>OLWB01000692.1_pt1 | contig 34397 bp, 29 predicted proteins | sample 1673331 | NCBI WGS metagenome assembly OLWB01 (sample SAMEA3178943, study PRJEB25190) | human gut metagenome | biome: human gut; feature: human-associated habitat; material: faeces | place: Austria | collected 2013
GGATAATAATTATTTTATGCTGCGCGATTTGGGGAAAATCCTCGGCTATCGTGTCGATTGGAACGAAGCGAAAAAGCAGGCTTCTCTGACAAAGGAAAGTGCTGCGCAGGATTTGCAGCATCTGAGTGCGGCAAAGCAGGCAAAAGCCGTAAAGCAAAGCAAGCAGACCATTCTCGTTGGCGCAACGGAATACGAAAACATGAATTGCCTGAATATTGACGGTTATAATTATTTCAAGCTGCGCGATTTGGTCGAGATTATGGACTTCACCTGTGGATGGGACAGTGAAAAGAATCGGATTCAGCTTTCCACAGGCGAGCAGAATGACGAGGGAGTCAGCATATCCGTAAAGGATTTTCTGGTTGAAGGGGCGAAGCAGAAGGTGATTGAGGAGGATGTGCCTTATATCCCCGGCACAAAGGATTATGCAGCATTGGAGGCCTATATGCAGAAGAATGTAGACAAGGACTTCAAGGCAGCTGATTTTATTATCACAGAATCGGAGGAGGGCAGCAATACGCCTAATCTCATCACACTGGATATGCGTCTGAATGTAAATGGCGTTTTGACAAAGAATTTCGGCTATCGGGTTCTCTGTATCAATAAAAAAGCAGCGCTGATTACCTTTATCGGGGAAAAGAATCCCGATTTTGATATCACAAAGGCAGGCGTGCAGAAGCTTTCCGATGCGGATGCAAAGCAGATGGCATTAGATATGGATAAAAACAGCTACAAGGCAGAGAAGCAGACGGTTTCCCGCTATTTCGATATGCAGGAGCTGAAGCAGAAATGCGAGGTAGAAACGACCTATATTGACAATGGGGGCGCAACCTTCGTAACGGCGCACGCCTTTGATGCAGAATAACAGCTGATAACTTTATATAGAAGAAACACAAACAGGAACAGCAAAGCAGAATCAGCCTTGATGTTCCTGTTTTTCGTTGGCAATAAGATACAGATGTGCTATAATATTCACATTAAATGTAGCTTTTTGGGGGATTTTGAATACCTCAAGGGCAGAGAGGACGAAGCGAAAATGAAGGATGCACATGCTTCCGAGAGATTGCTGTTGCATGACCGGAAAAAACGATGCGGGGCTTTACAGCGTCAGGCAGAATTCGCGGCAGAGCTTGAGATACAAAAGACAGAACGACAGGAGAGGATCGCCTTATGAGACGAAGAAAGCTGCTGATTGCAGACGATTCTGAAATGAACCGCGCAATTCTTGCAAATGTACTGGATCAGGAATTTGAAGTTATTGAAGCAACAAATGGGCAGGAAGTCATCATTGCGTTGCAGAGCTATGGCACGCAGATTTCCGCATTGCTGCTGGATATTGTGATGCCTGAGATGGACGGATTTGAGGTTCTGGAGGAAATGAACCGCAGACATTGGATTGAGGATATCCCCACCATCATGATTTCCGCGGAAACCAGTAATACCTACATCGACCGTGCATTTGAACTGGGTGCATCGGACTATATCAGCCGTCCCTTTGTACCCGGCATCGTTCGCCGTCGTATCATCAATACAATCCTGCTGCATACCAAAAAGCATCAGCTGATGGATGTGGTTGCGGATTGGTTTTTCCGCAGAGAAAAAAGCAATGAGGTTATGATATCAATTCTGGGCTATGCCTTGGGGCTGCGCTGCGGAGAAAAGGGGATGCACATGTCCGGCGTAAGCCGTGTGACGGGGCTTTTGCTGCACTGTCTGATGAAGCGGACGAACCGCTATGCGCTGAATCCGGATGATATAGATGTGATTTGCATGGCGGCAAGCCTGCATGATATCGGGAAGCTGCTGATTCCGGAGGAAATTCTGACAAAGCCCGGCAAGCTGACCGCAGAGGAATTTGCCATTGTGAAACGGCATACGGTGATTGGTGCGGAGATTATTTCGGGAATGTCTGTGTATCAGAATGAAAAACTGGTGAAATACGCCACGATGATCTGTCGCTGGCACCATGAGCGTTGGGATGGCAAGGGCTATCCGGACGGGTTGGCAGGGGATAATATTCCCATTGCGGCACAGGTGGTTTCCGTTGCGGATGCTTATGATGCGCTGACGAATGAGCGCAGCTATAAAGAAGCCTTTTCGCATGATACGGCACTTGCTATGATGCATAACGGCGAATGTGGCAGTCTGAATCCGCTCCTGCTTGAATGTATGGATGAGCTTTCGGAGACCCTGCGGCATGGCGTGGAGAAAAAGCCTGTGGGACAGAGCGCGGAGCAGGTATATGAAACGGTGGAGGAGCTTTACAGTGGACAGGATGTCATTGCGGCGCGCATGACAAAGCAGCTGGAGGAGGCAAACACAAAAGCAGAATTTTTCGCAAATCTCAGCGGAGAGCTGTGGTTTGAATATACGGCACAGCCTTCCTCTCTGCATCTTTCCAAGGGTGCGGTAGAGCAGACGGGACTGCCGGATGTGATTGTTGACCCGATGGAAAATGAAGCCTTTCTTTCCGTTTTCGGGAAAAAGACGCTTGCGCTGCTTACCGAGAAATTACAGGAGCTGCCGACTGACCGGACACAGATGGAGTTTATGGCACAGATTACGCTAAACGGAAAGCCGAGTCAATGTCAGACTGCCATTCTGGTTTCGGGCAAGAAGGACAGCGAGGGACATTATAGCTCTCTGCTCGGAAAAATTGTAGATATTGATGAAAACTATAAGAGAATACAGATGTATGATGCCGAAGCAGCGAAGCCTGCTTTGCAGAAGCAGGTGCTGTTGCCCATTCTGGCGAGTGGAGAAAGTGTGATTCGGATTGCGGAGAAGCAGGTTGGCCCTGTGCTGCAGGGATATCGGACGATGTTTGAAACGGTTCGGCTGGTGGACCCTGAAATCTGTATGCAGGTTTCTACAACAAAGGAGAGTCATTCTGTGCAGAAGAATGAGGATTGCTTTGCCCTTTGGGGGAAATCGCGCCGCTGTGAGCGCTGCATTTCGCAGGATGCCATCCGTATGGGGAAGATACAGACGAAGGTGGAGCCGATTGGCAATGATGTCTATTATGTATTTGCAATGCCAATCGAGATAGACGGAATGTCCTATTCTCTGGAATGTGTGAACCCGATTCGCTCGGAGGATATCAACGGCATAGAAAGCGAGCACGTTCTGAATCAGCTGCTTGTGCGGAACAGGCAGGTTTATGTGGATTCTGCAACAAGAGTATATAATCGCCGGTATTACGATGAACGGGTGCGTAACCTGAGCGGAGAATATGCGCTGGCGATGATTGATATTGATAATTTCAAGAAAATCAATGATCGCTTCGGGCATACCGCGGGGGATGCGGCATTGTATTATGTGGCGCAAACAATTCGTTCCATGCTGCGCAGCAACGATGCACTGATTCGCTACGGTGGAGATGAGTTTTTCCTGCTGTTTGATAATATGCCGGAGCAGATTCTGGAACGAAAGCTGGGGGAGCTCTGCCGAGCGGTGCGCAAGATTGAGGTTGCGCAGTATCCGGAGCTGAAGCTGACCATCAGTATTGGAGGTGCGTATGCTTCGGGGCGGATTTCGGATTTGATTCAGAAGGCAGATGCCGCCCTATATGAGGCGAAGAAAGAAAAGAATCGCGCGGTGATTTTTTAAGGAGGGGTATTTATGACGGTAAATGAATTTTATCAGAAGGTTGATGGAGACTATACAGATGCAATCAATCGCCTGCAAAGTGATGTGCTGATTCGGAAATTTCTGAAAATGCTGCCGGGTGACAACAGCATGACGCTTCTGGCAGAGGCAGTGGAAAAATCCGAGGTGGAGCAGGCATTTCGTGCGGTGCATACACTGAAGGGAATGGCACTGAACCTAAGCCTTTCTGCTCTGGCGGAGGTTTGTTCCGCGATGACGGAGCTGCTGCGCGGCAAGGAGGCGCTGCCTGCGGAAGCAGGGCAGTATTATGATGCCGTAAGAAGGGAATACGAAAGAGTACGCGAGGCGTTGGAGGAATTGGAGTATGCGGCGGCGGTTTGAATGAAAAGAAAAGATGTGATTCTTTTGACTTCCTCCCGGAGACTGTGGTAGAATAAGATATTATGGATAGAACAAATTTTGTGCAAGGAGGAAGCGTATGTCTCAGGACAAACAGAAACACATTCGGAATTTTTGCATTGTGGCGCATATTGACCACGGCAAATCCACATTGGCAGACAGACTGATTCAGAAAACAGGTCTTTTAACAGATAGAGAAATGCAGGAGCAGGTTTTGGATAACATGGATCTGGAGCGTGAAAGAGGAATCACCATCAAATCGCAGGCGGTTCGTCTGATTTACCGCGCGCAGGATGGGGAGGAATATCAGTTTAACCTGATTGATACACCCGGACATGTCGATTTCAACTATGAGGTATCCCGTTCCCTTGCGGCGTGCGAGGGTGCGGTGCTGATTGTGGATGCGGCGCAGGGTATTGAAGCGCAGACACTGGCAAATGTTTATCTGGCGTTGGATAATAATCTGGAAATTCTTCCGGTTATCAATAAAATTGACCTGCCCAGCGCAAACCCGAAATGGGCAAAGCAGGAAATTGAGGATATCATCGGGATTCCTGCGGAGGATGCCCCTGAAATTTCTGCGAAAAACGGCATCAATATCGAGGAGGTTCTGGAACGCATTATTACAGATATTCCCGCGCCCGCGGGGGATGTCAATGCACCGCTGAAGGCGTTGGTGTTCGACTCTGTATATGACCAGTACCGCGGCGTTATCGTTCTGATGCGTGTGTTTGACGGCTCGATTCGTAAGGGCAGCAGAGTCAAAATGATGGCAACAGGGAAGGAATTTGATGTTGTTGAGGTTGGCATTTTCGGCCCCGGGCGTTTCCTGCCTGTGGATGAGCTGAGTGCCGGCATGGTTGGCTATTTTACGGCAAGCATCAAAACGGTATCCGATACACGCGTGGGGGATACGGTTACATTGGCGGAAAACCCGACCGCAGAGGCACTGCCAGGCTATAAGAAGGTAAACCCGATGGTTTACTGCGGCATTTTCCCTGTGGATGGGGCAAAATATCCCGATTTGCGCGATGCACTGGAGAAGCTGCAGCTGAATGATGCGGCGCTGTTCTTTGAGCCGGAAACCTCTGTTGCGTTAGGCTTTGGGTTCCGCTGCGGCTTCCTTGGACTGCTGCATTTGGAAATCATTCAGGAAAGACTGGAAAGAGAATATAATCTGGACTTGGTAACAACTGCCCCCAGTGTTATTTATAAGGTATATCTGACGGATGGGACAAGCTTTGATTTATCCAATCCGAGCAATATGCCCGATCCTGCCAGAATCGAGAAGATGGAGGAGCCGATTGTGAAGGCGGAAATCATGCTCCCGAAGGATTATGTCGGGCCGATTATGGAGCTTTGCCAGCAGCGGCGCGGCGAATACATCAGTATGGAATATCTGGATTCCTCCCGTGTGATGCTGACCTATCACATGCCGTTGAATGAAATTATTTACGATTTCTTCGATGTGCTGAAATCCAGAAGCCGCGGCTATGCCTCCTTTGATTACAGCCTGCTGGGCTATCAGGAAAGTGAGCTGGTGAAGCTGGATATTCTGGTAAACAGGGAGCCTGTGGATGCGCTGTCCTTTATTGTGCATAAGGATTCTGCAACGGAGCGTGGCAGAAAGATGTGCGAAAAGCTGAAAAAGGAAATTCCCAGACATCTGTTTGAAATTCCGATTCAGGCAGCAATCGGCAGCAAGATTATCGCCAGAGAGACCATCAGCGCAATGCGCAAGGATGTTCTGGCAAAATGCTATGGCGGTGATATTTCCCGTAAGAAAAAGCTGCTCGAAAAGCAGAAGGAAGGGAAAAAGCGTATGCGCCAGATTGGCAGCGTAGAGGTGCCGCAGAAGGCGTTTATGTCTGTACTGAAGCTGGATGAAGAATAAGACGGTAAAAAGGGTGTGATAAATTTTATCACACCCTTTTTGCGTCCTATTTGAATTTCCATTGATATTTTTCCAAATCGACCCTTCCGTTGACTACCTCAATGCCATCCGCCTGCAAAAGCTTTTCCTGTGCAGCTTCTCCGCCGAAGGCAAAGGAACCGGAAAGCTCCCCCTTGGCATTGACAACACGATAGCAGGGGATATTCGCAGGGTCCGGGTTTTTATGCAGGGCATTGCCGACCGCGCGCGCCATATTCGGGTCACCTGCCAGCGCCGCAATCATCCCATAGGTTGCGACACAGCCTTTGGGGATTTTTTTGACCGCCTCGTAGATGCGCTTGGTGGGGCTATCCGCAATCAAATCGTAGCTTTCGGCAATCATGCGTTTGATATCCTGCGTGGGAATGGTGCCGTCCAGAATAATCGTATTCCAGTGCATTTTGTTTTGATGATAGCCCGCAACCACGGCAGGATAGGTGTTCCGCCAGAAATCACGCCATTCGGGCGCTACCTTTACATTCAGATTGAGATATCCCCCTCGGTCGTAAATCCAGAGAAAGGTCTTTTTGCTTCCCTTGATGCGCACCAACTGCCAGTTTTGGTCGCGAAAGGGTCGTTCTGTGTATACATCCGCAAAGGATAGGGCATAGGCTAATACCTCCTCGCGTGCTGTCATGCAGCTTCACCTCCGATTGCTTTGCCTTTATTGTACTTCCGATAGTTTATTTAAAAGCGTTTTTCCAGCTTCATCAGCCGTCCGCGGATATGAACCTCCTCCATCTCCTTGCCGACGAAGATTTTCATTTCATACGCGGGGTTTTCAGGCTGGAGAACAATCGCATTTTCCTTTTTTATCACGCGCTTGAGGGTGGCATCGTCCCCATTGACGGAAACGACGGCGATATCACCGCTGTCCACGTTGCTTTGTTTGCGGATGAGCAGAAAATCACCTTCGTGGATACCGATATTTGTCATGCTATCCCCCTTGGCACGCAGCCAGAAATATTCCTCGCCGCTGTTTAAATCCTCCAAGGGTGTTTCGATATAGCCCTCAATATTATCCTCTGCCAGAAGGGGCATGCCGCAGTTGACCACGCCAACAATGGGGATTGGCTTTGTCGGACGAGGGGTATAGGGGATGGCGTCCTGCGGCAGATGGTTTCTGTCCTCCAGAAGGGCAGATTTTTCCACACCGAAATACGCCGCCATCCGCTCGATTTTATCAATGCGGGGATAGGTTTTTCCGTTTACCCAGTCGCTGAGGGTAGTGTATTTTACGCCAAGTGCTTCGCAAAGCTCGGTTCTTGTTTTTTGCTTCTGTTCCATGAGATAGCGGATATTTTTCGCCAGTATGGTTTTACTGTTGTCCATAAAATCACCTTCCTATTTTTATTATACGGTTAAATCGTAGAAATGCAATATATTTTATAAAAATTACGAAAAAACCGTTGACAGATACGGTGAAACCGTAGTATGATTGTGTCAGACAAAGGAGTAGCTTATTTTTTTAAATCATAATTACGGGCAAACCGTAATACGAAAGGGGTATGAGATGAAGGAAAGAAGAATGTGGAAAAATACATGGCTGAAGGAGCTTGCAGGTAAGTATGGATTGGAAAAGGGGAAGTCTATTATTGTTGAGGAGCGTTCTCTTTTGAAGGATTATACATATATTACCCGGGAAATTCGTCATGGCGTGGTGCTGGAATTATATCCCCACCATTTTTACTGTCAGATGGAAAACGGCAGAAGGGAATCCTTTCGCTATAATGAATTTCTGGGGCATGAAGCAAGGCTTGTCCATCTGAAGGAGGAGCAACAAAAAAGCGTCCAAGCTTGGACGCTTTTTTTATTGCGGAAGAAATCGGGAAGCAAGAGAGCGTTACTTCGCTCTGTCCCAAGTGGAATCCTGATTTCGACTTAATAAAAGAGTGTGTTTACATCCAGCTCTTTTTCAATCATGCCTGCCTGATACATAAAATCAGCGGTGCGCTGGAAGCCCTCCTTATCCGCAGCAGTAATCTCTGTGGAGAAGTCATAATACTGTGCCATTTCCTTTACGGCATCCACATCCAAATCCAGCTCCGCTGCTGCCATTTCGTAGGCTTCCTGTTCATGGTTCTGCATAAAGTCTGCGATTTCTGCCTGTGCGGATTGCAGCTTTTCGATGATTTCGGGGTGCGCTTCATAGAATTTATTTGTGACTGCTACTGCAATGATGGCGTTAATCAAGCCCTCGCCGTCGGTAATCAGGTGATAGCCCTGCTGCTGTGTCTGATATGCGGCTGCACCTGCCAGCAATGCCACATCCACACTGCCGCCTTCCAGACCTGCCTTTGCTTCGGGAATGCCCATATTCACGAAGTTTACATCATCCACTGTCATATCCGCGGTTGCAAGATATGCCGCCAAGAGCTCGTGCAGATTTGTGCCGACAGGGCCTGCAATGGTTTTGCCGCGCAAATCCGCAGGGGAGCTGATGCTTTCATCCTTGGAATACATGCAGAATGCCTTGGGAGAGCGGCTATACATGTTCAGCACCTTGATATCTGCATCATTTGCGGCAGAAAGAATGACAGAGGTTGCGCCAACAGCATACAGCACCTGTACATCTCCGGCTGCCAGTGCCTGTGTCTGGTCTGCGCCGGAGGTGATTTCTGCATATTTCACCTCGATGCCGTCATCCGCAAAGGCTTTTGTGAAAATACCTTCCTCCTTTTCCACGATAGAGGGCAGGTTCAGGGGAGAGGTGACATGGGTGAAGGTCAGCGAATCGAGAGAGGATGTATCCTCTGCGGTGCCGCAGCCTGTCAGCGCCGTCATAGCCAGAACGGCTGCCATTGCCATGCCAATCAATCTTTTTTTCATTTGTAATACCTCCTAAATTTTTAAATGATAAAATGCTTATTTTAACTGCCGAAAGACAGTTTTTTTATAAATGAAGCTGTGCGAGAATTTCCCGTTTCAGTTCAATCAGTTCCTTGGATAATAAATCGCGATTTTCGCAATCCGTATCCAAAAGGAATTCCTTTTGGATGCATCCATCCTCAATAAAGGCAATTTTATGCCCCAGAAGCAGGGCCTCATCAATGCTGTGGGTGACGAATAAAATTCCTGTATTTTGACTTTTTTGCAGGCGAATCAGTTCCTTTTGCAGCTGCGTGCGCGTGAAATGATCCAATGCGGCAAAGGGCTCATCCATCAGAAGGAAGGAGGGCGCATACGCCAAAGCACGCGCGATGGCGGTTCTTTGCTGCATTCCGCCCGAAAGCTGATGGGGATAGGCCATCTGAAAGCCATCCAGACCAACCGTTTCCAGCAGGGCTTGGATTTTTCCTGTATCATAGGAGTGCTTTTTCAGTCCGAAAATAGTATTATCCCACACAGTCAGCCAAGGCATGAGCCGCGGCTCCTGAAACACAAAGGCGGTTTTATGCGTGACCGCAAAGCGAATTTCTCCGCTGTTTGGCTTCTCTAAATCTCCCACTAAGCGGAGCAGGGTGGTTTTGCCGCAGCCGCTTTTCCCAAGAAGGACGGTGATGCTGTTTTCGGGAATCTGCAAGCAGATATCCTTTAAAACGGGGAGCGTCCGCCCGTCTACGGTGTATGCCTTCTGTATATGCTTTAATTCAATTCCAGCCATTTTCACCATTCCCCTTAAATAATTTTTTCAGCAAAAAGCCGAAGCATTTATCGGTTGCCAGACCGACAAGCCCAACCACAAAAATGCCGACAATCACCTTATCGGTGCGGCTCAGCTGCTGCGCGAACAGAATCAAATGCCCGATACCGCTGGAGGCTGCAATCATTTCTGCCGCAATGATGGCACGCCAGCTATAGCCCATGCCGATGCGCATCCCAACGAGAATATCGGCGGAGGCGTAGGGCAGGAGGATATAGCGGAATTTTTCAAATTTTGTGTAGCCGAAGGCATCCCCAACCTCCAATAGCCTTTGGTCACAGCCCGTAAAGCCTTTTACGATGTTCAGATACATCGGAAAGAAGGAGGCCAGCACGATAATAACGGTTTTTGTGGTTTCCCCGATGCCGCACCAGAGAATCAGAAGCGGAATCAGACTCAGCGGCGGCACATTGCGGAAAAACTGCACGATGGCGTTATAATATTTTTCTGCGGCAGGCAGGAGCGCACGGAACATCCCCAGCAGAAACGCAAGCAGAAAAGCGATGCCGAAGCCCTTTAGAATACGGATAAAGGAAATCAGCACATCCCGAAGCAATTCTCCGGAGAAAAGCATGCGCAGAAAGCTGTCGAACACCTTTTGTGGTGGCGGCAGAAGGTAGGGGCTGAATACCTCTGCGCGGCAAAGCAGAAGCCAGACCGCAAGCAGAAGGAGGATGCCGAGAAACGGCGCAAATGCCGAATGTATTTTTTTCATATAATACTCCTATAAAAAATGAGTCTGCGCAAAAGCGCAGACTCATAAAAAGGAAAATCCCTTTGCTTTTATGATTTTTGTCTGAACGCCTTTTCATGCAGGTGTTGCCCTTTATGGTCAGTACGTTTTGGCGAAATTATTTATATTCGCCGGAAATTTTTGTGATATTTCCGTTTTTATCCAGTGTGAGAACAAGGTCGAGCTTGTCACCGGATTCCAGCCAGTCAATCAGCTTCGTAAGTGTTTTTACGCCGGAAGCATTGGTGATGCTTACCTTGATGTTATCTGTATCATCCTCATCAAAATCATAGCTGAAGGTATTATTGCTGTATTTGCCTTCAATTTTGATGTAGTTCTTGCCAAGCTTGGAAAGCTCCCCCTTTGCCTGTGTTACCTTACCTGTGATTTTTGTAACCTCATCATTTTTAACGGTAGCGGAAACATTCATGGTCTTTTTGTCCTTATAGGCATTATAGAAATCTTCCCATGTTTTAATCTTATCGGAGCCATCGGTGATGGAGATATCGACATCATCTACATCATCAATATCATAGGTCTTGCTGCCAATTTTTACCGTACCGGTGTCCTTGCTTTCCTTATAGGTAACGCTTGCAACATTGCCGTCCGCATCATCCTTGCTGTCGCCGTCGGAGGTGGTTGCTGTAATTTTAGTAACGTAATCCTTTTTATTCAGTGTCAGTGTAACGGTAATGGTGCTATCCCCATCATCGTACAGATTATACAGATCTTTGTAGTCTTTTGTTTTGTTGTCAATCTTTACGGTAACATCATCTGTATCATCGATGTAATATTTTGTGGTTTTATTTTTCAGCTGAATATAGCCTGTTTTGTCGGACTTATCATAATTCACCTTAGAAACCTTGCCCTTTATGGAATCACTGCTGCTTTCCTTTGTGCTGCCTGTGATTTTTGTCAGATTTCCCTTGTTGTCAAGGGTAACCTCAACCTCAATGGTTGTTTTGTCATCCTCTGCCTTTGTGAATAGGTCGTACAATTCCTTCAGGCTATAGCTCTTTTTGTCGATACGGATATCTACATCGTCCTTGTCGGTAAAGGAGTAGGTGCTGTCCTTATCAATCGTGATAGAGCCTTCTTTATCCGTTTTATTATATCTCACCTTTGTCAGGCTGCCTTTGGTTTTTTTGGTTTCCTTATAGGTTGCCTCCAGCTTGGTGATGTGCAGGTTGCTGTCGAGCGTCAGGGTAACATCAATGGAGGTGCCTGCCTTATATAGCTTTACGACATCGCTCATGGTGGCAGAAGAACCGTTCAGTGTGATGGTTGTGCCGCCGGATGCCAGCATATAGTAAGCTGCGCTGTCTTTCAGATTGACATAGAAATTTGTCATGGTCGCAACCGTACCCTTCTGTGTGGAGGTGGTCGGGTTGGTGGGTGTTGTCGGAGTTGTGGGTGTGGTAGGTGTGGTTGCCTTTTCCAGTACACCGTACAGATTTGTGACCAGAACTGCGGTTTCTGTGCGGTTCAGTGTCTGCTTGGGGTTGAATTTATTGGAATCGTCCCCATTGACTACGCCTACCCTTTTCAGCAGGGCAACATAGGGCTTTGCTTCTGTGGAAATGCTGCTGTTGTCCTTGAAGGTAGTTGTGGTTTCGTTTGCTGTGTAGGAAGAAACCCCCTTTGTTAAGGCGCGCCCAAGGATGGTTGCTGCCTGTTCTCTTGTGGCAGGCAGATTAGAACCGTTTTTCATGAAGCCGCTCAGGTTAGAGGTAGCCAGAATCCCGTTTTCCAAGCAGTAGGAAACGGCAGGATATGCCCAGCTCTGGATGCCGTAAGCATTCATAATGGGAGTCCATTTCTGGGTTACGCTGTCATCCGCCTTTGCCTTGCCTGTCTGCATCAGCAGCTTATACGCCAGCTGGCAGGATTCGGACAGAGAAACAGAATCTCTGGGGCGGAAATAGGTTTTGCCGTTTCTGGTTTCCCCAACAACCAGACCCAGGCTTGCCGCCTTATTGATAGATGCTTCGGCACCCGCCCAAGGAGCCTGATTCATATCGGCAAAGGTTGCCGCATAAACAGAAAGTGGTTGGCATGCCAGCATTGCCGCCAGAGCCAAGGCTACAGTATGTTTTGTCTTTTTCATAGAGAATACCCTCCTTTTCTTTTCATCAATAGTAAGATTATAACAAATTTTTTTCTGCTATAGCAACAGTATACAACAAAATTACAGGCTTTTGTAAAAATCAGTCAAATTTAAAAAACTCTTAAGAATTTCGCCGTCTGCATACTTCAGAGGGGAAAAGCATAGAGTATCCATAAGAATATCTGGGAGGAATGGGCGGATGAAGAATTGGAAGGGAGTATTGACGATACTGCTGATGTCTGTGCTATCGCTTGGGTTCAGCCTGTCTGCTTTTGCGGCGGAAACGGAAGCATTGCAGCTGAAAAGTAAAAGTGCGGTGCTGATGGACGCAGGCACGGGAACGGTTTTGTATGAAAAAAACAGTCACGAGGCAATGCCGCCTGCCAGCGTGACAAAGGTGATGACATTGCTGCTGATTTACGAAGCGGAGGCGGCAGGACAGTTTGGATGGGAGGAAACGGTGCAGGTGAGCGAGCATGCGGCGAGTATGGGCGGATCGCAGGTTTTTTTGGAGCCGGGCGAAACGCAGACAGCCGCAGAGCTGACGAAATGTATCGCGATTGCATCTGCGAATGATGCGGCGGTTGCCATGGCAGAGTTTGTGGCAGGCAGTGAGGAGGCCTTTGTGGAGCGGATGAACAGGAAGGCAGAGGAATTGGGGATGCAGGAAACGCATTTTGTCAATGCCTGCGGACTGGATGTGGACGGACACGAAACCAGTGCGTATGATATTGCGCTGATGAGTCGGGAGCTGATGACGAAATTCCCTGAAATTCAAAAATACACCACCACATGGCAGGATACCATCATACATAAAACGCGCAAGGGGGAGTCCGAATTTGGCTTAACGAATACGAATAAGCTGATCAAATGGTATGAGGGTGCAACAGGGCTGAAAACAGGCTCTACGGGCAAGGCGCTTTATTGTCTTTCCGGGACGGCGGAGCGCAACGGGATGCACCTGATTGGCGTTGTGATGGCTGCGCCGGGTTTCAAGCTGCGCTTTCAGGAAACCATGAAGCTTCTGGATTACGGATTTGCCAATTACAGCGCGGAAAAGGGACTGCCTGCAGGGAAGGAAATGGGGCGTATTCCTGTGACAAAGGGCATGGAGGACAGCGTTTCGGCTGTGGTGCAGGAGGAGATTTCCATTCTTCTGAAAAAGGATATCGGCGGTGAATGGGAAACGAAAGCGGAGCTTTTGCCTGCCATGGATGCGCCGGTTGCGGCAGGGGAGAAGGTCGGTGAACTGATTTATTTGCTGCATGGGAAGGAGGTCGGCAGGACGGATTTGATTACGGCAGAGGCTGTTGAAAAAGCAAATATCAATACTATGCTGCAAAGAATGTTAAGACAATGGTTTTAGGGGCAGAAGGCGCAGAAAATGAATTCCTGTCGGAGCAGAATTTGTATGATGCAATGCAGGGTTTTCCGTTGAAAATTAAAAAATTTCCCAATCAACGATATCGGCAGTATTGTCGCCTCCTGTATGTTTCTGGTGCTTTTGGGCGGTATATCGCTTTTGGGTTTCGGAGAAAGTAAGGTTGGAGCAAAAAATTGTTCCAAAAAATATGGTTGGGAGAGGAGAAGATGCAGCAGAAAATAAGAAAAATTTTTTTATCAGTATTGCCTTTTTTTGCGGTTTTCATTCCGATTCTGTTAGGCGTACCACAGTCTGCACAGGCGTTGGAGCGGCGGAGGCTGATTCCTGTCGGCAGAACGGTGGGCGTAACGATGGATACAGAAGGGCTTCTGGTTTTGGAAACAGGCAGCGTAGTCGGAGCGGATAACGAAAGCCATGAACCCAGCAAGGGACTTCTGAAAGCCGGAGACCGCATTTTGCAGGCAAACGGCGAGAAGCAGGAGAATAAGGAAGCATTTATGAAAACCATTCAGCAGAGCGAGGGGAAACCGATTTGTCTGCGTCTGGAGCGAAACGGCAGGCAGAAGGAGGTGAAGATTACACCGGTTCTAAGCAATACCGCGCAGACCTATCAGATTGGCGCATGGATTCGGGACAGTATCCAAGGCATCGGCACAGTGACGTATTATGACGCGGAAAACGGTACCTTCGGCGCATTGGGACATGGTGTGTATGATGTGGATACGGATGAACTGATGGTGATTCATGGCGGCTCTGTGGTAGATACCACCCTGACGGAAATTGTGAAGGGGGAAAAGGGTGCTGCCGGTGAATTGATTGGGCAGGTAGAGATGCAAGAGAAGCTTGCCGTAATCGAGAAAAATACGGAAACGGGTATTTATGGCAAGGCGGCGGCAGGCGTTTTTGCAGGTGAAAGCTATCCTGTTGCCACAAAGGCAGAGGTAAAAAAGGGCGCGGCTGTGCTGCTTTCCGATTTGGAGGGCAAGGACGTGCAGGCGTATGCCATAGAAATCGAAAGTCTGGAGAAGAATGGCGGAAGGCAGCATAAGGATATGAATATCCGCATTATGGATGAACGGCTGCTTGCGCTGACAGGCGGTATTGTACAGGGCATGAGCGGTTCGCCGATTTTGCAGGATGGAAAGCTTGTGGGAGCAGTGACGCATGTGACTTTGGCAGACCCGACAAAGGGCTACGGCATTTTCATGGAAAATATGGCAGCATAAATTCTGAGAGATACGCATGGCAGGAATGTCGTGCGTATTTTTCAATTTTTATTTACATATTTCCTTTTTGTGCTTTCTGCTTTATAATTAAAGAAAAAACGGATTTGTGTCTAATTGAAGGAAAGGGGTTTTTTCGATGAAGAATTTAAGAAGGATGTTGGCTTGCGGACTTCTGTTTTCACAGCTTTTCTGTGGGCAGGCATGGGCGGCGGAAGTGCATACACCCTGCTATCGGAACAGCGTGGATACGGAAAACAGTGATTTTGACAAGGGAGAATGGAAATATAGATTTACGGCGGATTCCGGGCAGGAGACTGTGCTGACGGATGGAGAAAAGCATACATTTCTCATCATCAATGGCGGTCTGTCTGCAGAGCATATCATCATTGAAAACGGACGTGCCTTCATGGAGCTTGGGGCGTTGTGCGATGCACTGGGTCTGCAAAGGGAAGAAGTGAAGGATACGGCACTTTACGGCAAGACAATCTGCGTGGAAAACGAGATTTATGTTCCGGTGCGCGCTTTTGCGACACAGCTTGGTGCGACTGTAACCTATGGTATGCAGGAAGTGATGCCGATGGGGAATCCCTGCATCAATCTGGATAACCGCGCGCAGAAAATCACAAAGGAAGCAGCAGTGCAGAATGTAAAGGAAAAATTGCAGCTTTATGATCCGATGTTCCGGAAAAGCGAGAGCTATCAGAAGCTAACACCGTATGTGGGCGAAATGCAGACAGAATTTCAGAATCTGCAATGCGTGGATGAAACCGCAAGCTTTTGGGTTATCAAAGGTGTGCGTCTGTTCCTTGTGGATAAAGCAACGGGAGAGATTTATTATAAGCTGGGAGAAAGCGGCACGGGAAGCGGCTCTTATATTGAAACAATTGGAAAATTAGAGGAAACATATGAGGATTTGTTTGAAAATATGTTGCTTTATGGCTAAGATTTACTTCTGTTGGTGGAAAGGCTGCTCTTACCTTAGGTTAAAATAAACTGAAGTAGAACATATAAATAAATTTAGTTTTATGTCTAAATGAAAAGTGAATAGAGAGTTGCTTCCATTTGGGATGGAGGTGAAGAGGATGTCCTTTCGACAGAAAAGATATATGTAGAGGAATTGGGTGTTTCATACCAAAAGACAGGTAGATTCGATTTATCGGGGTGCTCTATTTTAAAAAGTCAGACAGCCGCAAAGGATTTGAATTTAACTATAGAAAATGCATGGCAGAAGGTTGTAGATGTAATTTGTATTTCAAAAACTATGGGGACAACGGTAACAGAGAATTACTTTAGTGTTTCGCCTGCGTTAATGGAATTGTTGAGCATTCAAGTAACAATACAGAGTGAGAATGCACTCTTATTGGGTACGGAAAAAGTCAGTATTGAGTTGAAAAATGCAAATACGGTGCGTAATTTTGTACCTGTTTTTGCAAATAGAACGGATTTACAGCTTTATACACAAGATGGGAAATTGATTGAGGATGAGGTATTTCCAGCCTTTTTGTGTATAGATAATCAGCTTTATATTAGTGCAGATGCATTAGCAAAAAGCATGAGTATGGAGCACACTTTAGATGGATATGGTTATGGGGATGGAGTTTTTAGAAAAAAATAGAATAAAACAAAAGCTTGTTGTAGGAGGAGGATTTTTCGAATTGCGGAATGGTGATTAGGATATCTATGAAAACAATCTAATAATATCATACAAGAACCAAGATGCAGTGGAGGCGTATACGAAAGCGAAAGCGGCGATTATGCAATTGCAGAAATGGGATGATATGTCTGCGGAAAGAAGGGATATTTGTGAAAGCGTGCTGGGATGTTTTTTTGATATTGTGAATTGGATGTTAATAGCAAGAGACACGGTTTATCCCGTGGGAAGAAATAGGAATTGAACTTAGTCGGACAGAAATGTCCGCTTTTTTCGTTATGCTCCCGTGGGTTATTGGTTGCTTTTGCCATACAAGTTTGAAATAGCCATAACTTGGGGTGAGACCTATCAGAAATGAACTGGTCAGCCGATATCTTTGGCAGCCACCAAGAATCCTCCTGCTTTAGCTGTGTGGAGTGTCAAAGCTTGTAACAAAATATATACCGGCTACCGTTTGTGCGATTTTGTACTGATTCGACTAACAAGAAAACAAGGACGTTCATCAAAAAGAAAGAGCGTCCTTGTATTTTTGTTTGCCGTTTTTCAGTTAATTTTATAAGTTTTTTTGCGTGTTACAGATATTTCATCATAACCCGAAGCAAAACATTCATATCGATAGGCTTAGCAACATGGTCATTCATGCCTGCCTCCAGTGCGGCCTGCCGATCCTCAGAAAAAGCATTCGCCGTCATTGCAAGAATGGGAATTTCCGCTTTTTTCCGATCTTCCATCTGTCTGATTTTTTTCGTTGTCTCATAGCCGTTTAGAATCGGCATTTGCACATCCATCAGAATCAAGTCATAATAGCCATCCTCTGCGTGACTGAGCATATCCACACACGCTTGGCCATTTGCGGCGTGCTCCACAAGAAAGCCTGCCCCCTTTAAAAGCTCTAATGCAATTTCCGCATTCAGTGCATTATCCTCGGCAAGCAAAATGCGGCGGGGCTTTTCTTTTGAGAGAGAGGGCTTCTTGGTTTCTTGCTTTCCATAAACATCCTTTTTTTCTGCAATATAAAAAGGAAGGGTTATTGTGATTTTTGTGCCGATGTTTTGCTTGCTTTCCACTTGAATTGTTCCTTCCATCAGCTCAATAATGGATTTTACGATAGGCAGCCCAAGCCCTGTACCCAGAACCTCATTTTTTGCAGAGGTTTCCTCTCTGGAAAATTCCTCAAAGATATGGGAAAGAAACTCCTCGCTCATGCCAATGCCTGTATCCGTGCAAGTGAAAACATACTGCGCCTGTTTATCATCGGATGCCGCCTCATTGAGCGATATATGGATGGTATGTCCGCTTGGCGTATATTTGATTGCGTTGCTCACGATGTTTAATTGGATTTCCTGCAATCTTGTTTTATCGCAAATGGCATACTTATGTCGGATATGGATTTCTTCGGAATAATGAAGTCCCTTCTTTTGAATATCCGATTCAAAAACAGTATACAAAGAGTGGAACAGTGCCTCCATATCCTCGGCCTCTAATCGCAGGGTGGCTGTTCCGCTTTCGATGCGGGCAATCTCCAAAACCTGATTGATGATTGTCATTAGGAGGTTACCGGAGGATTGAAGCTTTTTCAAATACACAGAGGCCTTTTTTTCATCCTGTAAATGCTTTTCCAAAAGGTCGGAAAAACCGATGATTGCATTCATTGGCGTGCGGATATCGTGGCTCATGTGAAAAAGAAATTTCGTTTTTGCCTCATTCGCAAGTCTTGCCTGTTCGGTTGCCTTTTGCAGCTCATCGATATATTGCTTTTCCCGATATTTTTTGCTGTAAAGCTGATAAAAAATAGTAGCAGTCATTATGGAGAGAATCAACGAAAAAATGCCTGCAATTACCCACCAGACAGTCGGAATCCATCCGGCAGTCGGGGCAATATTCACATACCAAGTATCATTGGGAATCCCACATTCAACGGTAAGGCAATTTTGGGGCATATCTTTTTGGCTCTGTGCCAAAGTGATTTTTTCGCCTGTTTGGCTGTTTTTTGCCCATATTTCATAGCAATAGGAGGCATCGCTTAAGCGCTCCAAGCCGATTTTATCAATAAACTCATCCCAGTCGATTACCATGATAACGAAGCCCCAGAAGGTGCGGTTGCCAGAAGCATCGGTTTGATAGACCGGATCGAAAAGCAATGCACCGTAGCCGCCCTGTTTTAATGCATAAGGGCCGCCGATGGTATACCCCTTGGTTTGCTTTGCCCGTTGTGCGTCATAATTTCGTTCATGCTCCGTCAGAATATTCATGCCCAGAACCGTTTCATTTTCCTGCTTGGGATAAATTTCCGTTATGATTCCCTGCGGTGCCAGCTCGTACGCTTTGATAATGTTGTTATGATTCGGAATCAGCTGCGCAAGCTTGGAAAAGGTATTTTCATTCAGCTCATAGCCTGAGTTAATCATGTTTTCCAAGAAATCGGAAAGAGCTACATATTGAACAAGGTGTGCGTTGATGCGTTTTACTGTGCTTTGTGCCGTATAGGTTGCACTCATTTTCATTTCTTTTTCCGTATAATTAAAAAAAGCTTGGCTGAGAAGGAGCGCAGTCAAGAAAGCGAAGATTCCGACAAACAGACAGTATATTTTGGCTCTTTTTACGGCGGTGCTGCATTTATCCATTTCGGGGTACTCCTTTTAGAATAGTATTTTTACGAGATAAATAATCATATTTTCGATGATAGAAACTCATTTACCAAAATATACCATAACATAAATTTTATGAACACGTCAACAGATGGATAAATGAAAATGACACGGTAGAATACTGAAAAAATCTGTCGAAATGTGTCTGTGTTTGCCAAAAATAAATAATTGTTGTGAAAGGTTTGAATATGAATTTAGGAGCTTTTCAGGATTGTTCTAAATTGAGCTATACATTGTTAATGAAGATAATTTTAATGATTGTATTTTGGAAAATTATTGATATAATTTAAAATTGATTTGTATGCGGCTTTTAGGTGCTACGCACCTAAGCAGGCAACTTATACAAAGAATTTTTTCATGGTTTTATGGAAAGAGAGGTTTTAGAAAGTGAGGAAAAGAATAGTATCATGTGCAATGGCATTTCTGATGGTCTTTACACTTATGCCATGCTCTGCCTTTGCAGGGGAGGCTTCTGCGGAAGGACAGGCGGAAAGCCTTGAGGCAGAAAAACCTGCGGAGGATGACGCATTTGGAGAAGGCGGATTGGATGAGGCGTTTTTCGCCGAGGATGAGGATTCTCTGATTGGCACACTGGAGGCGGATGAAGAAAGTGCAGCATTTGCGGTTTCTGCTAATACAGTGATTTACCTTGACCAGCAGCATGGCGCAGATGAAAACGACGGACTGAGCGAAGCGACTGCTGTAAAGACGATTGAAAAGGCAAACAAGCTTGCAAATGAAAAGAATATCAATGATATTTGTCTTTCGAGTTTTTATAAGGTCACGGGGGCAGAAGTTTGGGACCTTGGTGGAAAGACAATCCATCGGTATACCGGCGGCTATATGATTGAGTTGAAGGATGCAACCGCATCTTTGACACTTCAAGATGTTGTGATTGATGGTGCACGGTATTCTGTGGCTGCTGAAAATGCTGCGGAAACCGATTCTATTATTAAGGCTGCAAGTGGTGGTACCATTGAGCTGAAAAGCGGAGCCATCTTGGAAAACAATAAAGCGGCTCAGTTTGGTTCCGGCATTTTGGCGATCAATGGTGTCAAGATAACAATGGAGGACGGAGCTGTCATTCGTAATAACACAAATAGGAACTATGAATTGGGCGGCGGCATTTTGCTTGGCAATGGCAGTACCTTTACCATGAACGGCGGCGAAATTAGCGGAAATACAGCAAATGGCGGCGGCGGCGTTGCAATCATTGGCTCAACTATGGTCATGAATGGTGGCAAAATTTCAAACAACAGTACCTATAAAACAACCGGACAAGGCAGCTATGGTGCAGGGGTTTATGTTGCCGACTATGCCAATGCAAGTGGCGGCGATATATTGTTTAAGCCTAAACCTGCTTCCTTTGAAATGAACGGCGGCAAAATTACCGGGAATAAGGCACTTGACTACGGTGGCGGTATTCTTACCTTTCCACAGCAAGGCGAAAAAATTACAATCAATATTAATAAAAACGGTGAAATTTCCGAAAATCAAGTTACGAAAGGCAGTGGCGGTGCAATCGCAGCATTCTTCGGCGTAACCGAACTGAATGTTAACGGTGGCACGCTGACAAAAAATAGTGCTAAGAATTACGGCGGCGGTGTTTTTCTGTATGACGCAACGAATGTAACGATTTCCGGCGGTACAATTTCCGAAAACAAAGCCTCGCAGGGCGGTGGCGTATACTTATGGCCAACATCCGCTGCTAATCAAACCGGCGGTTCCATTGAAAACAATGTTGCAAATGCAGGCGGCGGTGTTTGTGGCGGCACCTATACCATGACAGGCGGTGTCATTAAGGATAATAACAATTCTCTGACCGAGGAAGCACGGCGTTCGACCAGAGGTGACGGTGTTTATGTAGGAACTGCCTTCAATCTGGGGGGTGCTGCAGAAATCAGCACGAATAACGATGTTTATTTAGAAAAAGGCGCAAGGGAAGCAAAAGAAGGGCGCTATATCAATGTGATTTCTTCTTATACAGGTGCAAGCACTGCGAAACCAATTCAAATCCACAGTGAAGATGTAACGGTGGAAGGAGCGGAAATCGGCACACAGCTTGTTCAGTATACAACCGGTGCGGGCGGCGAAGCTGCTGCGGCACAGGCGGATGCAAACGGTATTTTCGTTCCAAGCTGGAAAATGCAGAAGGGCTTGGTTATTGGGCAGAGCAAAGCGGCAGGAAAGACGGATTGGATGACCTATGTGCCATCTATCAAGATTCAGTATCAGTGGGTTAGCACAGATAACCCCTCTGATGTGACACCACCTGCGGATGATTATATCCGTACCGGTACAGCCTATACAGCAAAGGCACAGGAGGCAACCCATCAGGGATATAGCTTCAAAGGCTGGTTTACGGATGATGCATGCACACTTAGCTATACAGATGGTACTGTGTTGAGTACAGATACGATTCTTTACGGCAAGTGGGAAAAAATCGCAACACCGCCTTCTTCCGGTGGTGGCGGCGGCTCCCATGGGACAAAATATTATATTTTGCATTATGAATCTAATGGCGGCACAAAATACGAGGATGAAAAATATAAAAAAATACAGTTGTCATACTCGATAAAATTCCAAAAAGAGTTGGATATACCTTTACGGGTTGGTATGCAGACAAAGAGTTGACGGATAAAATCACAAGCGTAAAAATGACGAGTGATAAAACCGTTTATGCGGGCTGGCAGGCAACAGATGTTCCAAATTACTTAAATAATGAAAATCATTTTGCGTATATCGTTGGCTACGAGGATGGAACAGTCAGACCGAATGCGAATATCAGTAGGGCCGAGGTTGCGGCAATCTTCTTCCGTCTTTTGAAGGATGATGTGCGGGATGATAACCTCACAGCAAATAGCGTTTTTACAGATGTTGCGTTTGGAAAATGGTATAACAAATCTATTTCCACGATGGCGAAAATCGGCATTGTAAAGGGACGTACAGCAAATGCCTTTGCGCCGAATGCACCTATCACAAGAGCGGAATTTGCGGCAATTTGTTCTCGTTTCGACCGGAGCAATGTTGAGATAAAGAGTGATTTTAACGATATCTCCGGACATTGGGCGGAAAATGAAATCAGACGTGCGGCCTCTCTGGGCTGGATTAAGGGCTATGCAGACGGCTCCTTTAAGCCAGACCAAAACATCACAAGAGCCGAGGCGGCATCCATGATTAACCGTATGCTGCATAGACTGCCTGAAACGGTGGATGATTTGCTGGATGGCATGATTTAGTGGCAGGATAATCAGCCGAGCGATTGGTATTACATCAATATGCAGGAGGCAACAAATAGCCATGATTTTAAGCAGAAAGGCGAAATCAATGAGTATTGGACAAAGCTGACAGAGAATCCGAATTGGGATAGATATAAATAATATTTCGATATAATAGCAAATAGCCAATCAGCAAACAAGGACGTTCAGTGAAAATGAGCTCCCTTTCGGGTTGAGAAGTGAAATGATAAAATCACTGGATACTTGGAAGGGAGCATTGTTACAATGCAAAATGTCGAGGAGGTACAATAAATGGAAAAGCTACCGCTCATTGACTACTTAGCACAGAAAGCCCGTTGCACTTATATTAGTGATTTACGAAAATTAAAAAGGACAATAAAATTTGATTTGATTGATGTAGTAGAGCAGATACCGGAAGAAGCCTATTCTATGGATGATTGAAATGAGGCTTTGATGTATATGAGTAATCGTGAAGCACGGTATTCCTCATTCACTGCTAAAGAAGAAATTCTTGAATTTTTGAAATATGATGTAGAGACTGATTGAAAATATATAAGGTGTGTAAAAGGGTATTGTGATTAGCAGAAATATGATATATACTGCATTAGGAGTAAAATTCAATATATTCAGATTTTTCCCGGTGTCATTGAGAATGGCATCGGGATTTTTCTATTTCCGGATATTTCCAAAAGATTTTTCGGTGTTCGCCTTGTCAATAGCAGCTTGATATGCTATAACAAAAAGAGAACAAACATTCGTTACAGTAAAGAATATATGTTTGATTTTGGGGGTGGGCGTATGGAAAGAACGTATTTATGCTGTGATTTAAAAAGCTACTATGCTTCTGTCGAGTGCATTGACCGAGGGCTTGATCCGATGGCAAGCAATCTTGTGGTGGCTGATGCGGCACGCACGGATAAAACGATTTGCCTTGCGGTATCGCCTGCCTTAAAGTCCTTTGGCCTATCCGGCAGACCGAGGCTGTTTGAGGTCAAGCAGAGAGTGCGTGACATTAACTACGAAAGGCGGATGAAGCTTCCGTCAAAGGCGTTTTGGGATAAGTCCTGTGATTTGCGGGAGCTGCAGAACGATCCAACCTTGGAGCTGGATTATATCATTGCTCCGCCCAGAATGAGACGGTACATGGAGGTGAGTGCGAAGATACACGGTATTTTTCTAAAGTATTTTTCGGCAGAGGATATTCATGTTTATAGCATTGACGAGGTCTTTGTCGATTTAACCGCATATCTTCCGTTTTATCGGCTTTCGGCGCACGCACTGGCAGAAAGGGTGGTAAATGCGGTGTTTCAAACAACAGGAATCACAGCCACAGTCGGCATTGGCACAAATCTGTATCTGGCGAAGATTGCTATGGATATTCTGGCGAAAAAAATGCCCGCAGATGAGAAGGGGATGCGGATTGCGGAGCTGGATGAAATGTCATACCGCTATGAAATGTGGGCGCATGAGCCAATTCAGGATTTTTGGCGTGTGGGCAGAGGCTACACGAAAAAGCTTCATGCCGCAGGCTTATACACCATGGGGGATATCGCAAGATATTCCCTCAGCAAAAGAGGAGAGGATAAGCTATATCAGCTTTTTGGCATCAACGCAGAGCTGTTGATTGATCATGCGTGGGGGTGGGAGCCGTGTGCGATTGCGGATGTAAAGTCCTATCAGCCGATGAGCAACAGCATAAGCTCCGGACAAGTGCTGCAATCTCCCTATACGGCAGAAAAAGCGAAAATCATTGTGCGGGAAATGGTGGATCGGCTTGTGCTTGATTTGGTAAATAAGGGGGTTGTCACAAATCAGCTTGTGCTGACGATTGGATATGATAAGGAAAGTCTGACGAACCCAGAGGTAAGATATACGGGAGAGGTGGTGCGGGATGCTTACGGCAGGGAAATACCGAAGCACGCACATGGCACAGCGAATCTGGAGGGACATAGCAGCTCTTCCAAGGAATTTGTAGAGGCGGTGTTGCAGCTATATGACCGCATTGTGAATCAAGAGCTTCTTGTGCGAAGGGTAACGATTGCGGCGTGTCATGTGATTGCTCAAGATGCAGTGAAGAAGGAGCCGAAGCAGCTGGATTTATTTACGGATGCCGAAGAATCGGAAAAGCAGAGGAAAAAGGCGGAGGCACGCCGAAAAGAAAAGCAGCTGCAAAAAGCTATTTTGCAGATTCAAAAGAAATACGGAAAAAACGCAGTATTAAAAGGAACAAATCTCTTGGAAGGTGCAACCATGAAGGAACGGAACAACCAAGTGGGCGGCCATCGAGCATAATGGGAGGGGAAAAACAATGAATGACAATAGGTATGAGGACATTATCCATCTGCCGCATCATCAATCGGATTGCAGGCCGAAAATGTCGGTGCGAGATAGAGCGGCGCAGTTTGCACCCTTTGCGGCATTGGTCGGTTATGAGCAGATGGTGCAGGAGACAGAGGGTGTTCTTTTGGTGGATAGACGGAGAATGCTGTCGGAGGATGAAAAGAGTGGTTTAGACCGAAAAATGCAGATATTGCAGGAACAGATAGGTGTTTATCCGGAAATAGAAGTAACCTATTTCACTGAAAATGAAAAGGGCGGTGCTTATGCGGTCTATGTCGGTAGGGTAAGGCGGATTGAGGAGGTTCCCACAGCCATTGTATTCATGGACGGCAAGAGGATATGGGTAGGGGATATTGCTTGTATCGAGAGTGAGATTTTTGAGCGATATGAGCTTTGATTGGGATACGCAGTGTTTTATGATGTGTAGAGGCAACAAATAAGGTGTTATATTATGAATTGGGCAAGAATCAATAAGCGTTGACATAGTAAATTTCCTGTGATACTCTAAAGGAGAAAGATGATTAGGTATCGAGGCGTTTGACCGAGATAAATGGTTTAAGGATAGGAAAACGTTATTATTTTTGTGTCTAAAAGGCATAAATGTAATAGCGCTTTTTTTATTGTATTTTTTCATAGCAGGATGGACTTCAGATATTTCAAGAGCTGTGTATTTACGTTGGAAGGATTATGATTTCGCAGGAGAGTATCATTGATAAGAAAGGAGAGGGAAAAGGTAATGTATCGACATCCCTTATACCCCTTTATGCTGGTGGATGTGGATTATCTGCATCAGATGGAGCTGACAATGGCAGAGGATAGAACATTTGATACTGTTTGTGTAAATCCGGAGGATTTAAAATAGAACAAATGTTTGGAAATTTTCTGTATTCGCTACACAACACCTTTAGTTTGTGCTATAATTTCCGTGTGAAAGATATACAAGCGATACGGCTGTTTTGTATGTTATGATGTGGTATCTTGTATTATTTTATTGTAAAAAAGAAAGTCTGTGACCGAAATTCGAAGTTGCCTAAAATCAGAGCAAATTCGGAATATGTCACGGCTCAAGAATTCGAATTTTTTGTGTGGTATGATGCTATTTTCATGCTCATCGGGAGGAGGAAAAATGGAGAACAAATTTAAGGTGGTATCGAAATATAAACCGACCGGTGATCAGCCGCAGGCGATTGAAAAAATTGCGGAGGGCTTTCAGAAGGGCTTGAAATTCCAGACCTTGCTGGGGGTAACAGGCTCGGGCAAAACCTTTACGATGGCAAATATCATTGAGAAAATCCAGAAGCCGACCTTGGTCATTGCGCACAATAAAACCCTTGCGGCACAGCTTTATAACGAGCTGAAGGAGTTTTTCCCCGAAAATGCGGTAGAGTATTTCGTCAGCTATTATGATTATTATCAGCCCGAGGCGTATGTACCAAGTACGGATACCTATATCGAAAAGGATTCCTCTGTCAATGATGAAATTGATAAGCTGCGCCATTCCGCCACGGCGGCGCTGGTGGAGCGAGAGGATGTTATTGTTGTTGCCAGCGTTTCTTGTATTTATGGCTTGGGTGACCCTGAGGAATACTACGGCATGATGCTTTCCCTGCGCCCCGGCATGGAGAAGGACAGGGATGAAGTCCTGCGCGCTCTGGTGGAAATGCAATATGACCGCAATGATCTGAATTTTGAACGAGGTACGTTTCGTGTCCGTGGGGATGTGGTCGAAATTTTCCCGATCGGCTCCTCGGAGCATGCCATTCGTGTGGAATTTTTCGGGGATGAAATCGACCGCATTACAGAAATAGATGTGCTGACAGGCGAAATCATCGGGACAAGAAACCATATCTCGATTTTCCCTGCCTCTCATTATGTCACCGCGCCCGAAAAAATGCAGCTGGCCATTCAGCGGATTGAAAAGGAGTTGGAGGAACGCTTGGCAGAGCTCAAACGAGAGGACAAGCTTCTGGAAGCGCAGCGATTGGAGCAGCGCACGAATTATGATTTGGAAATGCTCAGAGAAATGGGCTTCTGTACGGGCATCGAAAACTATTCCCGTCATCTTTCCCTGCGCGAAGCAGGCAGCACGCCCTTTACGCTGATTGATTTCTTTCCGGAGGATTTTCTTATCATTGCGGATGAATCCCATGTTTCTATTCCGCAGATTCGAGCCATGTATGAGGGAGACCGTTCCCGAAAAACAACTTTGGTGGACTTTGGCTTCCGCCTGCCCTCCGCATTGGATAACCGTCCGCTCAAATTTGCGGAATTTGAAAGCAAAATCAATCAAATGCTATTCGTTTCCGCAACCCCCTCTGTTTATGAAAAGGAGCATTCTCAGCAGACAGCGGAGCAGATTATCCGTCCGACGGGCTTGTTAGACCCCAAAATTTCCGTTCGTCCCATTCATGGGCAGATTGATGATTTGCTTGCCGAGGTCAGAAAAACCACAGAGACAGGGGATAAGGTTCTTGTCACAACCCTGACAAAAAAAATGGCAGAACGTCTGACGGATTACCTGCGTGAGGCAGGGGTGCGTGTGCGCTATCTCCATTCGGATATTGATACATTGGAGCGTCTGGAAATCATTCGTGATCTGCGTATGGATGTGTTTGATGTGCTGGTCGGCATCAACCTTTTGCGTGAGGGTCTGGATATCCCCGAGGTCAGTCTGGTTGCCATTCTGGATGCAGATAAGGAGGGCTTCCTGCGTTCCGAAACCTCGCTGATTCAGACTATTGGGCGTGCGGCAAGAAATGCCAAGGGGCGCGTCATTATGTATGCCGATGTCATGACAGAAAGCATGGATAGGGCGATTACGGAAACCAACCGCCGCCGCTGCCTTCAGCAGGCGTATAATGAGGAGCATGGCATCATTCCGCAGACCATTCAGAAAAAGGTGCATGATGTCATCCAGATTACGAAGGCCGCAACGGAGAAGCAGAAATTCGGTCTGGAAAAGGACCCCGAATCCATGAGCGAAAAGGAATTGAAGCAGCTGATTGCAAAGCTGGATAAGGAAATGAAGCATGCCGCGCTGGAATTGCAGTTTGAACGTGCGGCAGAGCTGAGAGATAAAATTTTGGAAATCAAGAAATTATTGTAAGAACTTGGGCAATCCTCTGAAAAGGGATATCCCAAGAAAAGGAGACGCTATGAAGGATAAGATTGTAATAAAGGGTGCGAGAGCGCATAATCTGAAAAATGTTGACCTCACCATCCCCAGAGATCAGCTGGTTGTCTTTACGGGGGTGAGCGGCAGCGGCAAAAGCTCTCTTGCTTTCGATACGATATATGCAGAGGGACAAAGACGCTATGTGGAGTCGCTCTCCTCCTATGCAAGGCAGTTTTTGGGGCAGATGGAAAAGCCGGATGTAGACCTCATCGAGGGGCTTTCTCCTGCCATCTCCATCGACCAGAAAACAACGAGCCATAACCCCCGTTCCACCGTCGGTACGGTAACGGAGATTTATGATTATCTGCGTCTGCTCTACGCAAGAATCGGGATTCCCCATTGCCCGAAATGCGGCAAGGAAATCAAAAAACAAACCATCGACCAGATTGTAGACCGCATTATGGAGCTGCCCGAGCGGACGAAGCTACAACTGCTAGCACCTGTGGTGCGCGGCAGAAAGGGCGAGCATGTCAAGCTGCTGGAGGATGCAAAAAAGAGCGGCTATGTGCGTGTGCGCGTGGATGGAATTCTGTATGACCTTTCCGAAAAAATCGAATTGGAAAAAAATAAAAAGCATAACATTGAAATCGTGGTAGACCGTCTGATGGTAAAGGAAGGCATGCAGATGCGTCTGACCGAATCCATCGAAACGGCATCGGCACTCAGCGGCGGCCTCCTGATTGTGGATGTAAATCAGGGAGAGGAGGAGCTGCTGTTCAGCCAGAGCTTTTCCTGCCCCGACTGCGGCGTGGATTTGATGGAAATTGAACCGCGCATGTTCTCCTTTAATAACCCAAGTGGGGCCTGTCCGACCTGTACGGGTCTGGGGATGCAGATGAAGTTTGATGAACAGCTGATTGTGCCGAATGAGGAGCTCAGCATCATGCAGGGCGCAATTACTGCCCCCGGCTATAATTCCGTCAATGCGAAGGGGAGTATGAGTAAGGTTCTTTTTGATGCACTGGCGGCGAAATACGGCTTTTCTCTGGAAACGCCCTTTAAGGATTTGCCCCGAAAAATCAAGGATATTATTTTCTATGGCACGAAGGAAAAGCTGCGCATTACCTACAGCAATGTGCGTGGTACAGGTACCTATGATTATGCCTTTGAAGGGGTCATCAATACTCTCCGGCGCAGATATAACGAAACCTCCGAAGCCATGCGCGCGGAATTTGAGGAATATATGACGAATATCGAGTGTCCCGATTGCCATGGGAAACGCCTGCGTCCGGAGGTGCTTGCCATTACTGTCAATGGGAAGAATATTTCCGAGGTGACGGAGCTTTCCATTGGCAAAATGCAGGAATTCTTCCAAAGCCTGACGCTGACGGAACGGGAAAATATGATTGCGGAACGTATTCTGAAGGAAATCCACGCCAGAGTCGGCTTTTTGATTGATGTCGGTCTGGAATATCTGACGCTTTCCAGAACGGCAGGCACGCTTTCCGGTGGGGAATCGCAGCGCATCCGTCTGGCAACGCAGATTGGCTCCGGTCTGGTCGGCGTAGTTTATATTCTGGATGAACCGAGTATCGGTTTGCATCAGCGGGATAATGATAAGCTGCTTGCAACATTAAAGCACCTGCGTGATATCGGCAACTCTCTGATTGTGGTGGAGCATGACGAGGATACCATGCGCGCGGCGGATTTTGTTGTGGATATCGGCCCCGGTGCAGGGCGCGGCGGCGGTGAAATCGTTGCGGCAGGCAGTGTAGAGGAAATTATGGCAGTGGAGCGCTCCGTAACGGGTGCATATCTCAGCGGACGCAAAAAAATCGAAGTGCCAAAGGAACGCAGACCCTTCGTACAAGACCATAAATTAGTCATCAGGGGCGCGGCAGAAAATAATCTGAAAAACATCGATGTGGAAATTCCGCTTGGTGTGTTTACCTGCGTGACGGGTGTCAGCGGCAGCGGCAAAAGCTCTCTCATCAATGAAATTCTGTATAAACGTCTGGCGAAGGAGCTGAACAGAGCCAAAACCAGAGCCGGCAGGCATGAGGAAATGCTTGGGCTGGAGAAGCTGGATAAGGTCATCAATATTGACCAGTCCCCCATCGGGCGCACCCCCAGAAGCAACCCTGCAACCTATACCGGTCTGTTTGATATGATTCGGGATGTGTTCGCGCAGACAACAGAGGCGAAGGTCAGAGGGTATCAGAAGGGCAGATTCAGCTTTAATGTAAAAGGCGGCAGATGTGAAGCGTGCAGCGGGGATGGTATCGTCAAGATTGAAATGCACTTCCTGCCTGATATTTATGTGCCCTGTGAGGTCTGCCATGGCAAACGCTATAACCGCGAAACCCTAGAGGTAAAATATAAAGGGAAAACCATTTCCGATGTACTGGATATGACGGTCGAGGAAGCATTGCAGTTCTTTGAAAATATTCCCCGTATCAAAAATAAGCTGCAAACCTTATATGATGTCGGTCTTTCCTATGTGCAGCTGGGGCAGTCCTCCACAACGCTTTCCGGCGGTGAAGCGCAGCGCGTGAAGCTGGCAACGGAGCTGAGCCGCAAAAGCACAGGCAAAACGGTCTATATTCTGGATGAGCCCACAACGGGTCTGCATACAGCGGATGTGCATAAGCTGGTGCAGATTCTGCAAAGGCTGACCGAGGGCGGTAATACGGTTATCGTCATTGAGCATAATCTGGATGTGATTAAAACAGCGGACTATATCATCGACCTTGGCCCTGAGGGCGGCGATGGCGGCGGCACAATCGTTGCAGTCGGCACCCCCGAAGAAATCTGTCGGGTATCTGCCTCCTATACGGGAAAATATCTGAAGCCGCTGCTTGATGCAAAAGTCGAAACAAGCCGAAATTCTGATTTCGACTGAGCATAAGCATAAGCGTATATAGGTTCTTATTGACATTTTGTGAAAAACTAAGTACCATAAGAATAATGAGTATTATGTAATTTTTGGAGGAAGCTATGGCAAAAGAAAAAGGACCGGTAGCAGACTTTGTGCAGACGAGAAAGCGTATCAACGATTATTTCGGCTGCGAGGGGGATTTCTTCATTCATCCGCTGCTCGATTTTGAATGGGCAGTCAGAGAGGATGAGGATTTTACCTTCCTTTGCTATTGGACAGATGAGGGGAAAAAGATAGATGCCGTTGTAGTTAAAAAAAGCGGTACACCTATGATTTACAAAACGAAGGACTACACCATGGTAGTCGCCATCGACTGCGTGAAGATCGGCTTTATCTTCCGCAACGGAAAAAATCAGACACAGCAGTGAAAACGGGATGCGGATTTTTTGGCAGGTCTGAACGGCTGTCTATCTGCATAAACTGATTTATTGAAAGGATCATTGCTAAGGGAAAATCTTTGGCAAAGCAAAGGGGAGAAAGAGATGCAAATGGAAGGATTGCCGGAAAACAATACTGTTCTGATTGCCGGTAAGATCGTAAAAGGCTGTGTCTTTAGTCATGAGGTATATGGCGAAGGTTTCTATACATTTCAGATTTCTTCTGAACGCCTCAGTGATAAGGAGGATATCCTGCCTGTCACCGTTTCCGAACGGCTGATAGATATGAATTTATTGCAGGTAGGAACAAAAGTTGATATTATTGGACAGTTAAGGAGCTACAATAACTACAACAGTAAAAAAAATCGTCTGGTGCTGACCATCTTCGCGAGGGAGATTTCCCTGCCGGAGGAGGAAGAGGGAAAGAATATCAATCAGGTTTATCTGAATGGTTTTATCTGTAAGCCCCCGATTTACCGTAAAACGCCTTTTGGAAGAGAAATATCCGATATTCTGATAGCGGTCAACCGCGCCTATAATAAATCGGATTATATTCCCTGCATTGCATGGGGCAGAAATGCCAGATATATCGCAAATCTGGAGGTGGGTGCCAATATCCATATCTGGGGCAGAATGCAAAGCAGAATCTATCAGAAACGCATTGGCGAGGAGGTAGAAGAAAGAGTCGCTTATGAAGTTTCTGTTGCAAAAATCGAGCTGCCGCATAAGGCGGAGCACGAAGCGGAAGAAAAAGGCGCGGACGAGATGGTCTGAAGCAAGAAAAACAGGAGTGAAGATAACGTGAGACAAGGTCAGATTTCAATTTATTATGGTATGGGGAAGGGGAAAACAGCCGTAGCCGTTGGGCGTGGCATGCGCGCCATCGGCGAGGAACAGCGTGTTGTTATGATTCAATTCTTGGATTATCATAACAGCAAGGAAATTGCACTGCTGAAGAAGCTGGAGCCTGATTTCCGTATTTTCCGCTTTGAGAAGGATCGTGCGGCAGAGGATGTGCAGGGGGCTGAAAATGATGAAGCACTGCACAAGGAAATATTCAACGAAATCCGCAACGCGTTTAATTTCGCAAAGAAAATTGTGGATACGGGTGAATGTGAAATGCTTCTGCTGGATGGAATTCTGGAATGTGTGGAAAAAGGATATCTACAGGAATCTGATTTGCATGAGATTATTGGAAAGCGCCCCGATTTTATGGATATCATCCTGACGGGGACGATTCTTCCGGCAGGCATTGCAGGGGAAGCAGAAAATATCTATCAGCTTGTAGCGGAAAAGGAAAAAGAATAAAAAAGAAAAAGAATAAAAAAGAAAATCCTCTGAGATTCCATCTCAGAGGATTTTTTGTGCTTATTGCAGAACTTCCTTCATAGTATATAGACCGGCAGGCTTGCCTGCCAGGAATTTTGCCGCCTTCACTGCACCAACGGCGAAAACCTCGCGAGAGGTTGCGCGATGGGTCAGTTCAATGACTTCATCTCTGCCGGCAAAAATGACATCATGCTCGCCGACGATATTGCCGCCGCGCACTGCATGAATCCCGATTTCGGTTTTTTCTCTTTTTTCACGCACCTGAGAACGATCATATACATAATGATACCGTTCCTCCATTGCCTGATTGATGGCATCTGCCAGAGCCATTGCGGTGCCGCTGGGGGCATCAATCTTCTGATTGTGATGTTTTTCCACGATTTCGATATCGAAGCCGCTTTCTGCCAGAATGACTGCCGCACGCTGCACCAAATCCAGCAACAGATTTACGCCAACAGACATATTCGCGGATTTCAGAATCGCAACCTCCTTGCTTGTTTCCTGCATCAGCGCGGTGGTTTCCTCGGATAATGCTGTGGTGCAGAGCACAACAGGGATTTTTTTTGCCTTGGAAAATGCCAGAAGGGCAGGAACTGCCTTTGCTGTGGAGAAGTCGATGATGACATCCCCTGCAACATCGCAGGCTTCGCAGCTGGGGAATACAGGGAAATCCAACGCAGGGGTGGTGGGGTCGATGCCTGCCACAACCTGACAATCCGGTTCGTTTTTCACTAATTCGGCTACAACGTGACCCATTTTGCCACCGCAGCCATGAATGATTACATTTACCATTTTTTACACTCCTTTTTTCGTGAGACTCTGCCTCACACTCCGCCAAGGGACTCAAAGCATCTTTCCTTCGGGAAGACGGCTGTGCCGCCGCCTTGTTCTTGGCGGTGCTCATACCCCTTGACTCCCCTTCGCAACACCATGTATATGGTGTTGCAGTATCGGGTTCCAAGGGGATGATCCCCTTGGTGGGAGTTTGAGGGCAAAGCCCTCAAAAAACATCCCCTCAAGAAAAGTAAGTCCTTAAACCAGACCGTAGTTCTTCAGTGCGGTTCTCAATGTTTCCAGATTCTTGGGCTCCATCTCGCACAGAGGTGCTACACAAGGCCCAACCGCATAGCCCATTTCATTCAGCGCAGTCTTTACGGGGATGGGGTTTACTTCGCAGAACAGTGCGGAAATCAATTCAATCGCATCCAGCTGCAGCTTTGTAGCCGCCTTTGTATCCCCATTCAGATAATGCATAACCATGTCGTGTGTCTGCTTGGGTGCTACGTTGGACAGAACGGAGATAACGCCCTTGCCGCCCAGAGACAGAACGGGCAGAATCTGGTCATCATTGCCGCTGTAAATATCGAAATCGGGGCCAACCAGAGCCGCAATTTCAGCCACCTGAGACAGATTGCCGCTTGCTTCCTTCACTGCAACGATGTTCTTTACCTTTGCCAGCTCCGCAACTGTCTTGGGTGCAATGTTGCAACCGGTTCTGCCGGGTACATTGTAAAGAATGATGGGAATATTGATGCTGTTTGCAACTGCTGTGTAGTGCAGAATCAGCCCCTTCTGTGTTGCCTTGTTGTAGTAGGGGGTTACCAGCAGAACGGCATCAGCGCCTGCCTTTTCGCAGCCCTGTGCCAGTGCGATACAGTGTGCGGTATCGTTGCTGCCTGCACCTGCGATAACGGGAACACGACCTGCTGCCGCCTCTTTTGCGAAG
>OLWB01000694.1_pt1 | contig 34354 bp, 35 predicted proteins | sample 1673331 | NCBI WGS metagenome assembly OLWB01 (sample SAMEA3178943, study PRJEB25190) | human gut metagenome | biome: human gut; feature: human-associated habitat; material: faeces | place: Austria | collected 2013
AATGTGAAAGAGGTGCTGACCGAAAACGGCAGCGTCATCGGCGTGCGCACGGAAAACGATGTGTTTGAGGCCCCCAGCGTGCTTTTGGCGTGCGGCGGCGCTTCGTACCCCGGCACGGGCTCGAACGGCGACGGCGCGCGGCTGGCGGAAAAGCTGGGGCACACCATTATTCCTATGCGTCCGTCTTTGGTGGCGCTGACCTCTGATGACGAGGATTGCCCGGCGATGCAGGGGCTTTCTCTGCGCAACTGCGGCGTGACCGTGACGGACAATGAAAAGAAAAAGAAGCCGGCCTACACGGACTTCGGTGAGCTGCTGTTCACGCACTTTGGGCTTTCCGGCCCGACGATTTTGAGTGCGAGCGCGCACATGCGCCATATGTCGTCCGGCAGATACACAATGACGCTCGACTTAAAGCCGGCGCTCACCTCGGAACAGCTTGACCAGCGCCTTTTACGCGATTTAGAGAAAAACAAGAACCGCAATTTCAGCAATTCGCTCGATGAATTATTGCCGCAAAAGATGATCCCGGTTGTCGTGCGGCGGTCGGGTATTCCGCCGGAAGAGAAGTGCAACACCATCACGCGCGAGCAGCGTGCGGCGCTTTTGGATGTCTTAAAGCACTTTACGGTGGAGATTTCCGGCTTTGCACCGCTTTCCGGCGCGATTGTGACGGCGGGCGGCGTTTCCGTAAAGGAAGTCGACCCGAAGACGATGCAGTCCAAATTAATTCCGGGCTTGTACTTTGCGGGGGAAATTCTGGACGTGGACGCGTACACGGGCGGCTTTAACCTGCAGATCGCCTTTGCAACGGGACACGCGGCGGGCGAAAATCTGTAAACTATCATTATATATAAGGAAGTTATATTATGTATGCAATAGCGATTGACGGACCTGCCGGCGCAGGTAAAAGCAGCGTGGCGAAAGCAGCTGCAAAGGCGCTCGGCTTTGTTTATGTGGATACGGGCGCGCTGTACCGCACGGTGGGGCTTTACCTGCTGCGCAGTGAAGTTGACCCTGCAGACGCAGAAGCGGTGGAGCCGAAGCTCCGGGATATTCAGGTCGATCTGAAATACGAAGACGGCGTGCAGCACGTCATTTTAAACGGGGAGGATGTATCCGGCCTTATCCGCACGCCGGAGGTCTCTATGGCGGCCTCTGCGTGTGCTTCCGTACCGGCAGTGCGTAAGTTTTTGTTCTCCGCGCAGGTGGATATGGCGAAAAAGTACAACGTCATCATGGACGGCCGAGACATCGGCACGACGATTTTGCCGAACGCACAGGTGAAGATTTTCCTGACGGCTTCGCCCGAGGTGCGCGCCGAGCGACGCTACAAGGAGCTCAAGGAAAAAGGCGTGGACGTGAGCTATGAAGAAACGCTTGCGGACGTTATTCGCCGCGATAAGCAGGACGAAAAGCAATCTAAGGCAGCGGAGGACAGCATTTTGCTTGACAACAGCGAACTGGATTTTAACGGTACGGTGAAACGCTTACTGGAGATCGTGGAAGAAAGGACGGGCGTGAAGAATGGCTGAAAATAAGAAGCCGAAGGAACACCTTTCCTGGTGGTATTTCCTTGCAAAGTACGTGATGCTGTTTTTCTTTAAAATTCTGCACCCGTACCGTATTATAGGCAGAGAGAACATGCCGCTTACCGGCAAGCTGCTTGTTTGCTCTAACCACGTGACGATGGGCGACCCGATTTACCTTGGCTGCGCAATACCGAAACGACAATTACACTATATGGCGAAGGCCGAGCTTTTTGAAAATAAGCTCATCGGCGGATTTTTGAAGAGCCTCGGCGCGTTCCCAATCTCCCGCGGCACGGGCGGTGCACAGGGCATTCAGACGGCGATTGACCTTTTGGAGGAAGAAAAGGTCGTGTGCATGTTCCCGGAGGGTACGCGCTCGAAGACCGGCGAGCTTTTGAACCCGAAAATGGGTATGGTAATGCTGGCGTACAAGACGCACTGTACGATTTTGCCTGTGGCGATTGTGGGCGAGGGCGGCAAGCCCCCGAAGGTGTTTAAGAAAATGGTCATCAACATCGGCAAGCCAATCCGGTTTGAGGACATGGGGCTGACCGAAGATTCCGGTATGATTTACCGCCGTGTTTCGCGCAATATTTTTGCCGAGGTGCAGAAGCTGCGCGAGGAAGGTCTCGATATTATGGAGAATAGGTGGAAGGAAGTATGATCCGCGTGGCGAAAACAGCGGGATTCTGCTTCGGTGTGAACCGCGCGGTGGAGACCGTTTACAAATTGCTTGACGAGGACAAAACCGTCTGCACGCTCGGGCCGATCATCCATAACCCGCAACTTGTGGAGGAGCTCGGCCGCAAAGGCGTGCGCATTATAGATGCGCCCGAGGACGCGAAAGCGGGGGAGACGGTTGTCATCCGCTCTCACGGTGTACCGCCCGAGGTCATCGAAAAACTGAAAGCGCTCGGTGTCGATTACAAGGACGCGACGTGCCCGTATGTGCAGAAGATTCACCGCCTTGTTTCCGACGGAGAGCGCGAGGGCAGGCGCGTGATGCTGGCCGGCGATGCAAAACACCCGGAGGTGGAGGGCATACTCGGCTGCTGCAAAACACCGTACCGCACCTTCAAAACGCGCGATGAACTCGAAAATCTATTCAAAAATGAGCCTGAACTTGCCGAAATGCCCCTTCTTTTTTGTGAACAGACCACTTTTAACGTAGAAGAATGGGAAAAATGTTTGGATTTCGTAAAAAAGGTATGTACAAACGCTTCAGTTTTTGATACAATATGTAAGGCTACAACAAATCGCCAGCGCGAAGCACGCGAGCTTGCGCGTGAAAGCGACTTGATGCTCGTCATCGGCGGGCGTCACAGCTCGAATACGGCGAAGCTCAAGGAGGTCTGTGAACCGTATGCGCAGACGTATCTCATTGAGACGGCGGCGGAGCTTGCAGCCCTGCCTGTAAAGGGCAAAATGAATATCGGCATAACTGCCGGTGCTTCAACACCGGCAAGCATAATAAAGGAGGTACTTGTTACCATGACAGACAAAATTGAAACAAATGAGCTTAATTTTGAGGAGATGCTTGAGGAATCACTCAAGAGCTTAAATACAGACGAAAAGGTGCACGGTGTAGTTGTAAGCATTTCTCCCACCGAAGTGTATGTTGACGTCGGTAGAAAGCAGGCCGGCTACATCCCGGCTAACGAGCTTAGCAACGATCCGAACGCGAAGCCGGAAGATCTTGTAAAGATCGGCGACGAGATGGATCTGCTCATCATGAAGACGAACGACCAGGAAGGCACCATCATGCTCTCCAAGAAGCGCATCGATGCCATCAAGGGCTGGGAAGACATTGCAGCGGCTATGGACGCTGAAGAAATCCTCACCGGCAAGGTTACAGAAGTTGTTAAGGGCGGCGTGATCGTTCTGTATAACGGCATCCGCGTCTTCATCCCGGCTTCTCAGGCTGTTGCAAACCGCGGTGACGATCTTGAGGCTCTGAAGGGTCAGGACGTTCAGTTCCGCATCATCGAAGTCAACCGCCAGCGCCGCCGTGCGGTCGGTTCCATCCGTTCCGTGCTCCGCGAGCAGAGAAAGGCAGCACAGGCTAAGTTCTGGGAGTCCGTTGAAGAAGGTCAGGAGTTTACGGGTACCGTTAAGTCCCTCACGAACTTCGGTGCATTCGTTGACCTCGGCGGCGTGGACGGCATGATCCACATTTCCGAGCTCTCCTGGAACCGCATCAAGCACCCGAGCGAAGTTGTCTCCGTCGGTGACACCGTTCAGGTTTATGTCAAGAGCCTTGACCGTGAGAACGGCAAGATCTCCCTTGGCTACAAGAAGAAGGAAGACAATCCGTGGGAGATTCTCAAGAACGAGTATCCGGTTGGCACGGTTTGCGACGCTACCGTTGTCGGCATGACCACGTTCGGCGCATTTGCTAAGATTCTTCCGGGCATCGACGGTCTCATCCACATCTCTCAGATCGCGGACAGAAGAATCGAGAAGCCGCAGGACGTTCTGAAGGTTGGCGACGTTGTTAAGGTGAAGATTACCGACATCGACTTCGACAAGAAGAGAGTTTCCCTCTCCATCCGTGCTCTGCTCGAAGACCAGGGCGAGGACGCTTCTGAGGAATAATTTAAATCGTCAGGTGTAAATTTGCAGGGTGGTTCTTTCCACCCTGCTTTACATGACGGACATTTTAAAAGTAAACGGATAAAACGGCGGTTTTATCCATTGGAGGAAACAATTAGATGAAGCGCGTGAAAAAACCTGTGTTTTTTATCATCGCGGCTCTGATCCTTGCGCTTACATACACATCGGTCTTCGGCGTTTACACGCAGAACGGTGACACGAAGAATACATGGATCAAGGGCGCCGGCGATATAAGATGGGGTATTGATATCCGCGGCGGCGTGGAAGCGACCTTCAGCCCGGCTGACGGCGTGGAGGCGACCGCAGAGCAGCTTGAAGCCGCAAAGGCAATTATTGAGCTGCGTATGGTCTCGAAGAGCATTACGGACTACGAGATTTACACCGACGAAGCCAACGACAAGATCATTGTTCGTTTCCCGTGGAAGAGCGGCGAATCGGACTTTGACCCGGAGAAGGCGATTGAAGAAATTTCCGCAACGGCGCTGCTGACATTCCGCGAAGGTAAGTCCTACGAGACTCAGACGGTAGACGGCGAGGGCAACCCGGTTTACCAGACACCGACGGGTACAACGGCGGAAAACATCATTCTGGAAGGCAGCGATGTAACGGAGGCAAAGCCGGTCATGCAGGAGAATTCCACCTCCGGCAGCTATGATTATGCGATTTCCCTGACGCTTTCCGATGAGGGCGCAAAGAAGTTTGCGGAAGCGACCGAACGCCTGAAGGGCAAGACAATCTCCATCTGGATGGATGACATTATGATTTCTTACCCGACCGTTAACGCGGTTATCACAGACGGCAAGGCTTCTATTACCGGTAATTTTACGGCAGCTACGGCTTCCGAACTTGCCGCAAAGATTCAGGGCGGCGCGCTGCCGTTTGCTTTGCAGACCTCGAACTTCAGCACCGTGAACCCGACGCTCGGCATGAAGTCTCTGGATGCCATGGTCATGGCCGGCGTAATCGCTTTTGCGCTCATCGCGGTCTTTATGATCATCATCTTTAAGATTCCGGGCTTTGCGGCTGTGCTGACGCTTGTGGGTCAGCTTGCAATCACCTTTGCGGCGATTTCCGGCTACTTCCCGTTTGTAAACAGCTTTACAATGACTCTGCCGGGTCTTGCGGGTATTATCCTTTCCATCGGCGTGGGCGTGGATGCGAACATTATCACCGCGAGCCGTATTAAGGAAGAACTCGGCACCGGCAAAACGCTGGACGGCGCCATTCAGAAGGGCTGCTCCAACAGCCTTTGGTCGATCATCGACGGCAACATCACGATTTTGATCGTTGCCATCATGCTCATCGGCGTGTTCGGTCCGTCTAACATTCTCTCTAAGATTTTCGGCGAATCCACGACCGGTGCGATCTACTCCTTCGGCTACACTTTGCTCGTCGGCGTAATCGGCAACTTCATCATGGGCGTGTTCTGTTCTCGTCTGATGATCAAATCGCTTTCCGGCTTCAAGCCGCTCCGTAAGAAATGGCTGTTTGGAGGTGCGGATAAGTAATGAAAAAGTTTGATTTTGATTTCTATAAGAACAGAAAAATTCTGTTCGGCATCTCGATTGGCCTGATGGTCATCGGCTTGATTTTCAATTTCATTCGTGGCACGAAGATGGACATTCAGTTCGTCGGTGGTGCGATGATTAAGTATTCCGTAGACGGCGAAGTCGATACGGATGAAATCGCGTCCCTCGTAAAAGAAGAGACCGGCCGCGACGTTTCCGTTGCATTGAGTAAGACGTTCGGCACGGACGCGAACCAAGTGACGCTGTCCTTTGCGGGCAACGAAGCTGTGACGCTCGATGAACAGCAGGCAATCGCGCAGTCCCTATCCGACGCGTATGCCGACCGCACGTTCAACGTGGTGGAATCGAGCTCCGTTGACCCGACCATGGGCGCGAAGTTCTTCCAGAAGTGCCTTGTTTGCTTGCTCATCACGTTCGTGATCTTGCTCGTTTACATTGCACTGCGCTTTAAGAAAATCGGCGGTCTTTCCGCCGGCGTTACGGCGCTCATCGCACTTGTGCATGACGTGCTGCTTGTGTATTTCGCGTTTGTGATTTTCGGTTTCTCGATCAACGATATTTTCATCGCTGTTATCCTGACAATCCTCGGCTACTCGCTGAACGATACCATCGTCATTTACGACCGTATTCGTGAGAACCGCAAGCTCTCCCCGACGAAGAGCCCGGATGCACTGCCGGCTATCGTCAACAAGAGCCTCAATCAGACAATGACGCGTTCTATTCTGACATCTCTGACCACCTTCATGGCGCTGCTTGTCATCTACATTGTTGCGGCGGTTTACGGCATCAGCTCTGTACAGAGCTTTGCATTGCCGATGATGGTCGGCACGATTGTCGGTTGCTATTCCTCGCTGTGCATTGCGGCTCCGCTGTACACCATGTGGGCTGTGCATAAGGGCGAGAAGAGCAAGAAGTAATCTGACCCGAGCTGCTTTTAAGCAAGCGTTTCTATTACAGAATGAAACTCCCGGAAAGCCGTGTGCTCTCCGGGAATTTTTGTGTATGGAGCATTTTGCGGTGCAGGGGATAGAAATAAACAAACGATAAAAAGCTAAAAGAAAACCGGGTAAGCTGCCGTGCGGTGTGCTACCCGGTTTTGTTTTTAGATCTGTTGGGATGTGCCGGTAAGGAGCCAGAAGACATCGACGTCTAAAATTTCGGCAAAGGCTAAAAGCTCGATATCCGTGACGGTGCGAAGCTGACCCTCTAACTTAGAGAGGGCAGAGGCGTTGATGTCAACACCGCGCACCTGCAGCTGCGCGAGCAGCTCTTTCTGTTTCATGCCACGATTGCGGCGAATGCTCTCAATACGTGCGCCGACTAAATTTTTGTCTCCAAGTGGTTTTTTACGGATGCGCATTTGCTCGCCGCCTTTCAATGTTCTATACACATTATAAGCGTAAATGCACAAAAAATCAATTCATTTTCCGAAAAATTATGAAAATCAACTGCTAACAATTCGTGAACGGTCCGTAAAATCGGGTGAATTACTCTGTGGTTTCGTCCTGTTCTTCGGATTTTGTATCTTCCGCTTCGCCGGAACGCGTGCGGCGGTAGGCGAGCGGTGTCATGCCATACTTTTTCTTGAAGATAGAATAGAAATAGTTTGTGTTCACAATGCCGATGGCTTCGCTGATTTGGTTGATGGGCAGCTTAGTCTCACGCAGAAGCTGCTCGGCCTTTTTCATGCGGGTGTTGCTGAGGTAATCACTGAACGAATAGCCGATCTGCGTGGCGAAAATTTTGCCGAAGTAGGCGGAGGAAAGGCCTGCCATGCCGGCGAGCATTTTCAGGGAAAGATCCGGATTTGCGTAGTTTTTGTCGATGTATTCCTTTGCGGCATCGGCGGCAAGCTCGTTGCCGTATTTGCGGTTGATGCTTTGATGATGCGCCAAAATGGTGATGAACTCCATGCAGCGCTTGCGCAGCATATAGACATTCGGTAGCTGACGGTCAATTTTATTCAGTTTATCCATCAAGATGGGATAAGCGGTGTCGTCATCCGTGAAAGTGGTGGAGAAATCGTCGAGCAGCGACATCATGACGTGATTGAAATACGCAACGGCTGTATTAAAGCTGACGTTTGACATGTAGGAAAGCGCGAGATCGAACTCATGCGAGCAGGCATCGAGGTCATTTGCGCGGATGTGTTCGGCAAGCTTCATGTGGAGCTTGTTGTGGTATGAGTTGAGATTGATATTCTGGCCGGTCTCATAGGCGAAGAAAATTTTGCCCTGATTACGGATGGCGGAATATTCCAGTGCGATGTTCGTCGCCTCATAGCAGAGGTTGATATTGACGGCTGTCTCCACGATGGTGCCGATGCAGACGGTGGTGTTCATGGCAAACTCGCGCTGCATGACCTCGCACACGCGCTCAAGCTCCGGCACAAGCTTTTCCGGGTAGGCATTCTTTTGCAGGGGGAGCAACATCACGAGAAAGTTGTGCGAATTGCGGTACGGTACGACACTGCCGAACTGTCCCAAAACTTCGGTGGCGAGGTTCTCGAGAGCGTAGCTGTAAATGAAATAGTTTGGGTCATCCGGACCGAAGCGCAACTCTTTGGAGGCTGCACTGATAATGACGATGGTGTAATACGGCGCGGTGAGGTCGATGCCGTAGCTTTGGTATACTTCGATGTAATTCGGAATCTGTCCATACTCGCCGTGCATAAGTCGCTGAATGTTGCGCTTTTTGGAATCGGAATAGGAGGAGATGAGGCCTTGCTCTAGCTTATCGGTTTTCATGTACATATCGGAAAAGGCCTTGCTGAGCTGGTCGAGCTCATCGCCGACATGGTCGTTCGACGGCTTTTTGACGTAGTTGTTGTAGAGCACTTCGATTGGCGCAGAGAGCTTTGCACTGGTGCGGAACGAGATGAACATGCCGACGCAGAGCACAAGAATGCCGGCGAGTAACGTGATGATGGCGAGCTGGGGGAGACCGCTGTAAATATTCGAGTACGGCACAATATTGAAGATCGTAAAGCCGGAGGAAGACGCCTTGGCGTAGGTGACGAGCGCTTCGGTGTGGTCAGCGCAGGTGTAGGAGAAGGAGCCGGAATTGTCGGTCAGCTCCGGGAAATCCTCCACGGAGACAATAGTATTGTCGGGTTTTGCATGCGTAAAGGTTTCTGAATCACCTTCAGCGATATTGGTGGAGAAAACCTCGCCGTAACGGTTCAAAAGCAGGACCTGTTGAAAGCCGTTCGAGGTGCGCAGGTTCGATATGGAATCGTTGAAATAATCTTCGTCCACGTCTACGATGATGAGGTCGGGCGAGCCGCCTTTGCGTAGCTGTACGCGGAAGACGAAGGAATAGACATAACGGGTCTTGAGCTGCTGTGTGGCGTAGTTTGCACCGATCATGCGCAGAAGGCAGGTATCGGCGCCGGGATTATCGGGCAATCTACGATAATAGTATGCAATATCGTCATCCGTGAGAAAATCTGCCGTAGAGCTGGAGACGAAACGGTTGGAGGCGGAGTTATAAAGGCTAACATAGCGCGTATAGCTCTGCGCCGTTTGGATCTCGCGTAACTTGATGCCGGCATCGGCTTCGATGAGTCGGTTGAAGGTATTGGAGGAGAGGCAACGGTTCGTATTGCTGTTCTGTAAAATTTGATTATTAACGGAGCGCATTTGGCTGTAGAGCATGTCCGTCATCTGACAGACCTGCTCCAACTGATGCACAGAATAGGTGCGCGCAGAGCTGATCTGCAAATTTGCGTAGATGGTGAAAATTAAAAGCGTGACGAGTATAACGGCTATGGCCACCACGCAGAAAATGCTGAAAAGGTACCGGTTGAACAGCCGGGTTTTTACTTTTTTAAACAAAATACAACACTCCAAATACAGAAAGAGAACGAAAAACACGATTTAGATTTCGTATAACTCTATGATAACGGATTTCGGCACTAAACGCAAGCGAAAAATCAGATTATTGATTCAAATCGTAAAAAACCGTAGTTTCATATCACGAAAAGCCGAAAAAAGTGATTCGATTCTCAAAAAATGGAGAAAAGCGAAATTTGTGAAGTGCCTCGAAACTGCCAAAATGCAAAGTTGTTTTGAAATTTTAAAGTTTATCGCAAAAAGAATACTTTACAAATCGTTCACAGCGTGTTAAAGTTTATTCATCGAAAACAAACAAGCGGTTTGCAAAAACGGTATCTCTGCACGGGGCAGAGGTTCCGGGAAGACCCATGAGGGAGGGCGCCCGGTGCGCTGTGATTGCAAAACGACACGCTTTGGCAAACACCAAGTTTTGTCGGCACTTTGTTTTCAGCAGGAATAGCGATATTCCGGGTTCGCATTTGCAGAGTCAATATATAAATATAAAGCAAATAAGCTTTACTTTATATGTGCGGCTGTGCAGAGGTGAACAAAACTCTTCCTTATATTATATATAGAAGAGACACATTATTCGGAGAGGATGATCGCAAACATGAGTAAGGCGTCAGCTTTGGTTGATGTCAGCAAGAAGAGAGTGAATCCTTTTAAAGAGCTGTGGACAAACAAGTTTTTGTACCTGCTTGCGCTGCCCGCGGTCGTTTACACTTTCATCTTTTCTTATTTGACACTGCCGTACATCGTAATTGCATTTGAGAAGTTCAACTACAAGACGGGTGTTTTTAGCCCGTTTGTCGGTCTGAAAAACTTCGAATACTTCTTCAAGTCCAGTTGGGCGTGGACCGTTACGCGCAACACGCTCGTCATCAACATCCTGTTCCTCATCGTCGGTACGGTTTGCTCCGTTGTTTTGGCAATCGTCCTCAATGAGGTCAAGGCGAAGAAGTTCCTTAAGGTTTCTCAGTCCATGATGCTTTTCCCGTACTTTATTTCCTGGGTTATCGTCAGCTACATGCTGCAGGGTATCCTTGGTACAGAGACGGGCCTGCTCAACAATCTGATGGGTACGCGCATCAATTATTATTCTACCCCCGGCTACTGGTACCCGATTCTTCTGATCCTCAACATTTGGAAGAACACGGGCTACAACACGATCGTTTACCTCGCAGCGATCACCGGCATTGACGAAGGCCTTTACGAAGCAGCTTATATCGACGGCGCTACGCGCTTTAAGCGTATCATTTACATCACGATCCCGCTGCTTGCGCCGACCATCTGCATCATGACCCTGATGTCTGTCGGCCGCATCTTCTACGGCGACTTCGGTATGCTGTATGCGATCATCCGCGACAACAGCTCGTTGATGCCGATTGCAGAAGTTATTGATACATACGTTTACCGTACATTTAAGAACACAGGTGATCCGAGCCTTTCCATGGCTATCGGTCTCTATCAGTCCATCGTCGGCTTCATTCTGGTCTTCACAGCAAACTGGATCGTCAGAAGAAAGTTCCCGGATGGCGCACTGTTCTGATACAGGGAAAGGAGACAAGCTCATGAACAGCACGGTTGCGGCGGCGACAAAGCCGTCTAACACCAACAACAAAATCAAGCACAGCACGGGGGAGAACGTCGGTACATTCGTCATTTATCTCATCGTTGCTCTGTTCGCATTGATATGCGTCCTGCCGTTTGTTCTCGTTATCATTGTTTCTTTCAGCAGTGAGAAATCGATTACGATCAACGGTTACTCTTTCTGGCCGAGCGAATGGTCGGCTGCAGCCTATAAAATGCTCTTCCTGCCGTCCTCATCCGTTCCGCAGTCGTACCTTGTAACGACGATTGCAACGGTTGTCGGTACCGTCGTTGCATCGTTCGTCACATTCGGCGCAGGCTACACCCTTGCAAACCGTTCCTGCCGTTACAGAGACGGTCTGTCCCTTTACTTCTACATCACCATGGTTTTCTCTGCGGGCCTTGTTCCGTGGTACATGATGTGTAAAGCATTGAACTGCTACGATAACATCTGGGCACTCATCGTACCGAGCCTGTTGTTCAATCCCTTTAATATGTTCCTTGTGCGCAACTTTGTGCGCGGTATCCCGGCCGAGCTGAACGAATCCGCAAAGATTGACGGTGCAGGCGAAGTGAAGATTGCGTTTGGTATTTACTTCCCGCTTTGCATGCCGGTTCTGGCTACGATTGCTCTGTTCTATGCCATTGGCTACTGGAACAACTACTTTAACGCAGTTATGCTCGTGAATGATGAGAAGTACTACTCTTTGCAGATGCTCCTCTTCAAGATTCAGTCTCAGATCACGGCACTGAGCAAGCTCACTGCCGGCGCTACGGTTAACGTAAACCCGCCGAAGGAAAGCTTTAAGATGGCGACCTCCGTTATCACCATGGGCCCGATCATCATTCTGTATCCGTTCTTACAGAAGTATTTTGTTAAGGGCATGGTCGTCGGCGCTGTTAAGGGTTAATCGCCCGCACACATTTTAATTCGGTGTTTACCGTGGAAGACGGTTACACATATATCAATTTTCAAGGAGTTGAAGTAAGAAATGAAGACAACGAAGAAACTGCTGGCAATGGCTCTGGCAGCTGCAATGGTCGTTACGGCTTTTGCAGGTTGCTCCGGCAACAACGACACTTCCAGTGCTGACAGCACATCTTCTGCTTCCTCTGAGGCTTCTACTTCGTCCGATGCTTCCACATCTGACGAATCTTCGGCAACAGAGGACGACGGCACCATTCACCCGATGCGTATTGTACAGCCGGGCACACTTTGCCCGGACTATGAGACCGGTATGGCTGCTGTCAACGAGAAACTGAAGGAAGACGGCGTAAACATTGAGGTTTCCGTCACAAGAATCCCGTGGGATGCTTATGCTGAGAAGCTGAACCTCATGCTGACGACCGGTGAAGAGTTCGAGCTGCTGCATGTTATGCAGGACGTTAAGAACCTTTCCGCTATCGCAGGTATGGGCGCTATCTCCTCCATCCACGATTCCATCCAGAACTACCCGGACCTCTACAACAAGTTCTCTGAGACCGAGTGGCTGGGCACCCTCTACAAGGGCGAAGAGTACGCAGTACCGTGCTACTGGAGATCCTTCGACAACACGATGTCCTACATGGACTACCGTTCCGACATCGCTGAGAAGGTCGGCTACGACGAGTTCCCGGACACGACGGAAGGCATCATCGACCTCATGAAGAAGTCTCAGGACGAGATCCTCAACGAGACCGGTATGAAGGCTTATTCTTGGTTCCATCAGGTTCAGGATACGGCGCACTGGCTCCACAGAAGCTATGATACCTATCCGTTCTATGTTGAGAACTCCCTCGGCATCTGCCTCATCCGTCAGGACGGCACGGTTGATTCCTTCTATGAGTCCGAAGAATTCAAGAAGGACGCAAACACCTACTACGAGATGTATCAGGCCGGTCTCATCGACCCGGATATCTTGAACCGCGACCATCAGAAGCAGTACGACGATGCTAATTACGGCGCGATGCTTCCGTCCCAGACATTCGACCCGTACACGGGTGTTACGATGCAGAAGAACGGTGTTGAAGGCGCAGAAGTCAAGTGGGTTGAAGCTTTTGGCGACGACATTCCGGACATGATCTACACCTATGTGCAGAACCTGAATGCGATTTCTTCCACTTCTGAGGATCCGGAATCCGGCCTCAAGTTCCTCAACTGGCTGTATGCTTCCGAAGAGAACCATGACCTCTTCCACTATGGCATTGAGGGCACGCACTATACCAAGACCGGCGACCACAGAATTGAGCAGGTCAAGGGCGACGACGGCAACCCTCTGTACAGCATGGATACTTGGATGACCGGCTACCTGCCGTACATGGCTTATGCTACCGATACGCCGGACGAGCAGGTCGATTATATGACCTACAAGTCTGACAACTACGTCATTTCCCCGGCTGCAGGTTTCATCTTTGATTCCTCTAACGTTACCAGTGAGCTGACGAACCTCCAGACCGAGATCATCTCCTCCATCTACCCGATTAAGGTCGGTATGGTTTCCTATGAGGACAACATCGATGCTGCTATCGAGAAGCTGAAGGCTGCTGGCCTCGACAAGTACATGGAAGAGTACAGAACCCAGTTCAAGGCTTATCTGGATGCTAACCCGGACGTACTCGAGATCGCAAAGGGCACCACGGAAGGCTAATTGCTCTTCTGAAACCTGAATAATGATCTGAATGCAGGGCGCAGGACGCAAAAGGTCCTGCGCCCTTGCTTCATTATTCTTACTCTTTAAACTTGAAATTGATTTAAGATGTCTGTTACACCGAATATATCGGTGCAGAAAATATGAACTCTGAAGAGAATTGGGGAAAGAGATAATGTTAAATATCAGAGATTTCGGTGCGGTGGCTGACGGCAAGATCGTCAACACAAAAGCCGTTCAGGCGGCTGTGGACCGCGCAGGGGAGACGGGCGAGACCGTGCTCGTTCCCGGCGGCGTGTTCATTACCGGTACAATCCATCTGAATGGTGCATCGTTGCATTTGGAGCCGGGCGCTGTTTTAAAGGGTTCCACGAATATCGACGACTACCCTGCACAGGATTTTATCCACAATGAAATGGGGGTGCTGCGTGCCCTGCTTATCAACCGTGACCACGACAATGTGACCATCGACGGCAGCGGCACCATTGACCTTTCCGGCACTTCGTTTTATGATACAAGCGTGATGAACGTACCGAGCAGCCGTGTTCCGTTCACAAAGGAGCAGGAAGCCGAATGCACATACCCCATCGGCACGCGCCCGAGCCAGTGCATCTTCTTCCACAATGCGAAGAATGTTACTGTGCGCGGCATTAAGGTTATCGACGCGCCGTGCTGGACGTTCAGCTTCAACGCGTGCGAGAATGTAAAGCTGCTTGGCCTTACAATCGATACCAGCCTCAACGTGCCGAACGACGACGGCATCCATATTGCGAGCTGTAAAGGTGTTATTATTGCAAATTGCCATATTTCGAGCGGCGACGACTGCATTGCGCTTTCCGGCATTACGGATTGGGCAAAACCGTGCGAGGACATCGTCATCACGAACTGCGTGCTGCGTTCCTGCTCGAAGGCAATTGTCGTCGGCTACAGTTACAGCCATATCCGCAACGTGATCATCACGAACTGTATCATCAAGGAGAGCAACCGCGGCATCTGCTTCATGTGCAACGATACGTCCGCACTTGTGGAGAATGTGCGCATCAGCAACATGATTGTTGACACGCGTGTACGCGCCGGCAACTGGTGGGGCAACGGCGAGCCGATCTTCATGATGGCTGTAAAGCACGATTACCTTATCCCGGCAGAACAGGACCCACACCGCGAGACCGACTGCGCCATCCGCAACGTGCACATTGACGGCGTGACCTGCATGGGCGAGAACGCCATGGGCATTTACGGCGTGGACGGCAACATCCGCGAAGTGGAGCTCAGAAACATTGACTTCACCCGTAAGCCGTCTAAGAACCTGCCGCTCAAGGGCAATGTGTTTGACTTCGCACCCGGCAGGGTCGATTTTGAAGTGCCGGAGGACTGCGGCCTGTACATCGGCGGCGGTGCGGATGTGAAGCTGGAGAACATCAACACACGTGCGTGGAAGATCATCCACGCGTAAAAGGAGACTACCATGAAAAATATTATTTTGCTGCCGCTCGACGAGCGCCCCTGCAACTTTGATTTCCCGTCCAAAATTTTCAACGGCGAAAAGTATACGATCATTCGCCCGGAGCATCTCGGTCAGAAGAAGACCCCGGCGTCTTATGAATTCATCCGCGATTTCCTGCTCGCAAATATCGAAAAGGCAGACGCGGCGGTCATTTCCATCGATACGCTGCTGTACGGCGGCTTGATTCCCTCGCGCTTGCACCATCTTTCCGAGGAGACGGTTTTGGAGCGTCTGATGCTTTTAAAAGAACTGCGCGAAAAGAACCCGCAGGTAAAGCTGTACGCGTTCCAGTGCATCATGCGCTGCCCGAAATATTCCTCCGACGATGAGGAGCCGGATTACTATGAGCTTTACGGCAAAGAGATTCACCATATCGGCCGTCTGACGCACCTCGAAAAGCTCGGCATGGGTGACGCGGACGAGCTTTCTGAGCTGAAAGCCAAGGTAGACCCAGCGGCGCTTAAAGACTATCTTGACCGCCGCGCGTTTAACGGCAGCTTCAATATCCGCACGCTCGACCTTGTGGAGGACGGCACGATTGATTTTCTCATCATCCCGCAGGACGATTCCGCAAAGTACGGCTACACCGCAATGGACCAGAAGACCGTGCGCGCGAAGATCGACGAGAAGGTGCTCAATGACCGTGTGATCTTGTACCCGGGCGCCGATGAGCTCGGCATGGTGCTTGTCTCCCGCGCCATCAACGCGCTCGAGAATAACACCCCACGCGTATACCTCAAGTATGCGTCCACGCTGGCGCCGCAGCTGATCCCGAACTACGAGGACAGAAGTCTCAATGAAACCGTAAAGTACCACGTCATGGCGGCGGGCTGCATCGCTGTGCCGTCGCTCGCCGACGCCGACGTTGTGATGGGCATCACCGCTCCGGCAAACGAGATGGAAGAAGCCGCAAATCAGCCGGCGAACAACATCAACTATGATGTGGAGCGCAATATGGCAGAGTTTCTGTACTTTGTGAACGATTGCTTGAAGCGCGGCATTCCGACGGCGATCCTCGACAATGCCTACACGAACGGCGGCGAATTGCAGCTTCTGCGCGTGCTCAACAAGCAGGGGACTTTGATGAAGCTTGCAGGTTATGCAGGCTGGAACACCTCTGCAAACTCCATGGGCACGGTGCTCGCGATGATTGTGAACAATATGTACCAGAATAATACCGAAGCGAAGCAGAACTTCCTTGTGGAGCGTTTTATCGAGGACTTCGGCTACGGTGCGGTCGTGCGCAGCTACGTGACGGAGCATATTCTGCCGCAGTGGGGCATGACGTACTTCTGGTGCGAAGAGCAGCGCGGCAAGGCGGCCAACGCCGTTTTGGAGGAGCTGCGCAAGTTTGTAAAGACGGAAATGACGTCCGTTGCGGACAAAGTAACCGTGGAAGATATTTTCCTGCCGTGGAGCCGTATGTTTGAAATCGGGCTCAAGGCAACGTACAAAGCGGACTAAGATAGAGATACAGGATGTTTTCAAAAACGAAAGGACGCGTTTTTATGACAAATCAGGAAATTTTAAACCAGATTCACCGCGGCGTAATTGTCTCTTGCCAGGCGCTGCCGGATGAGCCGCTTTACGGCTACCACTTTATGGGCCACCTTGCATTTGCCGCAAAAGAGGGCGGTGCTGTGGGTATTCGTGCCAATACCTGCGAGGATATTGTGGACATCAAAAAGGAAGTTGACCTGCCGGTCATCGGCATCATCAAGAGCGTATATGACGACAGTGATGTATATATCACGCCGACGATGAAGGAGATCGATGCACTGGCGGAGACCGGCGTGGAGATTATCGCGCTGGACGCAACAGACCGTCCGCGCCCGAACGGCCTTGATCTTGATACGCTGTTCAAGGAAGCGCGCGCAAAGTACCCGAATCAGCTCTTCATGGCAGACTGCTCTTGCTATGAAGACTGCAAGCACGCGGCGGAGATCGGCTTTGACCTTGTCGGCACAACGCTGTGCGGCTACACGGCAAAGACGAAGGGCACAGCTATCCCGAACTACGATCTGCTTTCCCGCATCACGACGGAGCTGAACGTGCCGGTCATCGCGGAGGGCGGTGTTTGGGAGCGCGGCCAGCTGCAGAAGGTGTTCTCTTACCCGGTGCACGCAGCGGTTATCGGCACGGCCATCACACGCCCGCGTGACATCACCCGCAGATTTGTTGAGGCCATTTCATGAGCACGTTTTTAGGCATTGATATCGGCGGCACGGCTGTGAAGATCGGCGTTGTGGACGAAAACGGCAAAGTTCTGCTTTCCGAAACGCGCAGCGTCAGCTTTGACGGCTACAAAACGTCGATCATGACGACGGTTGCGAACCTTGCGGGAGAAGTTCTCGAAAAGAGCCCCGTGAAAATCGAGGGCATCGGCGTTTCGGCAACGGGGCAGATTGATGTGAACTCCGGCACGGTTATTGGCGTGGGTGCACAGCTCGGCGACTGGCTCGGCAGCCCGGTGAAGAAAATTCTGGAAGACCGGTTTCATCTGCCTGTAACCGTCATCAACGACGCGAACGCAGCGGCGCTCGGCGAGCAGACGTTTGGCCGCGCAAAGGGCAAGGAGAACGTGCTTGTCGTTACGGTCGGCACCGGTATTGGCGGCGGTATCATCGAAAACGGTCGCCTCATTCAGGGCAGACGCGGCATCGGTGGCGAAATCGGGCATTATATCATCAATTTTGACGGTGTGGAGTGCCCGTGCGGCAACCGCGGCTGCTTTGAGCGCTACGGTTCTACGGGCGCGCTTGTGCGCCGTTTTACGGAGAATGCTGCATTGCTCGAAAAGCTGGGCGTACCGGCAGAAGACGTCAACGGCAAGGTGATTTTTGACCACCTCGATGACGCAGACGTCAGCGCGACGGTGAACAGCTGGATTGACAGCATCGCATTTGGAATCATCGGTCTTGTGCACATTTTCAACCCGGAAATGGTGCTCATCGGCGGCGGTATTTCAAGGGAAGACGAACATTTTATCCGCCCGCTTCGCGAGAAGATTTTGAACGGCGCGATGGAGCAGTTCGCAAAAGATCTTGAGGTAGAGGCTGCCGCACTTGGCAATAACGCCGGCCTGCTCGGCGCATGTGCGTATTTCAGACAGAACTTTTAACCGACGTATATAACAACAAAAGCCGAGGCGCTTCAAAACGAAGTGTCTCGGCTTTTTGCGGTGCATTTATTTTTCAATGAGGTCATTGTCCCTGAACAGGAGGGAAATGCACCATACGGCGGCGATGCCGACGAGTGTGTAGATGATGCGGCTCAAAACGGCGCCCTGCCCGCCGAAAAGCCATGCGACGAGATCAAACTGGAAAATGCCGATGAGGCCCCAGTTGATGCCGCCGATCACCGTCAAAATCAAAGCGATGACGTCCAGCATATACTCTGCTCCTTTTTGCATTTGCCTGCACCCGACCGATGGCGAAAATCGAACGCAGGCGATAAAAAATCCTCGGAGAACAAAGGCAAAACGCTTTGCTCACCGAGGATAGTATGAACGAAAAACTGAATTTTATGTTTTTTAGTTTTTAAGGCTCTGCAGCGGGGCAGGGATACGGCCGCCGCGGTTGACGAACACGGCCGGGGAATTGGTATTGACTTCCATAACAGGGCCGCAGCCGAGCAGGCCGCCGAAGTTCAGTTCTTCGCCGACCTTCTTGCCGATGGCCGGAATGAGGCGCACGGCGGTCGTCTTGGAGTTGACCATGCCGATGGCAGCTTCGTCCGCGATGATGCCGGAAATAATCTCCGGGGTGATGTCACCCGGAACGCAGATCATATCGAGGCCGACGGAGCAGACCGCCGTCATGGCTTCAAGCTTTGTGATGGAAAGCGCGCCGCTCTTTGCTGCGGCGATCATGCCGGCGTCTTCACTGACCGGGATGAACGCGCCGGAAAGGCCGCCAACGTGTGAGGACGCCATGACGCCGCCCTTTTTCACAGCGTCGTTGAGCAGAGCCAGTGCAGCCGTGGTGCCGTGTGCGCCGCACTGCGCAAGGCCCATGCCCTCAAGGATATCCGCTACGCTGTCGCCGATGGCCGGTGTGGGGGCGAGGGAGAGGTCGACGATACCGAACGGCACGCACAGACGGCGGGAAGCCTCCTGCGCGACGAGCTGACCCATGCGCGTGATTTTGAATGCGGTCTTCTTGATGATGTCCGCGATCTCGGTGATATTATCGGTATCTTTTGCCTTCTTGATGGCTGCGCGCACAACGCCCGGGCCGGAAACGCCCACGTTGATGACGCAGTCCGGCTCGCCGGCGCCGTGGAAAGCGCCCGCCATGAAGGGGTTGTCCTCCGGCGCGTTGCAGAACACGACGAGCTTTGCCGCACCGATGCAGTCGCGGTCCGCGGTGCGGACGGCGGCTTCCTTGACGATGTGACCCATTTTCTTTACGGCATCCATGTTGATGCCGGCCTTTGTAGAGCCGATATTGACGGAGGAGCAAACGAATTCCGTTTCCGCAAGTGCTTCCGGGATGCTTTCAATCAAAGCGTAATCGCCGGGGGCAAAGCCCTTATGCACGAGCGCGGAATAGCCGCCGATGAAGTTGACGCCGACGGTCTTTGCGGCGCGGTCTAGTGCCTTTGCAAAGCGAACGGGGCTTGCACCGGGGTTTGCGCCCGCCAGCATGGCGATGGGCGTGACGGCGATGCGCTTATTCACAATCGGAATGCCGTACTCGCGGCTGATGTCCTCGCCGGTCTTGACGAGGTTTTCGGCATAGCTGCAAATTTTGTCGTAGACCTTCGTGCAGGCCTTATCAATATCGGAATCGATGCAGTCGAGAAGCGAAATGCCCATCGTGATGGTACGCACATCGAGGTTCTCGTTATCGATCATATTTATGGTTTCCAGAATATCATGTGTATCGATCATAGTTTCATTCCCGGCCTTTCGGTAATAGATTTAGATTCTGTGCATGGAGTTGAAAACGTCCTCGTGCATAACATGGATCTTCAGGCCGAGCTTTTCGCCAAGCGTATCGAATTCATCGGAGAGCTCGCTGATCGGCACGGTCGCAGCACTGATGTCTACGATCATGATCATGGCGAACATATCCTGCAAGATGGACTGTGTGACTTCAATGACATTGATGCCTTTTTCTGCGCATACGGTGGAGACTTTCGCGAGAATGCCGACCATATCTTTTCCGATTACGGTGATGACTGCTTTCATAAAATGACCCTACCCTTTCCTGCAAAACATAAAAGCGCTTTGCTGTGGTTTTCTATTTCTTTATTATCTATCAAATGTGGGGCGCTGTCAAGGTTTAAAAGGTGTTTTGCAGGAAATAGTGGTGTAAAAATCAAAAAGGTACGGTGCGGGGAAATCGGAAGAAACTTTCACATCGCTTTACAATGCGTTTTTAGGCGAAAAGTTGCAAAACTTGTGCTTTGGGTATTCCAAAATGATTTTTATTGTGTTAAAATCAATTTGTATATTGTTTTGAGCATACAGGTCGAAGTGCTTTAAGGGGATGATCTTTTGCGTTACAAAAATATATCCGATTGTCACAGCCATTCCAACTGCTCGTTCGATGGCACCCGCAACATGCGCGATATGTGCATGAACGCCATCGAGATGGGTCTGGTTTACTACGCCGTGACCGACCACTGCGAGTGCAACCAGTACATGAACGTGCCGCACATTCCCGGCGGACGGTATTACGATGTCGTACGTCAGTCCTATGCGGAGCTGCTGCAAAATCAGGAACGTTTCCCGAATTTGAAGCTTTTGCGCGGCATTGAGCTCGGCCAGCCTCTGCAGGACCTAAACGCAGCACATGATGCGCTTACGGGGCGCGACTACGACGTGGTAATCGGTTCGCTGCACAACATTCGCGATCACGACGATTTTTACCACATCGGCGAGCATAATCCCACCGAGCAGGAGATTGACAACGCTTTGCACGCCTACTTTGCGGAGAGCCTTGAAATGGTAGAGTGGGGCAAGTTCGATACACTGGCGCACATCACCTACCCGCTGCGCTACATGTGTAAGGCGGGGGAAACGCCCAGCTACAAGCCGTATCAGGACGAGCTGGACGCGGTTTTAAAAGCGCTCATCAAGTCGGACATCGCGCTGGAGTTCAACACCTCCCGTATTTTGCGCACGGATGCGCCGAAGCTGCCCGACCGCGAAGTCTATTCGCGTTATAAGGAGCTTGGCGGTAAGCTTGTCACCATCGGCGCGGATGCACACCGCACGGAGAACATTGCAAGCGGCGTAGAGGAAGCCATGGAGCTTTTGAGCGACATCGGCTACAAGGAGTACACCGTGTTTGTAGAGCGCAAGCCGGTGCAGGTGCCAATCGAATAAAACAGATTACACTGCCTGCTGCAAAAGGTACAGCAGGCCTGCAAAATAAAAACAGAAGGGATAAAACACCATGGATAAGAAAATGGAAAAGCTTTTAAAGCTCTTGCAGGATGATGCCAAGCTGACCGTGCAGGAGCTTGCCGTTATGCTGGATATGACCGAAGCCGAAGTGGCGGCCGCCATTCATAAGTTTGAAAAAGACGGCGTCATCAAGGGCTACCGCACGCTCATCAACTGGGAGCGTACAGATGTGCACCGCGCAAGTGCACTCATTGAGCTGCGCGTTACGCCGAAGAAGGACTCCGGCTTTGATGAGCTTGCCGCACGTGTAAAGGCCTTCCCCGAGGTGGAAAGCGTCTGCCTGATGTCCGGCGGCTTTGACCTTGCCGTAACCGTTACGGCGAATACCATGTCTGAGATCGCGATGTTCGTTGCAAAGCGCCTCGCGCCGATCGACGGTGTGCTCTCCACTGCCACGCACTTTATTCTGACGAAATATAAGGACGGCGGCGTGGACTTTGTCACCGACTACGATGAGATTGACGAGAGAGGAAGCAACCTTTGTGATTGATTACAGCAAATACCTGAACGACCGTGCGCGCGTGATTAAGCCCTCCGGTATCCGCCGCTTTTTTGACATTGCAAACGAAATGGAGGACGTGATCTCCCTTTCCATCGGCGAGCCGGATTTTTTCACCCCGTGGCATATCCGCGAGGAGGGTATCACGACGCTGGAAAAGGGCAGAACGCGCTACACTCCGAACCGCGGCCTGATGGCGCTGCGCGAGGAGATCTGCCGCTTTTTAAAGCGCAAATATGACCTGGAATACACCGCAGCTACCGATATTCTTGTCACCGTTGGCGGCAGCGAGGCTATCGATATGGCGCTGCGCTGCCTTGTGGGCGAGGGCGATGAGGTTATTATCCCGGAGCCGTGCTTTGTGTGCTACGACCCGCTGACCCGTATGGCGGGCGGCGTGCCGGTTTCTATCGCAACGAAAGCGGAAAACGAATTCCGCTTGACGCCTGAAGAACTTGAAAACGCCATTACAGACAAGACGAAGGTGCTTATTTTCCCGTACCCGAATAACCCCACGGGTGCCGTGATGCGCCGCGAGAATTTGAAAGCGCTGAGTGAAGTGATCATTCGCCATGACCTCATCGTGCTTTCCGATGAGATTTACAGTGAGCTGACTTACGGCGGCGAGCCGCACGTCTCCATTGCGTCGCTGCCGGGCATGAAGGAGCGCACCATCGTCATCAACGGCTTCTCGAAGACATATGCGATGACGGGTTGGCGCATGGGCTACGCGGCGGGTCCGAAGGAGATTATTTCCCCGATGACGAAGCTGCACCAGTACGGCATTATGAGTGCCCCGACGATGTCACAGTACGCGGCAATCGAAGCGCTGAAAAACGGTGATGACGACATTGCCGAAATGCGCGACCAGTACGACATGCGCCGCCGTTTGATTGTGGACGGGCTCAACCGTCTCGGCCTTACTTGCTTTGAGCCGGAGGGCGCGTTTTACGTGTTCCCGTCCATTCAGTCCACCGGCATGACGTCCGATGAATTCTGCGAGCGTCTCATTTACGATAAACACGTCGCAGTGGTGCCGGGCTCGGCATTCGGTGCGTGCGGTGAGGGCTTTGTACGCATTTCGTATGCGTATTCCATCAAGCACCTTGCAGAGGCGCTGAACCGCATCGGCGCATTTTTGAAGGAGTTAAAGTGAGTGCGTATGTAAAGCGGCTTGCGGATTATGACATAGAACGGCTGATCGAAGCGGTGGATGCAATGTTCACCGCTTCGGCGTTTTATGGCCGCATAAAACCGCATATGACCGTTATTTTGAAGCCGAATCTCGTCATGCGCTCTGCGCCGGAGGAGGCCATCATCACGCACCCGAATGTGACGGCTGCGGTCGCGATTTGCCTGCTGCGGCGGGGCGCGGACGTGCTGGTGGCGGAAAGCGGCGGCGGGCCGTACAATACATCTATCATGAAAGGCACGTTCCGTGCGTGCGGCTATACGGAAGCGGCGGAAAAATACGGCTTTTCGTTATACACAGCGTGTAAGAGCACGGCAGTGCAGCTGCCGGAGGGCAAGCGCTGCAATACGCTGACCGTCACAGAGCTGTTCGCGCGGCCGCGCGAGACGCTCGTCATCGACATTGCGAAGTTAAAGACCCATGGCATGATGGGTTATTCCGGCGCGGTGAAGAATCTCTTCGGTGTGGTGCCGGGGCTATTAAAGCCGGAGCTGCACAGCCGTTACCCGGAAAAAGAGCCGTTTGCGGAAATGCTCGTCGATTTGTGCGAATATGTGCACCCGGATTTCTCGATTATAGATGCGATAGACGCCATGGAGGGCGATGGACCTACGGGCGGCCAAAAACGCTTTGTCGGCGCACTTGTGGGGTCTGAAAGTCCCTACGAAGCGGATATGGTCGGCGCGAAGCTCATCGATATGAATCCAGAAGAAATTTTGGTGCTCAAAAACGCACAGGAGCGCGGACTTTGTGCGGGAAAGCTTTCGGAGATCGAAGTGCTTGGTGACGATTTTGAGAATATTGTCGTACACGATTTTAAGCGTGCACGCTCCAGCAGCATCGATTTTACGACACGCGTTCCGAAATTCATGCAGCCGCTTGCAAAAAGAATTTTAACGCCGTACCCGAAGATCAACACGGCACAGTGCGTGGGCTGCGGCAAGTGCGCGGAAAGTTGCCCGCAGCACACCATAACGGTGCGGGAGCACAAGGCGCACATCGAGTACAGCAAGTGCATCCATTGCTTCTGCTGCCACGAAATGTGCCCGAAGCACGTCATCAATATCAAGCGGTTTTCACTGTTTGACCTATGAGGGAGGACTGAATATGAACACAGCCGAATGTAATGCGTATGCAAAAATCAACTTATCGCTCGATATTACCGGGCGGCGCGAGGACGGCTACCACACGGTCGACATGGTGATGCAGTCCGTGTCTCTCTGCGACCGTGTGCGCGTGACGCTGAACGATACGGGGGAGGTTATACTCAAGTGCTCGAAGCCGCACATCCCGTGCGACGGGCGCAACACGGCATACAAGGCTGCGCAGTATTATTTTGACGCTACCGGTGTGCCGTTCGGCGCAGATATTTATATTGAAAAGCATATCCCAGATCAGGCGGGCATGGGCGGCGGCAGTGCGGATGCAGCGGCCGTGCTGAAATTATTGAATCATCTGTGCGCAGAAGCGGGGGAGGAGCCGCTCAATACGGCAGAGCTTTTGTATCTCGGTTTGCGCATCGGTGCAGATGTGCCGTTCTGCATTTTAAACGGCACATATCGCTGCCTTGGCATTGGTGAGCAGTTGCTGCCGCTGGCAGAGATACCGAAGTGTTACCTTGTCGTTGTGAAGCCGGACGTGGGCGTGAGCACGCCGGAAGCGTACCGTGCGTGCGATAACGTGCCGGACGGCGGCATGCGCTACACGCCGGGTATGGTGCGCGCGGTAGAGCATCGCTCGATTGAGGGAATTGCAAACGCGCTCGGAAATCGGTTTGACGACGCGCTGCAAATCTCCGTTGTGCAGGAGATAAAAAAATATCTGTGCGAAAACGGGGCGTTAAATGCGTTGATGACCGGCAGCGGCTCCGCGGTTTTTGGAATTTTTTCTGAAAAAAGCTTGGCGGAAAATGCCGCAAAGCGTATGCCGAAGGCATTCGGCGCGTGTTTTTTGGCAGAGCCCGTAAACGGCTGAAAAGGCAAAAAAACCGCATAATTCCGCGCCTTTTTGCGCGTTTTAATTCTCACTCGAAAAATAAATTTCAAATTTTTAAAGTTTTTTTGAAAAAAGGGTTGACTTTTCCTGAATATCTGCTATAATAGACTACGTTGTCCGACGGAAACAAACGAAACGAAAGAAAGACAGCGAAACAGATAGCGGTATTGTGTAATGGTAGCACAGCAGACTCTGACTCTGTTTGTCTGGGTTCAAATCCTGGTACCGCTGCCAAAATGGCCTTGAGTATTCAAGGCTTATATCGAGGTGTGGCTCAGCTTGGTAGAGCGCTACGTTCGGGACGTAGAAGCCGGAGGTTCAAATCCTCTCACCTCGACCATGAAAGACTTTGCAGAAATGTGGAGTCTTTTTGTTTTATTCACAAAATAGCGGGCCATTGTAACGGGGAGGAAAAGGTATGCGTTATTTTGAAAAAGTGTTTGACGGACAGGTGATCAAGTGGTGCGTGAACGGCGCGGAGCTGGGCGGCGGGAAGCCGACGCTGCTGTGTCTTGTCTCGAATGAGACGGAGGCGGAAAGCTGTTTAAGTAAACTCGAGCCGCATTGCGGAGAAGCACAGGTAACCGCGTTGATTTTACCGGGCGGTATATTGCCCGAAACAGCGGTGCAGAGCTTGGTTTTTGAATGGCAGACGACGGGCATCATCGACAAATGTAAATTGTCGCTCACGGCATCGCAAAGCTGTGCGGACGCGGCGTGGCGGCTGATTTCGCATTTGTCGCATTTCTTCAGCGCGGCGGCGATTCTCGGTGGGCACGCAGACCCCTATGAAGTACGCGCGGCAAAATTCATGCCCCTGAAGGTGTATACGTTCGCGGGTGAGCGCAATGTGCTCGCAGACGGCAAGGTGCTTGCAGACGCGGAAAAGCTTGTGATGAGCCTGCGCGTAACAGGCTCCGAAACGGTGGAGCGCACGGAGATCAACCCTGAAAACGCATGGGAAAATGTCTTTGCGGACGGGGAAATTGTTCGTTGGCTGCTAAAGCAGGATAGACGCACGCAGCTTGAAGTGACGTGGATAAAGCCCGGCTTTTGGCGGATAGATGACTACTTTACGGCGACGTGCTACCTCATTGAGGGCAGGGACAAGGCGCTTTTGATCGACACGGGCATGGGCGAGGGCGATCTGCTCGGCACCGTGAAGCAGCTGACGCGGCTGCCGGTCGAGGTTGCGATTACGCACCCGCACCGCGACCACATGTTCCGCATCGACCGATTTGAAAAAGTATATCTGCACAAAAACGATGTGGAGAAGATCCGCGAAGACGAAAACTGCTTTGCGGCGGCGCTTTCCGACGGCGGCAAATACCCGCACCTTGTACCTATTGACGAGGGCAGCGTGATCGACCTCGGCGGCGGTGTGACGGTGGATGTGCTGAATCTCGGCGGGCACACGGAAAACTCCGTGGTGTTCGCGTGCGCACACTACAAGGCGCTTTTTACCGGCGACGCCATCGGCTCCGGGTATATCGTTTTGATGATCTGCCCGGAAAAAGACATGTATAAGGTCTTGGAGAGCTACAAAAAGAACCTTGAGTGCTTCCTGCCGCATGCGGAGGCGCTGCGCGATTATGCGTGGTTCGGCGGGCATTCCATTCAGGAAAACGGCTGCGACGAGCAGCACCAGCAGGATTACCTTGCGGGCAGGTCGGTCTACTATAACCCTCTGCGGCTCGAGATCGTGCAGGATATGGTAGTGCTGTGTGAAAAACTGATCACGGGAGAGATCAGCAAGGCTGATGTCATGTCGACGGACGAGCACTACTGCAATTATGGCAGTGCAGGCATGTATTTCAGATTTATTTAACACCCTAAAACGAGAAAAAGGCTTTGTCGGCATCAAATCGGTGCGCGGCAGAGCCTTTTCATTTTTTGCGTTACTTTTTGTTTTGGATGGGCTGCGCATTGAGGTTCTCGATGAAGCCGTCCGGCACAGAGGCGAGGACGGTTATGGTTTTGGCATCATAGATTTCATGCCGACATCAGGAATCTCGATGTATACGTGCCCGTCGGACAGCGGCTGGCGTGGCGTTAAAAACGTGCGGCAATTTATTTGGAATGAAATTTATAGAAGTTTCATATAATATGCGTTTGGCACTGGTGCGAAAGTATGTTATGTGGTATAATACATATATAAACTTGAATTTGATGGGTGAGCAGAGGAAAACACTATGGGCATCAGCAAAAAGCTTGAAACGATTTATCACAACGGACAGCCGGACGGTATTCGCTCCATCCGCCGCAGTTTATCTACCATGACGACGTATGTGATACCGCGCCCACTGCTTTCCGAAGCGAAGAACATTACGGGCATCAACCGGCACGGCATTTATTATTTAATAAATGAGAGCGAAGACAATAGGATCGCGCAAATTTACATCGGTCAGACGCGCAACGGCATTTTGCGGCTGGACGACCACAATCGCTCGAAAGATTTTTGGAACAAAGCCATCATGTTTTTGGCGGAGAGCAAGACCTTTACGCTGGATATGATCAGCGGGCTTGAAAAATACGCGATCATTAAAGCGTAGGAATCCAAGCGCTACACGGTGGAAAACAGTGTTGTGCCGAAATATGAGATCGACGAATATGACCTTGCCACTGTGGAGGAAGTCTACGATGAAATTCAGTTCATCATGGCGACGCTGGGCTATAAAATGAACGATGCAAAAGCGGTGCAGAGCGAAGAAACGGTTTTACATACAACACGCAACGGCATAGAAGCGTTTGGCGTGTATGACGGCGAGCGGTTCGAGGTGCTGGAGGGCTCGCGTATCGGGCGCACGGAATATAAAAGTCTTTCACCGGCCATTGCGCGCCAGAGACGATCAGCTCTGAAAAACGGAGACGTGACCGATGTAAACAGCGAATATGTGCTGAACAAATCGATGTCGTTTTCATCGCCGAGCTCGGCCGCTATGTTCGTCCTCGGTACAAGTGCGAACGGTTGGGTGGAATGGAAAAGTAAGGATGGCAAGACGCTGGATAAGCTTTTCAGAAAGTAAATACGAAAATAAGAGCGCAGGCGCACGAAAACGGCGTATCTGCGCTTTGCTCATTTTGCTAAGTGCTTTGCGGGGCGTTTTTTCTTTAGGAACATTTCGGTTAATATGACCGTACCGGTCTGCTCGATTTGCTTGCAGTGCTGCCCGTTGAAGCCGAAGCAGAAGACGTGCCCGAAGAAGCCGCGCCGCTTGACAACTAAGACAATAATGCCGATATATAAATTTTTAAAACAGTATAAATTGCGCATGTTCTGCGTGCTGTCATCATAGCGCATGAAAGTTTGCTTGTTAATACACTTTATTGAAAATAGGTATTGATTTGTAATTCAATTTGCTGTAGACTATTATTTGATAGGGGGTATCTCCACTATGGCTGTTGATACCATGAAAAAAGGCTCCATAGAAATGCTCACGCTGTTTTTGCTGTGTGAAGAAGACGCATATGGTTATCAGCTTGTGCAGAAAATCAAGGAGCGAAGCAAAGGTTTCATTACAGTGCAGGAGGGGTCTTTTTATCCGCTTCTGTACCGCTTGGCGGATGATGGGTACATCACCGGCGAGGAGGTCGTAACGCGCATGAGCACGGGTCGTTCCCGCATGCGTGTGATCTATCATATTGAAAACGCCGGGCGGGAACGGTTGGCGTCTTTAAAAAAAGACTATGAAACTGTTCAGCAGGGTATCCATAATATTCTTGATTCTTAATTTGCTTACAAATTTTCACTCAAATCCCATAGAAAAGCAGCTGCTCTTATTAACAAGGAGCAGCTGCTTTTTTGTGGGGAAAGACCACTCCGAAAGCAACCGCATCATGGCGGCGTAGGTTTCTGGAATGTGGGCGCGCACGGCGGCTTCTGTTTACACTGGAAAATGAAACGGGAATATGGTAAAATAGCGGTACAGCCAAAATGAAGATAGGGGAACAAAAATGACAAAAATCTTATTTATCTGCCACGGCAATATCTGCCGCAGCCCGATGGCGGAGTTTGTGATGAAAGACCTTGCGGCAAAAGCGAGGAAAAGAGGCGCATTTGAGATTGCTTCGGCGGCGGTGAGCCGAGAGGAACTCGGCAACCCGGTGTATCCGCCCGCAAAGCGCAAGCTTTTGGAACACGGCATTCGCTGCGACGGCCATGCGGCGCGCCAGATGACGCGTGCGGATTATGATAAGTTCGACTGCATCATCGGTATGGACAGTTCCAATCTGCGAGGCATGCAGCGTATTTGCGGAGGTGACCCGGAGCATAAATTCTCTTTGCTGATGGAGCACACCAATCGTCCCGGCGATGTGGCTGACCCGTGGTACACCGGCGATTTTGAAGCGACCTGGCGCGATGTTTATGAAGGCTGCACCGCGCTTTTGAAGGAAATTTCGGGATGAACGGAAAAACACAAGGAAGCGGAGTATTGAAGTAAACGGCAGAATTTTCACAGCTGACGCGATGTGACCTCCGTGAGGAAGAACTGCTTTTTAGTTCGTATAATTCTATCTCGTCCAGTATTTGCGGTCGAGCGTGCGGTAGCGCACGGCCTCGGCGGCATGGCGCGCTTCGATGTCGCGGCTGTTATCGAGGTCGGCGATGGTGCGCGAAACCTTTAGCACACGGTCGTAGGCGCGGGCGGAAAGCCCGAATTTTTCAAATGCGTTTTTCAGCAGGGCATCGGCAGCAGGCGCGGTGCGGCAGACTTCATGCAGCATTTCCGGCGGAATCTGTGCATTGCAGGTGATGCCGGTGTTCGCAAAACGCTTGTTTTGAATATCCCGTGCGGCATCCACACGCGCTTTGATGGACGCGGAGCTTTCCTCCTTTGCGGTGTTCGAGAGGTCGCGAAAATCGACCGGCGGCACTTCAATGTGCAGGTCGATACGGTCGAGCAGTGGCCCGGAAACGCGGCCGAGGTACCGCGCCACGGCGGTCTCCGAGCAGGTGCACGGGCGTGTGGGGTGACCGTAATAGCCGCATGGGCAGGGGTTCATGGCGGCGACGAGCATAAATTTACACGGGAAAGAGACCGTGCCGTTCACGCGCGAGACGGTCACAACGCCGTCCTCAAGCGGCTGGCGCAGCGTCTCCATGGAGCTGCGCGAAAACTCCGGCAGCTCATCCAAAAACAGCACGCCGTTGTGTGCGAGGGAGATCTCGCCGGGGCGGGGGATAGACCCGCCGCCCGAAAGCCCCGGGCCGGAGATGGTATGGTGCGGCGAGCGGAAGGGGCGCGTTTCAATGAGCGCGGTGTTGCTCGGCAGAAGTCCCGCAACGGAGTGAATTTCGGTCGTTTCGATCATTTCCTCAAAGCACATTTGCGGCAGAATGGACGGCAGCCGCTTTGCAAGCATGCTTTTGCCGGAACCGGGCGAGCCGATGAGCAACACGTTGTGCCCGCCGCTTGCGGCAATCTCTAAAGCGCGCTTTGCCTGTGCCTGCCCTTTTACATCGGCGAAGTCCGGCAGCGGCGGCTGATTTTTCGGATCGCTGTGGTACGGCGCGGCGGGCAGGATCGGCTTTGTACCACGCAGATGGTCGATGAGTGTGAACACGTCCGGCACAGGGTAGACCGAAAGCCCGGTCACAACGGCGGCTTCATAGGCGTTTTCCGCAGGCACAAACATGCGCGTGTAGCCGAGCTTTCCGGCTTCTATCGCCATGGAGAGCACACCGCGCACAGGATGCAGCGCACCGGAAAGCGAAAGCTCACCCGCAAAAATGCAGTCGTCCGTGTTGACATTCAGCTGGCCGGTGGCTTTCAATAAAGCGATGAGCAGCGGCAGGTCGTAAACGGGGCCCTCTTTGCGCACGTCGGCAGGGGCAAGGTTCATCGTGATGCGGCTGACGGGGAAATCGAACCCGCAGTTTTTCAGTGCGGCGCGCACGCGATTGCGCGATTCCTTTACGGCGGCGTCCGGCAGGCCGACAAGGTCAAAGGCAGGCAGACCGGCAGAAAGGTCACATTCCACTTCCACTTTGAACGCGTGCATGCCGAAAAGTCCCATGCTGAATGCTTTTGATACCATATTTTTACCGCCTTTCGCAGTTCTTGTCTGCATTATATACTTTTTGTCGAATTTTGGCAATAGAAGTTTAAGTTTGCAGGATAGATATAAATGTAAAAATTCGGTCGAGCATTTTTGTACAGTATAGGAAGATTTGTCTTGACTTCTGTAAGGGTTTGGAGTATGATAAAGAAACAGTAGTCATTTGGAGCGTTCTCATGCAGGAAACCGGGCAGAAAAATAGTATACCGCTCAGCGATGAGGCGCTGGCACTTCGTTTTCAAAACGGAGATGACGCGGCGTTTTCGGAGCTTGCGGCGCGCTACCTAAAGGTCATCCGCATCAAGGCGTGCAGTTTTCGCGAGATTTTTTCCCTTGAGCGGGAAGACCTGTATCAGGAGGGGCTTTTGGGGCTTTTAGACGCGGCGAATTCCTATAAGCCGAGCGAAAGGACGTCGTTTGAAACGTATGCCGGGCGGTGCATCAACAATCGAATCGTCAGCGCCGTGCGGCGTAGCTCCAGTCTGAAAAACTCTTTCCTCAATAACGCTGTGCCCATTGAGGAGATGGAAGACCTTGGGGCAGACCGCCTTTCCGACCCGCAAACGCTTTTGGAGAGCCGTGACGAGATGGACCGGCTGCTTTCTGTTATCCATATTTCACTTTCCGATTTTGAGCTGCGTGTGCTTTCTTTGTATCTTGGCGGCTATAAGCGGCAGGAAGCAGAGAAAAAACTCGGCATTTCGGCGCGTGCGTTCGATAACGCGATGGCGCGTGTACGCAAAAAGCTGCGGCAGAAAAACAATGACGCCAAAGGATGACTTTCGCGCGGATACCTTTTCTATATATTTATATGTATATGCCCTTCCACAGTTGATGGCGTTGTTTTTCAATGAAGCGGTGCAAATCCGCCGGGGGCAAAACTCATTCTATTCTATTATGACCAAAGCGAGGTAAAAACACATGTACGAAGACAAGACCCTGATCTGCAAGGAATGCGGCAAAGAATTTGTATTCACAGCCGGCGAGCAGGAATTTTACGCATCCAAGGGCTTCGAGAACGAGCCGCAGAGATGCAAGGCATGCCGCCAGAACCGCAAGAATGCAGCAAAGCCGGAACGTGAGATGTACACGGCTGTCTGCGCCGCCTGCGGCAAGGAAGCAACCGTTCCCTTCAAGCCGCGTGAGGACCGTCCGGTCTATTGCAGCGAGTGCTTTGCACGCATGAAGGAAGAAAGATAAGCTTTAAAACGTATATCGGTGCCCGGCGGGAGACTGCCGGGCATTTTGCAGTTCAAAGACAAATATTGCTTTATAAATATTTGCGATATTTACGCGGAAAGCCGTGATATACCTTGCAAAACAAACTTATGCATCGTATAATTAAATTAGTTAAATATCTTTAAAGGGGGATGTTTTATGCACATTACGGTCGATACCATCATCGGCGATATTCTGCGGCGGGAGACAGAGGCCGCAGTGTTTTTCAAGGAAGCGGGCATGCATTGCATTGAATGTCCCGCCGCACGCGGCGAAACAGTCGCAGAGGCCTGTGCAGTGCATGGTATGGATGCAGAGCAGTTCGCAGCAGCATTTAACGCGCGCTTCGCCACAAAATAAGCAAATTCGCCGATCCGGCAATTCGGAGGAACTCATGGAACAAAACAGAATAGAACGAGCACCCACCCTTGGCGCGCGTCTGCAAAAATGTGCAGATTTTGTGCGGGAAGGCAAAAAACTTGCCGATATCGGCACAGACCACGGCTATGTGCCGGTCTGTTTGCTGCAAAGCGGCAAGATACCGTTTGCCGTTGCAGTTGATGTTCACAAAGGGCCGCTGGAAAGCGCCATGAACAATGCTTCGCGCTGCGGTGTGGCGGACAAAATGCACTTTGTGTGTGCAGACGGTCTGCACGGGGTGCTGCCGGATGAGGCGGAGGACATTGTCATCGCCGGCATGGGCGGTGAACTTATTTTGCGTATCATCTCGGAGGCACCATGGCTGTGCGCGATGGATAAGCACCTTGTTTTGCAGCCGATGACGACCGCCATGCAGCTTAGAGAGGGACTTGCCGCGCTGGGCTTTACGATTGACCGCGAAGAAGCGGTAGTAGATAGTGATAAAATTTACTCCGTGATGTCCGTGTACTATACCGATCAAAAGCGGGATAATTTAAAGCTGATTGATTTATATATGGGACAGATCAAACCCGGCAGTCCGTTCAGCGCACGTTATGCCAAAAGCGTGCGGCACAACATCGAAAATAAGATCAAGGGCATGCGGCACGGCGGCGCGGACAGCAGCGCGCTGGAAATTTTGCTGCAAATGCTTTTAGACCTGTACGGCGAGGAGGAGAACGCATGACCGTTCGAGAGATCTATGATGCTATAGACCGTATTGCGCCGTTTCAAACGGCAATGGATTTTGATAACGTCGGCATTCTGGTCGGTGATGAAAATGTCAACGTCACAAAGACATTGCTTTGCTTGGATGTCACGCCGCGCGTTTTGCGTGAGGCGAAAAGCATCGGCGTGGAGCTCATCATCGCCGACCAGATAGAACCGGATTCACAGGTGCGAATACTGGACCGGATGGACCTCAACGTCACCGAAACGGATGGAAGCCTTGTCCGGTATGCGGTCAATTCCATACCGACCTTCCCCGGCTCGTTCGACGTCGCCATCCGGGTCTATCCGAAAAACGACCTGCTGCCCCACCGCATGGATTTCGCGCTGGTGAAATGGGCGTAACACGGCCGGGAGAGAGGGAAACGGCACAGGTCCGTCGATACGATACGGAACCGTCCTTTCCGAAACGTTCAGGGGGAAACATTCCCTGCAGCAGGCCGACCCGCCGCGAACGGACAAAGAACAGAACAGTAAAATACAAAGCCTTATGTCAGTCCTCGAATTCGACAAGAATCAACTGGGAAACCTCGAATACGCCCTGCGCCGCGGCGTGAATATCATCGACGTGCCCATCGAGGAATAGAAAAAGGAC
>OLWB01000707.1_pt1 | contig 33887 bp, 30 predicted proteins | sample 1673331 | NCBI WGS metagenome assembly OLWB01 (sample SAMEA3178943, study PRJEB25190) | human gut metagenome | biome: human gut; feature: human-associated habitat; material: faeces | place: Austria | collected 2013
GCACGAGCCGGAAAGCACTTAATGTGCTTTCCGAGCGAGCCCAGGACCTGACCGAACGAAAAACTTACCCGCTCGCCCGGTCAGGTCCGACGAGCAACGTTAACGAGCCGCCAAGATGGCGTCGATGAGCGTCAGCACGCCCCCGTCGTTGTTGCTCGGAATGCGCCACTTGGCATGTGCGTTCATGTGCTCCTCGGCATTGTCCACGATAAAGCTGTGCCCGACGCGCTCCAGCATGGGGATATCGTTGTAGGTGTCGCCCACAGCGGCGGCGTCGGCGATATCGATGCCCAGGCGCTCGCAGAGATGCGCCACGCCCGAACCCTTGTCGACGCCCGGGTTCATAAAGTCGATCCACTCGCGGCCAGCATTGGTGACGTAGAGTCGGTCCGAGAATGCCGGGCTGTAGTCCTCGCGAAACGCCGGCTCGGCGTCGTAGTCGGGGAAGAAGATCGAAATCTTGTTGGATTCGACGTCAAGGCCCTCAAAGGTATCGACGTAGTTGATTGTGTTGTAGTAGACGCTGATCTCGTCGTGGTATTGATGGTCGCGGGCAAGCACGTAGAACTCGTCGAAGCAGCACAGGACGGGGACAGCGCGAGGATCCTCCGAGGCACGGCTCAAGACCTGCTGATACAGCTCCACGTCAATATTGCTCTTATAGATATAGCTGCCGCGATAGATCACGCACGCTCCGTTGTCGGGACAAAAAGCAAGGCGGTTTTTGATGCCCTCGAACATCTCCTCGAGCTTGGGGGCGGGACGTCCGCTGGCGGGGCAGAATACGATGCCGGCGTCGGCGAGCTTGTCCAGGCGCTCATCAAGACCCTGGGGCAGCACACGCTCGTCGGTCAGCAGCGTCTTGTCCATATCGACGGCGAGAATCTTAATGTTGCCGATGTTGGCGTCCGATTCGTAAGTTTGCATAAAAATGCGCCTTTCGTTTCGAGATTGTTTCAGACGTTATAACCATCAACTAGTAGTCGAGCGTATTTTCGCAGGAATGGTGCGTATTTGCACCACGCTTCACAAAGTAATGAAAAAACTTTTCAGAAATTTGAATTTGTCGCTTGTGCTGCGGGCACTTTAGCGTAATATAGCGACCATCGAAAACGGAGACGGAAAAACAACCGCTTACCGAGTAAAAGGTACCGTTTACGATATTTGAATTGCGCCCGGCGATACGTGAAAGGAGAGGCAGATGCAGTTCGTAAAGATCATCACCACTGCAGACAATGCCATCCGACGCCAGCGCGCAATTTCCCGACGACGATAACAATCGTCTCTGTCCGCATGGGGCGAATTGCCTCAACAGAGTCATTTTGAGGTCGTTGGGTTTTAGCACGACATTGCTGCATGTTTCTAGGGCATGTATGTGCTGATTTTTGCTATTTAACCTGATATTGCACGGTATATGACCTTGAAATGACTTGCAACTGACCGATGTTCTAACTAGCTACCAAGGGCGAAAGGAAACAGCCATGAGCAAGGAAAAAGTCGTTCTCGCATATTCCGGTGGTCTTGATACATCCGTATGTGTCAAGTGGCTCCAGGACGAGAAGAATCTCGATGTCGTTTGCGTCTGCGGCAACGTGGGCCAGGAAGAGACCGGACTGGATGCCAAGAAGCAGAAGGCGCTCGACCTGGGCGTTCTCGATTGCCAGGTGCTCGACCTGCGCGACGAGTTCTCCGATGAGTTCCTGACCAAAGCCATCGCCGCAAACTCCATGTACGAGAACAAGTACCCGCTGCTCTCCGCCCTGTCTCGCCCGCTGCTTGCCAAGAAGCTTGTTGAGGTCGCCCACGAGTTTGGCGCGACCTACGTCGCCCACGGCTGCACCGGCAAGGGTAACGACCAGGTTCGTTTTGAGGCTGCCGTCAAGGCCCTCGACCCCGAGCTCAAGGTTATCGCTCCGGTTCGCGAGTGGGACCTGAAGTGCCGTCCCGACGAGGTCGCCTATGCCCACGCCCACAACGTGCCGGTTCCCGAGGGTGCCAACGACAACCCCTACTCCATCGACGACAACCTGTGGGGTCGTGCCATTGAGTGCGGCCACCTGGAGGATCCCTGGAACGAACCGCTCGACGACGCCTGGGTTATGACCAAGAACCCCGAGGACACGCCGGACACCCCGACCTACACCGAGATTGAGTTTGAGGCCGGCAAGCCCGTCGCCGTAGACGGCAAGAAGATGAAGCTCTCCGAGATCGTCATCGCCCTCAACAAGATCTCCGGCGACAATGGCTTTGGCCGTCTCGATCTGGTCGAGGATCGCCTGGTGGGCCTTAAGAGCCGCGAGTGCTATGAGGTCCCCGGAGCCCTGACGCTCATCACCGCCCACAAGGCGCTCGAGGACATCTGCGTCGAGGGTGACCTGCTCAAGACCAAGATCAAGCTCGAACAGGATTGGGCCACCGCCGTGTACAACGGCCAGTGGTACAGCCCGCTCAAAAACGCGCTCGATGCCTTTATGGCCGATACCCAGAAGTTCGTGACCGGCACTGTCCGTCTGAAGTTCTTTAAGGGCAACTGCCATGTCGTCGGCCGCAAGAGCCCCTTCAGCCTCTACGACTACGGTCTGGCTACCTACGACCGCGACACCACGTTTGACGAGAAGGCCAGCGCCGGCTTTATCGAGATCGATACGCTGTCGCTCAAGACGTGGGCAAAGGTCCAGGGCCCCAGCTCTGCTGCCGCCCAGGCCTAGCGCCTCCTTCCCTTGGTATCCGCGCGGCCCATCCGCGTGATACATAACGGGCGCACGGGGTCCCTACCTTTCGTTATGCTTGCTGACACTTCTTAACATCGGTGGCCCCTACGTTCCGCCCGCATATATGATGCCGCGTCTGCGGCTGAGTCCGAGCCCCGCCGGGGTTGTCCGGCGGGGCTCCTTCTATCAATTTGGCGGCTCTGCGCCTATATATGGGGAGTATCCATTATGTTCAATGCTATTGCGCATGCTTTACTTGCCCTCGCGCCCGAGTTCGATGCTGCAAGGGTCGAGGACGTCCCTATGAGCCTGAAGGCCTGGATCGATGGTTCGCATGGCAACATCCGGAGGGAGACGTTGGGCGCCAAGTGCATGGCGCGTCACTTCTTTGCAAATTAGCTACATGGCTCCGCACACGGTGGGGAATGTGTAAAACTAGCGGTTGAAAAATCGCTTTAGCGATATGGCGCATTGCTTTGGGCGCTTGTTTTGGTATTTGGAGAAAGGGGACGGTTCCATGGCTCTTTGGGGCGGTCGTTTTGAGGCAGGCGTGGCCGAGGTCACGCAGGAGTTTGGCGCGTCGCTGCCGGTCGACAAACATCTCTATAAGCAGGATATCGCCGGCTCTAAGGCGCATGCCAAGATGCTGGCGGCCCAGGGCATCATCAGTGCCGAGGACGAGCATGCGATTGCCGAGGGCCTGACCGGAATCGAACAGGATATCGATGCCGGCAACTTCACCTTCGATATCAACGACGAGGACATTCATATGTCCATCGAGAGCGAGCTGACGCGCCGCATCGGCGAGGCCGGTAAGCGCTTGCATACCGGGCGTTCGCGCAACGACCAGGTGGCAACCGATACGCGCCTGGGCGTCAAAGCGCTGGCCAAAGAACTCATGGAGGCTAATCTTGAGCTGCGTCATGTGCTGGTGGATGCGGCCAAGAAGTACGACAAGGTGATTCTGCCGGGCTACACGCACATGCAGCATGCTCAGCCCGTGCTGCTGTCGCATCATCTGCTGGCGTATTCCTGGATGTTCGCGCGCGACTTTACACGCCTGAAGGCCGCCTTTGATGCCGCCGACAACTGTCCGCTGGGTGCTGCCGCGCTTGCCGGCACGAGCTATCCGCTCGATCGTCAGATGACGGCTGCCGAACTTGGCTTTGCGGGCGTGATTCCCAACTCGCTCGATGCGGTTTCCGACCGCGATTTCCTCCTCGACCTGCATTACGCCGGCTCCGTCATGGCGATGCACCTGTCGCGTCTTTCCGAGGAGATCGTGCTGTGGTCGAGCTCCGAATTTGGCTTTATCACGCTTTCCGACTCGTACTCCACCGGCTCGTCCATCATGCCGCAGAAGAAGAACCCCGACTTTGCCGAGCTTATCCGCGGCAAGAGCGGCCGCGTGTATGGCAACCTGGTGCAGCTGCTCGTGACCATGAAGGGCTTGCCGCTCGCTTATAACAAGGACTTGCAGGAGGACAAGGAGGGCGCGCTCGATACCGCCCATACGCTCATGCAGTGCCTGTCCGTTATGGCCGGTATGATTTCGACCTGGACTGTCAACGAGGATGCCATGGCGTGCGAGTGCGGCGTGGGGCACCTTGCCGCCACCGATGTTGCCGATTACCTGGCTAAGCGTGGCCTGCCGTTCCGCGAGGCACATGCCGTGGTGGGCCATCTGGTCCTGATGTGTGAGAAGCGTAGCTGCAATCTTGAGGACCTGCCGTTTGAGGTGTTCCAGGAGGCAAGCCCGCTCTTTGAGCACGACATTACCGAGGCGCTCGACATCCCGTCGATTGTCGCCGCGCGCACGACCGAGGGCGGTACCGCCCCTGCCGCCGTTGCCGTGCAGCTGCAGCGTGCCGAGGCACAACTCGTTGCCGACGAAGGCGTGTTTGGATCGTTGACCAAGGTCGTCGAGATGGGTCACGGAGCAAAGTAGAGGTTTGGCTGAAGCCGTATTGTCCATTTATTGATAAATCGTTTTTGTTTTACGGGCGCCTGCTGATGTGGGCGTCCGTATTTTGTTGCTATGGGGGAGGGGCTTGTCGAGAAGTTCTGTAGGACCTTTGGGCAGGTTGTGAAGGGGGTACGTTCGCGGGCGGCAACCGACCGTCTGCTCTGCTCGATGCGGTTGATGGGCAGTCGGATGGTACTCTAATCGAGCTTCGAAACAGAAGTGACACATATGGAACGCTTCAATAAATTGCAACGTTTCAATAAACAGCTTTTTGTTTAACTGCAGCTAAAACTCTGTTACGATGCAGTCCAGGCGGGTGCCGGAATGGGACTTGGGCACGCGCGAACCTACTTGAAAGGCTACTTTTATGGCTATCGAGAAGACCTTCATTATGATTAAGCCCGACGCCGTGCGTGACCGCAAGATCGGCGAGATTGTTGCTCGCATCGAGCGCAGCGGCCTTGTCATCGAGCGCATGGAGATGACCACGCTCGAGCGCGCTACCGTCGAGGAGCACTACGCCCATCTGGCCGACAAGCCCTTCTTTGGCGGTCTCTGCGACTTTATGACGAGCGGTCCGGTCGTCAAGATGGTCGTTTCCGGTCTCTCCGCTGTTGCTAAGATGCGCACCCTCATGGGCGCTACCAACCCGCTTGACGCTGCTCCTGGTACCATCCGCGGCGACTTTGCCGTCGATGTCAACGCCAACGTGATCCACGGCTCCGACTGTTTGGAGAACGCCGAGATTGAGATCAAGCGCTTCTTTGGCTAAACCAGCTTTGACTCCTTAAAGCTGTTAGCGTGTGGCTTTGGCGCCGCGGAATTCCATCCGCGGCGCCCTTTTTATTCCAGTAGATTTTTTGGTAAACGCCTAGAAATCTACTAAAGAGCCCCCGTCCGGATGTTTCTTCCGGGCGGGGGCCGGCGTTAGCGTATGGCTTTGTAGGTCTTTAAGCCTCGTCGACGACCTTGAGTCCACGGGTCTGGTCGATCTCGTTGAGGAGATTGACGCGACGCTCGTGGCGGCCGCCCTCAAACTCGGCGTCGAGCCACTCGTCGACAATCATCTTGGCGAGCTCGGAGCCCACGACGCGGGCGCCAAAGGCGAGCACGTTGGTGTTGTTGTGCATGCGGGAGAGCTTGGCGCTGAAGGGCTCGGAGCACACGACGGCGCGTACGCCCTCGACCTTGTTGGCAGCCAGGCTAATCCCGACGCCGGTGCCGCAGATCAGGATGCCCAGGTCGACTTCGCCGTTGGCAACGGCCTTACCAACCTTGTAGCCGGCGATGGGGTAGTCAAAGCTCTCGGAGGTGTCGGTGCCAAAGTTCACGACCTCGCAGCCGCGCTCCTTCAGGTGCTCGGAGATGATGTTCTTGAGCTCGACGGCGGCGTGGTCGTTACCGATACCGATCTTCATGGATGGTTCCTCTCTGGTCTGTGCGGCGCAAATGCTAAAGGTGTTTACCGCGTTCGACTGCATGATAGCGCGACTTTTGCGTAAACGCTCGGGCGTTTTTTGGTCAAACGCTTTAGCGGGCAACAAGACCGGCTTCTCATGAATGAATGCTGTCAGTTTGTGCTTGGGTGCCGTCCGCCGGAACCATGGTTGCGGTTTTTGATGCATTGTTATCAAATAAAAGAGTTAATTATTTTCGAGAGCCCAGTCCGTTATACAAGTAGGAGATACCTATGCCTACCGATTCCCTTCGTGATGCCGCGTTTTGCGATGTTTTGAACCGCGAGCTTGTCTGTGCACTCGGCTGCACCGAGCCCATTGCCGTTGCCTATGCAGCGGCGCTGGCGAGCCAGACGCTCGGTTGCGAGCCCGATCATATGGACGTTGCCTGCTCGGGCAACATCATCAAGAACGTCAAGAGCGTGACCGTGCCCAACTCGGGCGGTATGCACGGTATTGAGGCCGCGGCCGTGCTGGGTGCCGTGGGCGGCGACGCCAAGAGCGCGCTCGAGGTGCTCGAGAGCGTTAACGATGAAGACCGTGCTCGCGTGGCCGAGCTCCTTGCCGACGCCGGCTACTGCGATGTGTCGCTTGTCGAAGGTGTGCCCAACCTCTACATCAAGGTGACTGCGACGGCCGGGGGCCATACCGCGGTCGTCGAGATTACCGACCACCACACCAACGTCACGTGCCATACGCTCGACGGTATTCCGGTATGCGGCAAGTCGGCGGGGGAGTGTGCCGCCTGCGCCGAGCGCGTGGTGGCCGAGCGTGCGGCAGATAACGCCGACACGCCCATGTCGATTGAGTCCATCATTGACTTTATCGAGGACGGCGACATTGAGGACGCCCGCGCTGCCGTTGAGCGTCAGATTGAGCTGAACGGCGCGATCAGTGCTGAGGGCCTTGCGCACGCTTGGGGTGCCGAGGTGGGCCGCACGCTGCTGGGTGCTCGTGCCGATGACGTCGCCTGCCGTGCCCGTGCCCGTGCGGCCGCCGGGTCCGACGCCCGCATGAACGGTTGCGCGCTGCCGGTCGCCATTGTGTGCGGCTCGGGCAATCAGGGCATTACCTGCGCATTGCCCGTCATGGAGTATGCCGAGTACCTGCGCTGCGACCACGAGCGCCTTGTGCGCGCCGTGATGCTGTCCGATCTTATCGCCGTGCATATCAAGAGCTATATCGGTGCGCTCTCGGCGTTTTGCGGTGCTATTTGCGCCGCGTGCGGCGCCGGCGCTGCGATTACCTGGCTGTGCGGTGGCACGCGCGAGCAGATTGGCGCGACGGTATCGAATACGCTCGGCAACGTGGGCGGCATCGTATGCGACGGCGCCAAGGCGAGTTGTGCTGCCAAGATCTCGGCCGCCGTCGATGCGGCGATTCTGGGCCACGATATGGCCATGCAGGGTCGCGGCTTCCGCGCCGGCGAGGGCCTGATTCAGGATACCGTCGAGCAGACAATCGCCAGCATGGGCTACGTAGGCCGCGTGGGCATGAAAGACACCGACGTCGAGATCCTCAACATCATGATCGGCAAAACCCGGGTCTGTTAAGACAGTTCGTCGGCTACTTGGTGCTCGTAGAAGGCCTCGATTACGGCGTTAAAGTCGCGGGCGAAGTCTTCCATGGTTCCGCGCCAGGTGGCTCGGCTGGGCTTGCCCTGGCCCACATAGGCGGTTTGGATGCCGCAATCGGGGGACGGGAAGTCGCGCTTGGGATCGTTGCCCACCATAAGGACCTCGTGCGGCTCGAGCCCCATCACCTGAAGCTGCTCTAGATAGTAGGTGGCATCGGGCTTGCAGCGGGTGGTGTTTCCCATGTGCGTGACGAGCTCAAAGGGAGCATCGGCCAGGTCGCCCCAGCCCATGCGGCACTCGATGGCCCCCTGGGGAAAGCTGGGGTTGGTAAAGAGCGCGCAACGCAGTCCAGCGTCCTGTACGGCCTGGAGCGCGGCGTGCGCGCCCGGCATGGCGTGGGCGTTAATGACATCGTCGTTCTTGTACGGAAGAACTTCGCGGTCATAGTAGGTAAACGCCTCGTAGATGATGGGATCGGAGAGGCGGATACCGCATCGGCGCTCGACCTCTTCTTGGTAAAACTCAAGATTGGTGCGGTTGTCCGTGCCGCTGAGGCGATTGGCGTTGAGGTCGACCAGGATGGTGCCGAGGCGTGCCATCGTGCCACCGCGGCTGCGGCGCCCGATATCCGCGAGCATCGAAGAGACATCCTTAAAATAGCGAAGGATGAACGCGTTGAGGTTGATGCTGAGAAGCGTCTCGTCCATATCGAAAACGACTGCTTTGAGCACGCGGGCACCTTTCTCGAAAAATCGATCTAGAATCGTTGGCTCCGGATACTTTACCCCAAAGCCGAATGCCTGGCTGGTTATCGTCAAGTTGCGGAGACGTGTGTTCATAAGATTACGAAAAAGTCTCCACACGAGTAAAAAATCGCAGTTCACGCTTGAAATCGAACTCATTTCCCCGTAACCTATACGAACGTGATTGCATAAGCGTCACATTAGTATCTGTCGGCTCCCGAGTGTTCCTAAACGTTGTGTGCTTGTCGCACCCTTCTGTAGGTCCTAGCAATCGGGGCCCCGTAGTTCGAAAGGGGTCCACCTTTGAGTGAGATTCAGAACTCGTCCATTTTCTCTCTTGACGATGTCAACGAGGAGGAGATGAACAACCTCATCGACGGTACGATTACCGACTTTGATGAGGGCGATCTCGTTAACGGCACTGTCGTTAAGATCGAGCATGACGAGGTGCTCGTTGACATCGGATTCAAGTCCGAGGGCGTTATCCCGGTCCGCGAGCTGTCCATCCGCAAGGACGCTAACCCTGCAGACATCGTTGCACTCGGTGATCCCATCGAGGCTCTGGTTCTCCAGAAGGAGGACAAGGACGGTCGTCTGGTCCTGTCCAAGAAGCGTGCCGAGTACGAGCGTGCTTGGAACCGCATCGAGGAGAAGTTCAACTCCGGCGAGAACGTCGAGGGCGAGGTTATCGAGGTTGTCAAGGGCGGCCTGATCCTCGACATCGGCCTGCGTGGCTTCCTGCCCGCTTCCCTCGTCGACCTCCGTCGTGTCAAGGACCTCACCTCCTACATGGGCACCCGCATTGAGGCTCGCGTCATCGAGATGGACCGCAACCGCAACAACGTCGTCCTCTCCCGTCGCGTCGTGCTCGAGGAGTCCCGTAAGGCCGAGCGCTCCGAGATTCTGTCCAAGCTCAAGTCTGGCATGCGTCTCCAGGGCACCGTTTCCTCCATCGTCGACTTCGGCGCCTTCGTCGACCTCGGCGGTATCGACGGCCTCATCCACATCTCCGAGCTCTCCTGGAACCACGTCAACCATCCTTCCGAGGTTGTCAAGGTCGGCCAGGAGGTCGAGGTCGAGGTTCTCGACGTCGATCTCAACCGCGAGCGCATCTCCCTGGGTCTCAAGCAGACCACCGAGGATCCGTGGCGTGCACTGGTCAAGAAGTACCCCGTCGGCGCTATCGTCGAGGGCACTGTGACCAAGCTTGTCCCGTTCGGCGCTTTCGTCGACCTGGGCGAGGGCATCGAGGGCCTGGTGCACATTTCCGAGATGGCCAACAAGCACGTCGATCAGCCTTCTCAGGTCACCCACGTGGGCGACAAGGTTCAGGTCAAGGTCATGGAGATCGACCTCGACCGTCGTCGTATCTCCCTGTCCATGAAGTCCGCTGCTGAGACTCTGGGCGTCGAGATCGAGGTTACCCCGCTTCCTTCCGAGAAGAAGGACGAGGAGACCGACGCCGAGTAAATCGGTTTGACGATCACTTGTTTTAAGGGATCCGTCCGCAATGGACGGGTCCCTTTTTGTATTTGCTGCTGATGTGCGCGATACAACCCGGGCGCAATGCTGTCCGGGCTGTCTGCAGGCTATTGGGTTGTCGGTGCATGAAAAATGCCGACATCCCGCCTCGGGGAGGAGGCGGGAACACACCGAGTAGACGGAGGGGTGCGGAGCGCGGTCGCGTCTCGACTGACGACGTTGCCCATCGACGGGACTATTGTAGCGCATGGGTGGTTCTTGGTTTATCGTGTCGAGCGTTTGCGTTGTGCCATTGCCTGCGGCAACGGTGTGCTACACTCTTGCACTGCTGAGTGGGCCAGACGGTCGCGCGATGTGCTGCTTGCAGTGCGCGTGAGGAAAGTCCGGGCTCCAGAGGGCGGGATGCCGGCTAACGGCCGGGCGGAGTGATCCGACGGAAAGCGCCGCAGAAAAGAAGACTCCCACCTGCGCCGCAAGGCGTAAAGGGAAAAGCTGAAACGGTGGTGTAAGAGACCACCAGCGTCGTGGCAACACGGCGGCTTGGCAAGCCCCATCCGGAGCAAGCGCGAATAGGAACGCTATGGGCCGGCCCGGTCCGCGTTCGGGTAGCGTGCGTGGAACTGCACGGTAACGTGCAGACAAGATAAATGACCGTTCACGACAGAACCCGGCTTACAAGCCCACTCGGCACTTTGTTGACGCTGCGAACCCGTCAGCGCGGCAATCTGCCTTTCAAGCCTTCGGGCATGACCATAAGGTCAATGCCCTCGTCTTTCAAGGCACCTTGCTCGCGCTGACGGGTTCTCGCTTTCGTTTACGGAATCATCGGTGTTGCCGTTCTATTTACCGGGATTAACGGTACGTTCTTTGCCGTATTATTGAGGCTGTTTGTTGCCGCGCTTAGTTTTGTTGAGGGGCTTTGTTGGACAGCTATTTTACTCTGCAATCGAATATTGAGGCTTCGGGCGAGTTTGTGGACCGCAAGAGCCGGTTTATTGCCCAGCTGGTCCATATTGAGTCCGAGGATGAGGCGAATGCCTTTATCGAGATGGTTCGCAAGCGTCATTACGACGCTCGGCACAATGTTCCCGCGTGGATTTTAGTCGATGGACGCGAGCGCCAGAGCGATGATGGTGAGCCGAGCCGCACGAGCGGTATGCCGACGCTCGAGGTGCTGCGCGGCGCGGGGCTCAAAAATGTTTGCTGCGTGGTGACGCGCTATTTTGGTGGCACGCTGTTAGGGCCCGGTGGCTTGGTGCGCGCCTATACCGCGGCGACGCAGACGGCGGTGGCCGCGGCTCAGGAGGCCGGGCAGATCGTCGAGATGACGAGTGTCGTGCCTGTTGACGTGCATGTGGCCTATCCGCAGTATGAGCAAGTGCTTCATTTGGCGCAGGATTCGGGTGCCAAGGTTTCGGATACCGATTTCGCGGATACCGTGACGATTCATTTGGTGTTCAAAGCGGGGGAGCAGGAGCCGTTTTGCGCTAAGATGCGCGAGCTTATGGCGGGGCGCGAGGAGATTGAGGTCGGCGCTCCCGAATTTGCCGAGTTTTAACGGCGACGGCCGGCGTGCTTTTGGATGGATCCCAAGCGCGCCGGCCGTCGTTTTTCTGTTGCTGCCGCTTACTCGGCGAGCTGCTTTAGCACATCGCAGGCGATTTCGACGGCATCGTCGATGCAACCGGGACAGCTGCGGAGCGGACCCTTGTCCGATCCGATGCCCTTGAGCGTGCCGCAGACGGTCGTCGTGTTCTTCTCGCCAAAACGCTTGGCGATTTCGCGCGACAGCTTGTAGGTCTGGCCCTTGGTCTTGGGGTTTTCCATGCCGTCGCTCATCACAAAGCCCATGATGGCCACGGCGCCCGAGATGGCACCGCAGGTTTCGGTCATGCCGCCCATGCCGGCGCCAAAGCCCTCGGTGAGGGTAAAGGCGGTCTGGGGGTCGAGCCCGACGGCAGGTGCGAGCGTGCAGGCGACGGCCTGTGCGCAGTTGAAGCCTTGGGCGTGGTATTCGGCAGCCTGAGCTTGGCAGGCGGCGGTGTCGAGCTGAGCAGTATCGATTTGCTTCATCGTTGTCTCCTTGGTCACGGTGTACTCGCCTATGGTACCCGTGACGGGGCATGTAATCATCGAGAGCTTCATGTATGCCTCATTTTTATCTATCGAGCAAATGCCCAAGGCTTGAGATAAATACCCCTGATCAATTTGTCCTATAACCTACCTTGGGGATGGGTTGAGAGGGGTGCAGGGTAGCGGTATCGTGAACCGAATAAAACTAAAACCCAGGCAAGGGAGCTAGATATGAGCGAGCAGACTATCGGTACTACATGTGTTCAGGGCGGCTATCACCCGGGAGATGCGGAGCCGCGCCAGGTGCCCATCTACCAGTCCACCACGTGGAAGTACGACACGTCGGAGCACATGGGCAAGCTGTTTGACCTGGAGGAGTCTGGCTACTTCTACAGCCGTCTGCAGAACCCCACGTGCGATTTGGTTGCCGCCAAGATCTGCGAGATGGAGGGCGGCACCGCAGCGATGCTCACGAGTTCGGGCATGGCTGCGAACTTCCTCGCGATCTTTAACGTTGCCGGTGCCGGCGATCACGTGGTCGCAAGCTCTGCCATTTACGGCGGTACGTATAACCTGCTCGCCCACACCATGGGCCGCATGGGCGTGACCTGCACGTTCGTCGCCCCCGACTGCACCGATGAGGAGCTCGAGGCAGCCTTTGAGCCCAATACCAAGCTCGTCTTTGGCGAGACGATCGCAAATCCCGCCCTTGCCGTGCTCGATATTGAGCGCTTTGCCAAGGCCGCACATGACCACGGCGTGCCGCTGATGGTCGACAACACCTTCCCGACGCCCGTGATGTGCCGTCCCTTTGAGTGGGGCGCCGACATCGTCACGCACTCCACCACTAAGTACATGGATGGCCATGCGGCCTACCTGGGCGGCGTGATCGTCGATCACGGCCAGTTTGACTGGATGGCCCATGCGGACAAGTTCCCGGGTCTCACCACGCCCGACGAGAGCTATCACGGCGTGACCTATGCCGAGAAGTTCGGTCGCGAGGGCGCCTTCATTACCAAGGCCACCGCGCAGCTCATGCGCGACCTCGGCCCCATGCAGAACCCGCAGGCGGCCTTCTTCCTGAACAGCTCGCTCGAGAGCCTGCATGTGCGCATGCCGCGTCATTGTGAGAACGGCCTGGCCGTTGCCAAGTTCCTGCAGAGCCATCCCAAGGTGCGCTTCGTGAGCTATCCGGGCCTGGAGGGCGATAAGTACTATGACCTGGCTCAGAAGTACATGCCCAACGGTACCTGCGGCGTTGTGAGCTTTGGCTTTAACGGTGGTCGCGCGGCGGCCGAGACCTTTATGAAGAGCCTCAAGCTCGCCCAGATCGCCACGCACGTGGCCGATGCCCGCACTTGCTGCCTGCATCCCGCTAATGCCACGCATCGCCAGATGAACGATGAGGAGCTCATCGCCTGTGGCATCTCCGCCGACATGGTGCGCCTGTCGTGCGGCCTCGAGGACACGGCCGATCTGATTGCCGACCTTGAGCAGGCACTCGAGCAGTGCTAGGCTAGCTCCGTACAAGGTGCCGATGCTGGCAGAAAGCTTCGGTGACCTTTCGTTCCGATTCCGTAGGCGGGACCCCAATCGCGGCTGTTTGCAGGCGATCGGGGCCCCGTTTTTTTGCGTTAGGCCACTCGAAAGGATGGATATGGAGAAAACTGCAGAGCAGTTGCGCCGCGAGCACTTTGCTCTAGAGGGCGACACCCATGGCAAGAACAAATGGGCGATTCTGTTTACCGTGCTCATCATGACGTTTATGTCGTGTCTGGATTCGACCGTCGTGACCGTGGCGTTGCCCGTGATGCAAAAGGAGCTGGGCGTGGGCCTCGACCGCATCCAGCTGGTGAGCTCGGTGTACCTGCTTGCGACATGCGTGGCTATGCTGCCGTTTGGCCGCTTGGGCGACGTGCACGGCAAGGTGGGCGTATTCCAGCTGGGCGTAATCGTTTTTACGGCCGGCTCGCTGCTTTGCGGCCTTTCGGGTTCGCTCGAGGTTCTTATCCTGGCACGCATTGTTCAGGGCGTCGGTTGCGCGGCGGCCATGGCTAACAACATGGGTATCATCACCGAGTCGTTTCCGGCGCGCGAACGTGGCCGTGCCATGGGTATTCTCGCGACCTTTGTGGCCCTCGGCATGATGTGTGGCCCCGTGCTTGGCGGCATGCTGGTGGCAAGCTTTCCCTGGGAGAGTATCTTCCTCATCAACCTGCCTATTGGCGTGATCTCGTTTATCGTGGGGCTCTACACGCTGCCGCATGTTAAGCCGGAGGCCGGCGAGCGCCCCATGTCCCTGATCGAGGCCGCTCGTCGCTGCTTTGCAAATTCGGCCTTCACCATCAACCTTGCCTGCATGCTCATCGTGTTCGTTGGCATTGGCGCATCCGAGTTTATTCTGCCGTTCTATTTTCAGGACGCCCACGGCTTTGGTTCCGACATTTCCGGATTGCTCTTTTTGGCGCTGCCGATGGTGAATGCCTTTATCGGGCCGCTTTCGGGTACGGTTTCGGACCGTGTTGGCTGCGAGGGCCCTACGGCGGTCGGCCTGGGCGTGTATGTGTGCGGTCTCTTTGCGGTAAGCACGCTCGACGAGCGCTCTTCTATCCCTGTGATCGTGTGCTGTGTCGCGTTTATGTCGTGCGGTACGTCGGTTTTCCAGAGTCCTAACAACTCGTTGTACATGGGCTCGGCTCCGCGCGAAGCACTCGGCTTTGCGGGTAGTCTGGGTAGCCTGGCGCGTTATGCGGGTATGGCACTCGGCATTACGGTGGCGTCGAATATCCTGTATGGACAGATGAGCGTGGCGATGGGCGAGGCCGTGACCAGTTTTGTTGCAGGACGTCCGGATGTGTTCCTGTTTGGTTTCCGTTCGGTGTTCTATGTGTTGATGGCTGTGGCCGCTGTGGGCTTTGCGCTTGCCATGGTGCGTTTGGTGAAGATGCGCGCCCGCCATTAGCGTGTTGGGAGGCTGTCTGCCACGATTCGCGCCGTCCCAAAAAGACTGGTTTGTGGTGCGATGCGGCTTGTGGGACGGGCGGGGGTCGGTCCGTGGTAGACTATCGAACAACGTTTATTAATCGCGCGGTATCGTTGCCGCGAGAAGGGGTTGCGCCATGCAGGAGCTTGAGGATCGTATTCGCCATGACGGCATCGTAAAGGCCGGTAACGTCCTTAAGGTTGATGCCTTCCTCAACCACCAATGCGACGTTGAGCTGTTCGACCACATGGGCGCCGAGTGGGCCCGTCTGTTCGAGGGTGTCGAGATCAACAAGATCCTGACGATTGAGGCTTCGGGCATTGGCATGGCTTGCATCGCGGCTCAGCATTTTGGCGGCGTGCCGGTGGTCTTTGCCAAGAAGGCGCAGTCCATCAACCTCGACGGCGAGCAGTATGCCACGACCATCTACTCCTTTACCAAGCAGAAGGAGTACCCGGTCATTGTGGGTAAGCGCTTCCTGTCCGAGGGCGACAAGGTCCTGATCATCGACGACTTCCTGGCCAACGGCTGCGCGCTTGAGGGCCTTATTAAGATCTGCGAGGCTGCGGGCGCCGAAGTTGCCGGCATTGGCATCGCCGTTGAGAAGGGCTTCCAGGGCGGCGGCGATAAGCTCCGTAAGCGCGGCTTCCGCGTTGAGAGCCTGGCACGTATCGCCGATATGGACTGCGAGAACGGCGAGATCACCTTCGCCTAAGCGCGCAACACAAGCGATTGAGTTGCGGTGAAATAGGGACTGTTTTACGGCTTTAGCTGCATAAACAGTCCCTATTTCACCGCAACTTAGGTGGGGCTAGCGGGTGGGGTGCCAGACGTGGAGGGCGCCGGCGAGGATGTCGACCTCGATGCGCGAGGCGACAACGGGCTCGCCGTCGGCCTGGATGGGGTAGTCGGGCTCCTCAAAGGTGAGCTCGACATGGCGGCAGCGGCGCATGCGAACCGGCGGCAACTTGGTATGGTGGCCGTCCTTGGCCGAAAGAAACATAGGCAGGGCAACCGCACGCGGAACGGGGCCGCAGGCGTAGCAGACGTCGAGTACGCCGTCGCAGGGGTCGGCATCGGGGCAGATGCGATAGCCCGAGCCATAGGTAGGACCCAGCTGAATTGCCATGATGATCGCCCGCACGCGCTCGGCGGGCGCGCCATCAAAGCTGATGGTCATGGGGTAGTTGCGATAGCGCAGGCCAAACTGCTCAAGTCCCGATAGGGTGTAGAGCGGAGCGCCGGCGAGGCCCGTCTTTTTGCGCAGCTCGGTGGTGCCCAGGCCGATGGCGGCATCGATGCCGACCGAGAGCGTCTGGTCGTAGTACTCAACGGTAGCCTCGCCGCTGCCGCTCGCAGGGCTCCACGAGCGAATGCGCCCGATGTCCTGACGCTGCAGCTCGCAGGTGAGCAGCGCGCCAAAATCCTTACCGGAGAAATCGTCTATGCCGAGCGTTTGGGCAAAATCGTTGCCAGAGCCCACGGGTAGGATGGCAAGAGCGGGGCGGGTGTCCTCCTCTTGCGTCATAAGCCCGTTGACGACCTCGTGAATCACGCCGTCGCCGCCAAGGGCGATAACGGTGCGATAGCCCTGGGCCTGTGCGGCCAGCTCCTTGGCGTGTCCCATGCGCTCGGTTAGCACCAAGTCAAACTGGGATGCGCGTGCAGTCATGTCCAAAAAGCGTTGCAGGCGCTCGGCAACTTCGTGCGCCGCACCCGACTGGGCGGCTGGGTTGGCGATGATGAGCGTGCGGCCAAAATCAGTTGCGTGCATGGGGCGACTCCCGGCGTATGACGTGACGGTGCGGTCGCGCTCAGGTCGAATTGCCCCCGATTGTGGCTGCACGTCGAATACTTACGTCTACTCTATCAGGTCGTTGTGGCGCTCGATAGCATCCGCTACCGTACCGCCCTCATCCACAATAAGCGAACGGCGCTTGGGTGAGATGATGCGCTGGGCGGGGTACACGCCGCGGTGACCGGCGGTTAGGTAGCTGATAAAGGCCACGATGACAAAGAACCCGGCTGCCGTGCCGTGGAACAGGTCGATGGCCATCATACAGGTGGTGATGGGCACGTTAAGGCCGGCGCAGAACACGCCGAGCATGCCCAGCGCTGCCAGAAAGCTGGGATCGATTCCGACGAGGCAACCTATCCAGCCGCCGAGCGCCGCACCGATGCCAAACAGGGGCGTGACCTCGCCGCCTTGGAAGCCCGCGCCCAGGGTAAGCGCTGTGACGACCAACTTGATGGCTGCGTCCGCCAGGGTGGTGTTGCCGGCAAATCCGGCGCCGGAAAGCCACGTGGAAAGGCCGGCGTAGTTCCAGGCGTCGAGGAGGGCATAGGCGGCCAAAACCACGAGTGCGCCTATAAGTGCGCGAACGAGGTAATTGGTGATAAAGCGACCGTACAGGCTCTTGACGGTTCGAACCGACCAGGCAAAGAGGCGTGCCGCCAGACCGAAGATAATTGCGCTGATAACAACGATGACGACCGTTTTGGGCGTCATAGCGGGAACGCTGGCGATGACATTCGCTTCGTACTCGGTACCCAGGGCGAGTGATGTAAAGTAGCCGGTAAACGAGGCGACCAGGCAGTAGATGCCCGCGGTGTAGTCGATCTTGCCGATAAAGCACATCTCCATGCCAAAGAAAGCTCCGGCAAGGGGCGAGCCGAATACGGCGCCAAAGGCCGACGAGATGCCGGCGAGCATGAGGTCGTGGTGGTCATGCTTTTTGAGGTGGGCGAGGCTCGAGATGTTGCTGGCGATGGTGCCGCCAATCTGCACCGCAGCTCCCTCGCGACCGGCCGATCCGCCCGTTAGGTGCGTGAGCGTGGAGCAGACGAAGGTGAGGACGGCCATGCGCATATGGATGAGACGGGTGCCCAGAGCGGAGTCGATGACCAGGTTGTTACCGCGTTTGGCGGCGAGACCGTGGTTTTTGTACACCCATGCGGTGGCAACGCCCACAACGGGAAGCAGCGCGTAAATCCAAGCATGCTGCTCGCGATAGTCGGTCGCGATATTCAACGAGGCCAAAAACGCCCAAGCGGCAACGCCCATGGCGAGCGAGACGATGACGACGAGTGCGAGCAACTTGGCGCTCGCGAGTAGGTTGCGGGCGTTGCGGCGCGTGTCGGCAGCCAAGAGATGCTCAGAGCGGGTGAGCTGATGCCTGCCTGCCGCGATGACGTCGTTCAGGGAGAAAAAACCGCCTTCGTCGAGCGGCTGGGAATGATCCTGCGCTTCGTTTGCGCTTTCGGGTTTGTCGTTATGAGCCATACGTTCCTCTTTTAGGTTGCAACGCAAGCATTATAAAACGCGGTAAACGCGACGAGCCGGTGGGTTGGTTTCCATTCTGTTTCGCGGCCTGCAACCGACAGGTGTATTTGCGGGTGCAGGCCGAGTCGCGGTCGTGCGTCGGGGGATTATACTGAGACAAGCATAAAGAATCGGCGCCCCGTTGTGCGTCGTGGCATTAAGAGGTGCATATGGCAGAGAAGCTCATTCCGCTGGAGGACGCGCAGTCGATTGTTCTGTCGCACGTTGCTCCGACCGATCTCGTCGAGATTCCCGTGTGGCAGGCCGCCTGTCTTCCCTTGGCCGAGGACGCGGTGGCCGATATCGACATCTCGCCGTTTGCCAACAGCGCTATGGACGGGTATGCCGTGCGCGCAGCCGATCTTGCTGCGGCCGCCGGTGACACTCCGGTGACGCTCTCCGTCGTAGGACACGAGCCCGCGGGCCATGTCTTTGAGGGCACAATCGGCGCGGGCGAGACCGTCCGCATCATGACGGGCGCGCCGGTGCCCGAAGGTGCCGATGCCGTGGTGAAGTACGAGATCGTCGACGTACTCGATGGCGATGGCAACGAGGGCTCGCACGTTCGCTTCTCGGCGCCTGCCAAGGTAGGGGAGAACGTTCGCTCTGCCGCCGAGGAGGCCCATGCCGGCGATGTTGTGATGCATGCCGGCGAGGTCGTGGCTCCGGCGGGCGCCGGCTTGCTGGCAAGCGCCGGATACGCGAGCGTGAAGGTGCACGCTGCCCCACGTGTGGGCATCATCTCGCTGGGCACGGAACTGGTCGCACCGAGTAAGGTACCGGCGCGCGGTCAGATTCGCGATTCCAACTCCTCGGCGCTGATGGCCGAGGCGCTCGATGCCGGCGCCGAGCCCGTGTTCTACGGTATTGCGCCCGACGATGAGCAGGCGATTGCCGAGCTGGTGCATCGCGCCGTGCAGGAGTGCGATTTTGTCATTACGAGCGGTGGCGCCTCGGCGGGTGATTACGATTTCGTGACGGCGCTCGTCCGGCGCGAGGGCGAGGTGCTGTTTGACCGCATCTCGATGCGTCCGGGCAAGGCCATCACGTTTGGCTTGCTCGGGGGTAAGCCCTACCTGGGACTTTCAGGCAATCCGGCCGCGGCGTATGTGGGCTTTGAGATGCTCGCCCGTCCGGCGATTCGCAAGATGCGCGGCTTTGCCGAGGGTGCGCGTCCCGTGCAGCAGGCGACGCTCACACACGACGTGAAAAAGCGACAGCATCGCCGCTTCTTCGATCGCGCGACGGTTTTGCGCGACCCCGAGACCGGTGAGCTGTTGGTGACCGAGGCCAAGACGCAGAATTCGGCGCTGCTCGGCACGATGCAGCGGGCCAACTGCCTGCTGCGCATTAACGAGGGTCCGTGCGACCTTGCGGCGAGCGATGTCGTGGACGTTGTTCGCGTCGACCTGCCCGAGGGAACGGTGTTGTAGGAGGAAGACTGTGGAGTTGAAGATTTCGATCGTGACGTGCTCGGATACGCGTGATCTTGCCCAGGACGAGGCTGGAGCCTCACTCGAGGAGCTTATCGAGGCGCAGGGCTGGACGGTCTCCTCACACGTGGTCGTACGCGACGACGTCAGCGAGATCGGTGATGCCATCGCGGAAGCCGCCGATGAGTGCCACGCCAATGTCGTGCTCACCTGCGGCGGCACGGGTCTTTCGATGCGCGACGTGACACCCGAGGCGACGCGTGCCGTCTGTGACCGCGATGTGCCGGGTATTGCAGAGGCAATCCGTGCGTACTCGATGACCAAGACGCGCCGCGCCATGCTCTCGCGCGCCGTGTGCATGCAACGAGGTCATACACTTGTCGTAAACTTTCCCGGTTCTACGAAGGCCGCCCGCGAAAGCTGGGAGGCCATAGCGGACCAGCTGGAGCATGCGGCTCAGATGACAGCGGGCGGCGGACATACCAACTAAGTGGTTTACCTGGGGCGGGGCGACCTGAACGGCTGCTCCGCCTTTGTTTTCCGCCGAAGTGACGCCAAGGTGTATGGCAACTCGAAACTATATTCTCTGGCGAGAATAATTTCTCACTATCATTATTCGCGCGGAAGTATAATCTGATTGCAGATTGAAGCCCGCGGTTGGGTACCCGGGCACAAGGTCCGAAAGGGTTGAATATGTTCGATATGGTTTCACGCCGCGGATTCGTCTCGCTTTCTGCTGTCGCCGCTGCCGGCCTTGGCCTTGCCGGCTGCTCGGGCAGCAAGACGTCCGAGCCGGCCGGATCTGATGCCGGTTCTGCTAAGGCATCTTCCAAGAAAGCTGTCGAGCTGCAGGTCTTTGCCGCCAACTCGCTCGAGAAGGCCCTGCCCGAGGTTCAGGAGCTCTACACCGAGCAGACCGGCACCACGTTTGCCGACACGCAGTTTAAGGCGTCTGGCGACCTTGTCGAGCAGATGCGCGCCGGTGCCGCCGTGGACGTGCTCATCACGGCTTCCAAGGGCACCATGGACGACGCCGAGGCCGCCGAGCTCGTCGACGCCGACACGCGTGAGGACATGTTCGTCAACGACCTCGTGATCGTTCGCGCCGAGGGCTCCGACACCAAGGTTGAGGCCATCGCCGACGTCGCGAACCTGGACGGCAAGATCGCCATTGGCGACGCCAAGACCGTCCCCGCCGGCAAGTACGCCAACCAGGCCCTGGCCTCCGTGGGCCTCTACACCGGCACTGAGGGCGACGACGGCGAGTATGCTCCCGAGATCGCCGACAAGGTCGCACTGGCCGATAAGGTCGGCACCGCTGCCGCCTACGTCTCTACGGGCGACTGCGTGGCCGGTTTTGTCTACAGCTCCGATATCTTCCGCTACGACGGCATCGAGGAGGCCTTCGTATGCCCCGAGGATTCGCACAAGCCCATCGTGTATCCGGGTGCCGTTGCCGAGAGTTCCGAGCACACAGACGAGGCCAAGGCGTTTATCGACTTCTGTCTGGCCAACAAGAAGGCCCAGAAGATTTGGGCTAAGTACGGCTTTGAGCTTTCCGCGTAGTGCGGCTTGGAGCGATAATTCCATCGTTTTGTGTTTCACTCCGTCCTTGTATTCTCTTGGAGCTTTTCGTGCTTAATAGATTTCGCATGCTTGTCGCCTGTGCTTTGGCCTTCGCGCTTTGTTGGGTGCCGGGATTTGCGCTTGCTGGGGACGCTGAGGATGGGGCTCAGGTTGCTGCGACCGCTCATGGGCTTTCCTATGGGATCGAGGGTTTTGAGCGGTTGGCCAAGGGGACCGCTCGTGCCATGGAGGGCCAGCCTGAGGGCTACCGGTTTCCCGTTGACGAGGACGTGGACCTTGTGGTGGCGCCTGCTGCCGATCGCGTTGTGGTGTGGATATCGCCCAAGGCGGTCGAGAAGTATGGATTGGATCCGCAGGATAACGAGTGCGTATCGGGTCTCAAGGCCCTCGTCTGTAAGCTCGACAGTGCAAACTGCATGGGAGGTGCGCAGCTAGGGGACGTGGATCTTCCTTGGTATGTCACGGCGGAAACAACGTTTGAGACCGGCGGGTATACCTATGGCTTTGACGAGCGCGGTGCGGATGGGGACCGCTATGTGGTGATTGCATCAGCCTCGGGTGATGCCAAGGGCGGCGCGCGTTGGCTTGATAGCGCTCAGATGGTAGAAGCATCGTCTGTCGTGTTGCGGGATGAGCAGGGGCCCTTGACCTCTCTGGCTTCCTTTTTGGGCGACATCGACTATCGCCCGTTTTGGGTGTCCATTAAAACGAGCGGTCTTGCCCTGGTGATCGCGTTTGCGCTGGGCCTGTTCGCCGCGTGGAAGACCATGGGTACCTCGAGTCGCATCAAGGGCCTGCTCGACTCGGTCTTTACCATCCCTATGGTGCTGCCGCCCACGGTCTGCGGCTTTCTGCTCCTCATGCTGTTTGGCCGCTCGACCGGGGTGGGCCAGTGGCTTATCGCGCACGGTATCTCTATTGTCTTTACGTGGCCTGCGGCGGTGATCTCTGCCGTGGTGGTGTCGTTTCCGCTGGTCTACCGCACGGCACTCGGAGCCTTCGAGAGCCTCGACACGCAGATGCTCGATGCGGCACGCACGCTGGGCTGGTCCGAGCGTCGCATCTTCACCAAGCTCATGATGCCGCTTGGCTGGCCCTCGATTGCCGCCGGCACGGTGCTCGCCTTCGCGCGTGCCATGGGCGAGTTTGGCTGCACGCTGTTCTTTGCGGGCAACTACGCCGGCATTACGCAGACCATCCCCATCGCCATCTACTTTGAGTGGATGGGCGGCAACACCTCGGTGGCCCTCTTTTGGGTCGCCGTTGTGATTGTGTTTAGTTTCCTGGTCATCCTGTTCATCAACATGTACACCGCGCATTCGCAAAAGTATCGCGAGCGGGGCCTTTCGCGTGCGGAGCGCAAACAGGCCAAAGATCTCACCGGACAGGGCGATTCGCTCGACCCGGCGGGCGGCGATGCCTTGCGTATCGATCGCGAGGCGCTGGCCGAGCTCATGCGTGATGATGCGGCGCCGCAGGGAGGTCGATAAGCCATGTCGCTCGTTCTGGATATAAAAAAGCGCTACCCCGGGTTTATGCTCGACATGCAGCTTGAGGCCGGCGAGGAGCGCGTGGCGCTGCTGGGCGCCTCGGGTTGCGGCAAGAGCTGTACACTGCGCTGCATTGCCGGTGTGGAAACGCCCGACGAGGGCAAGATCGTCGTCAACGGCGTGACCTTTTTTGACTCGGCGGCGGGCATCAACCTGTCGCCCCAGGAGCGAAAATGCGCCCTGCTGTTCCAAAACTATCAGCTTTTCCCCAACATGACGGTGGCCGATAACGTATGCGCCGGTGTAAAGGATGCGGGCGACGCCGCCGCGCGCAAAAAGCTCGCCGAGCGCTACCTGGGTATCTTTGGACTGGCCGATTTTGCCGACCGCTATCCCGTGCGACTCTCGGGCGGTCAGCAGCAACGTGTGGCGCTTGCGCGCATGGTGGCGGCGCATCCGGGTATCTTTATGTTCGACGAGCCCATGAGCGCACTCGATTCCTATCTTAAGAGCGCCCTCGAGCAGAATATGCTCGACCTGTTCGATGTATGCAACCGCACCGTGCTCTACGTGAGCCACGACATCGACGAAGCGTGCCGCCTGTGCCAGCGCATCTGCGTGATGCACGACGGGCATGTTGAGGAGATCGGCTCAGTCGAGGACGTGGTCCGCCGTCCGCAGACGCTGGCGGCGCTGCGCCTGACGGGCTGCAAGAACACAAGCCGGGCGCGCAAGATCGGCGACGAAGAAGTTGAGGCCCTCGACTGGGGCATGAGCTTTAACGTGGGTCGCGCGGTTCCCGATAATGTGGCGTACCTGGGCATTCGCGCAAGCTACTTCCATGTTGACAATCGCGCGGGGCGGGGTCGCAACAGCTATGATTTGCACGTGGCCCGAGTGAGCGATTCGCGCTTTGAGCGCCTGGTGCTGTTGGACGTGCCGCGTACTGATGCGCCCACGCGTCTGCAGTGGAAGGTCAACAAAGTGGGCGTGCCTGTCGACGAGCTGCCGCAAGCAGGCGAGAACCTGCGCATGCACTTCGATGCGAGTAGGATTCACCTGGTTTGTCGATAGCGCCGGGTAATGCCGTCGGGGATATAAGCCTCGGCGGCTTTGTCTTGCCGTCCCCGAATGAAGGATGACAAACTCTTATCAATCAAGATAATTATTTATTAAACGACGGTACACGAGGTTGTCGTACGAATGTCAACGGTGTTCGCATGGTCGACGACCGTTGATATAGTTGACCTCAACTTGTAGAGGAGGGTGCGCACATGCCGCAGACGACATACATTCGCCGCGTTGCCGCGCGTGCCCTATATATGGCTCGGAGCCGCATATGAGCAGGTATGTTCACGGCTCCGGGAGAGACGACGCACAACTAAATAACCGTCCTCAAGGCAGGTTCCCTAAAATTCCGGGTTTGAGCACGGCCGGACAATCGCCGTCCGTCGTGCATCGATACCGCCGTTATCCGTTTTTGGTTCGAGAGGGGAACCGTCATGGCTGAAGAATTTGATTTCCATCCGATGTGGGAGAGCCTCGGCATGAATCTTGCCGACCACGACATGCTGTTGGGCGCCGTGGGCCAGATGTACGGCGATATGTTCCTGACGCAGAACAATCGCCCCAAGTCCACGTCCTACCTGGACTTTGTGGCCACCAACATCCATAGCGGCCGTATTAAGGAGATGCTCGACAAGAAGGAGGCCGGCGAGGCCACCAAGATCGTCGGTTCGTTCTGCGTGTACGTGCCCGAGGAGATCGTACTTGCCTGTGACGGTATTCCCGTGGGCCTGTGCTCGGGTGCCGATTGGGCAACCGATAAGGTCGAGGAGCACCTGCCGCGCAACACCTGTCCGCTTATCAAGAGCTTTGCCGGCTTTAAGCTGGGCGAGGTCTGCCCCTACATTGAGTCGAGCGACCTGGTGGTGGGCGAGAACACCTGCGATGGCAAGAAGAAGGCCTACGAGTTCTTTGCCACGCAAAAGAACATGTACGTCATGGATATTCCCAACGTGCACGACGAGTCGACGCTCGTGACCTGGAAGGCCGAGGTCAAGAAGCTCGCCGCCAAGATTGAGGAAGAATGCGGCGTCACGATTACGCCTGAGCGTCTGAAGGCCGCCATCCACGCCGTCAATGAGAAGCGTCGCGCCCTGCAGCGCCTTGCTGCCACGCGCGCTGCCGACCCTGCACCCATCAGCGGTCTGGACAGCCTGCTGACCGTTCAGGCCGCCTTTATGGACGACACGCCGCGTCTGACCGGAGCCATTAACGATATGGCGGCTGAGTGCGAGCAGCGTGTCGAGGCCGGCGAGGGCGTGGCGCCCAAGGGGACCAAACGTATCCTGTACACCGGCACGCCCATGGCTGTGCCCAACTGGAAGCTGTTCAATCTCATCGAGAAGGCCGGCGGTGTCGTGGTGGGCGAGGAGTCCTGCACGGGCTCGCGCTACTACAAGGACCTGGTCGACGAGTCCGGCGAGACGGTCGACGAGATGCTCGACGCCATCGCCGAGCGCTACTTTAAGATCAACTGCGCCGTCTTTACGCCCAACGGCCAGCGTATGAAGGACATTGTCCAGATGGCCAAGGACCTGCATGCCGACGGCATCGTCGACGTGGCGCTGCAGTTCTGCACGCTCTACGAGATGGAGTCGTTTGCCGTGGAGAAGGCCGCCGAGGAGGCAGGCATTCCGTTTATGCACATCACGACCGACTACGCCGGTGAGGATGCGGGCCAACTGCAGACGCGCATTGAAGCTTTCTTGGAAACCATTTAGGGGTATCCGTCCCGGCGGCTTCCCCAGGCACCCGATCTTGCCGTTCAAACCATCGTTTGCGTACCAAAGTACGCGGCGCTTCTCTTTCACGGCAACCTCGGGCACCTGGGAAAGCCGTTTCCTTGGTTGGTTAAAAGGTTTGTTAAGGAGTTATATGTCGGAATATATTGAGCAGCCGTTGCCGTCTACGTTTGAGGAGTTCAACGAGCAGCGCAAGGCGGCGTTTATTCGCGTTAAGGATTACAAGCAGGCCGGCAATCGCCTGGTCGGCTTCTTGTGCAGCTATACGCCGCTCGAGATTATCGATGCCGCGGGGGCCGCAAGTGTCGCTCTGTGCGGTACGTCCGATGAGGTGATTCCCGAGGCCGAGAAGGTGCTGCCGGCAAACCTCTGCCCGCTCATCAAGTCGACTTACGGCTTTGCCTACTCGCAAAAGTGCCCGTTTACGTACTTTAGCGACATGATCATCGGCGAGACCACCTGCGACGGCAAGAAGAAGATGTACGAGCTGCTCAACGAGCTCAAACGCACGCACGTTCTGCATCTGCCGCAGGGTCGCGATCGCGCCTACGAGCGTGAAGGCTGGTACGAGGAGTGCCGCCTGCTCAAAGAGGAGCTCGAGGGCTTCTACGGCATCACGATTACCGACGATGACTTGCGCGCTGCCGTCCGACGCCGCAACCGTCTGCGTGCGGCGCAACTCGAGATGTTTGCCCTCCAGGCCAACCAGCCTGCGGCCATGAGCGGCGTCGACCTGATGAGCACCATGTTTGCCGGTACGTTCAGCTTTGATATCGAGGCCTATACGCAGCAGCTGGAGCAAAAGGTTGCCAAGCTGCGTGAGACCTACGAGGCTGGAGAGCGCCCGGTCGCGGCAGATGCTAAGCGCATTCTGATCACCGGCTGCCCGGTGGGCGGTGTGATCAACAAGATTGGCCGCACCATCGAGTCCAACGGCGGCGTGGTTGTGTGCATGGACGACTGCTCGGGCGAGCGCACGGCGGCTATGATGATCGACCCGGACGCGCCCGACATTCTGCGCGCCATCGCCGACCGCTACCTGGATATCAACTGCTCGGTCATGACGCCTAACGACGGCCGCATGGAGAACACACTGACCATGTGCGAGAAGTACCATGTCGATGGCGTGGTAGAGAGCGTGCTACAGGCCTGCCACACCTTCAACGTTGAGAGCGCGCGCATGCAGGAGGCCGTCGAGGGTGCGGGTATTCCGTATATGAAGATCGAGACCGACTACAGCAACGGTGACATGGGCCAGATCGAGACGCGCATCGCCGCCTTCATCGAAACCCTCTAGCTTCCTCAGGCACCGGATCTTGCCCCTCAAACCGTCGCTTGCGTACCCAAAGTACGCTGCGCTCCTCTTTCGGGGCAATCTCCGGCACCTGAGAAACCTAGAGCTAAGGCGCCTGAACGCGCCGCTGTCTTTGATGTTTAGATTGGGAGAGAGCCATGATAGGGATCGGGATCGATATCGGGTCTACGGCGGCTAAGGCCGCTGTGGTCGATGGGGAGGGCTTGGTGGCGTGGACGTGCGTGCAGCCAACCGGGTTCTCCTCGGTCGATGCTTCCGAGCGGCTGCGCGAGGCACTGGCAGCGGCCGGCTACGACGTGACGGGCGACGATGTTCGCGTGGTCGCGACTGGCTACGGCCGTGTTGCCGTGCCCTATGCGCACAAGGTCGTGACCGAGATTACCTGCCACGGCACCGGTGCCGTGCGTCTGTTTGGCGACCACGGCACCGTGATCGACGTGGGCGGTCAGGACACCAAGGTCATTCAGCTTAAAAGTGGCCGCGTGGCCAAGTTTGCCATGAACGACAAGTGCGCCGCCGGCACGGGGCGCTTTTTGGAGATCATGGCCGACCGCCTAGGCATTTCCCAGCAGCAGATGGCCGACCTGGCGCGTTCCGGCGAACCCACCAAGATCAGCAGCATGTGCACCGTGTTTGCCGAAAGCGAGGTTATCAGCCTGATCGGTCGCGGCGAGCCGCGCGAGAACATTGCGCGCGGCGTGATCGACAGCGTGGTCTCGCGCGTGGCGACCATGGCCGGGCAGGCCGCGGGCGCCCCGTACTACCTGACCGGTGGCCTGTGCGAGAACGCCTTCGTGGTGGAGCGGTTGGGCGAGCTACTGGGGTCGCCGGTGACCACCTCGCCTCAGGCTCGCTTTGCCGGAGCGATCGGCGCGGCTGTCCGCGCCGCCACCTTGGCCTAGGGGTGTACCGCGACATGCACATCCTCAATATCTCGGCACAAAAACCAGATAGCACCGGCAGTGGCACCTACCTTGCCGCGCTCGTGCGCGAGCAGATCGAGACGGGGCATCGCGCCGCCGTGCTTTGCGGCGCGGCACCGGGTGATACCCAAGGCGAGCTGGACCGGCGTGCTGCCGTGTTTGCCGTACCGTTCGAGTCGCCCGAGCTGCCGTTTCCCATCTGCGGTATGTCCGATGTCATGCCCTATCCCTCCACACGCTATCGTGACCTGACGCCTTCGATGCTCAAGGCATTTGAGCGGGCATTTGCTGCTGCAATCGATCGGGCGGTGGCTGAGTTTCGGCCCGATCTGGTGCTTTGCCATCACCTGTATCTGGTGACCGCATTGGCGCGCGAGTGCGTCCGGGGCGTTCCGGTTGTTGCCGTGTGCCATTCGACCGACCTGCGCCAGCTGCGTTCGCATGCGCTCGAACGCGATCGCATCGTAAGTGCGGTTCGTCGGCTCGATGCCGTCTTTGCGCTCCATGCTGAGCAGGCTGAGCAGATTGGCCTGGTGTGCGGCGTCGATGCCGATCGTATCCACGTGATTGGGACGGGCTACGACCATCGCGTCTTCTGCCGCGACGCAAGCGTGGCGAGGCAGCCGGGATCGCTTGTGTACGTGGGCAAGATTTGCTTTAAAAAGGGCGTCGAGTCGCTGGTTCGAGCTGTGTCATTGCCGAGTGACGATGACGTCCGCCCATCTGGCTTGGTACTTGTGGGCGGCCGCGGGGACGATGCCGAGTACGCGCGTATCGAGCGCTTGACCGCGGCCTCGGATGTGCCGGTGACGCTGGCGGGGCGCCTGGATAGCGATGGGCTCGTGCGTGCCTACCGCAGTTCCGACGTCTTTGTGCTGCCTTCGTTTTACGAGGGTCTGCCGCTTGTGACGATCGAGGCCCTCGCGTGTGGCTGCAAAGTTGTGGCGACCGAATTGCCCGGCGTTCGTCCCTGGATGGAGGCGATGCTCCCCGGTGCTCCCGTGACGTGGGTGGCGTCGCCGCGTATGACGGATGTCGACACGCCCGTGGCGACCGACCTTCCGTTGTTTGAGCGCGCACTGGCAGATGCTATCGCGCAGGCGCTTGCGGCGCCGCCTTCGACGTTCGAGCCGTCGGCGGTCTCTTGGGAAGCTTGCCTGGGGCGTATACTTAAAGTCGTTGATTTGTTGGAAGGGGGTTCGTATGGCTAAGGACACCATAAGGCTCACGTCCATGACGGCCGCGAGCGGTTGAGCCGCTAAGTTGGCTCCTGGAGCCCTCGCCCAGGTCCTGGGCGATTTGCCCAATGTGCATAACGACAACTTGCTCGTGGGGTTCGATACCTCCGACGATGCGAGCGTCTTTCGCGTTGGCGATAACTTGGGCCTCGTGCAGTCCATCGACTTCTTCCCGCCGATGGTCGACGACCCGTTTCTATTTGGCCAGATTGCCGCGGCCAACTCGCTGTCGGACATCTACGCCATGGGCGGGCGGGCGAGCCATGCCATGAACCTGCTGTGCATCCCGAGCTGCCTGGGCATCGAGGTCGCCGGCCAGATTCTGGCGGGCGGCGCCGACAAGTGCGTCGAGGCGGGTTGCTCCATCGCGGGCGGCCATACCATCAACGATGACGAGCCCAAGTACGGCCTGTCCGTGAGTGGTTTTGTCGCGCTCGACCGCATGCTCGCCAACAGCGGCGCACGCGTGGGCGATGTTCTGCTGCTGAGCAAGGCGATCGGCTCGGGCATCGTCACCACGGCCATTAAGGGCGAGCTCATCGAGCAAGACGAGGCCGCAGCCATGTTTGACTCGATGTGCACCCTCAACGAGGCGCCGATTCGTCTGGCCGAGGGACTTGAGCTTCACGGTTGCACCGACATTACGGGCTTTGGCCTGATCGGGCACGCGTGCGAGATGGCCGAGAGCTCGGGCGTGCAGATTGAGCTTGCGTCGGGGGCGGTGCCGCTCTTTGACCAGGTACTCGACATGGCGCGTCTGGGCATTATCCCCGCGGGCTCCTACCGCAACCAGGACTTCTTTGGCCCGCGCGTGGCGGCCGACGAGGACCTGGAGCCGGGCATGCTGGATGCGCTGTACGATCCGCAGACGTCTGGTGGCCTGCTTATCGCGGCGCCTGCTGCCGATGTGGATGAGCTTGCGAGCCGTCTACATGCCGAGGGGCGCGTTGCCGCCACAATCGGCCGCGTGTGCGAGCCGGTGCCGGGCGGCCCTGCCGTCCGCGTTGTTCGCTAGCCCGCACGTTTATGTAACTGTTTACCGTTCTCTAGAACGGTTCTTTCGAAAGGAAAAAACTATGTCTACCAAAATTGAAGTCAATGCCATGGGCGATGCCTGCCCGCTGCCCGTCGTCAAGACGCTTAAGGCCCTGAAGCAGCTTGATGGCGAGGGTGCCGTGGTGACCTCGGTCGATAACGAGACCGCCGTCAAGAACATCTCCAAGATGGCGCAGGAGAAGGGCTGCACGGCCTCGGTCGAGAAGGTTTCTGACGCCGAGTGGCACGTGACCGTTGCGACCTCTGGCGCCGTTGCCGTAGCCGATCCCGAGCAGGATGGCGCTGCCTTCTGTGATGCCAGCGCCGGCAAGGGCAAACTTGTCATTTCTGTCTACACCGACTGCATGGGCCGTGGCGACGACGAGCTGGGCCACAAGCTCATGAAGGCCTTCATCTTTGCCGTGACGCAGCAGGAGGAGCTGCCCGCGACTATGCTGTTCTACAACGGCGGTGCCAAGCTGACCGTAGAGGGCTCTCCGGTGCTCGACGACCTGAAGGGCCTGGCCGAGCAGGGTGTCGAGATTCTCACCTGTGGCACCTGCCTCGACCACTATGGCATTAAGGACCAGCTTGCGGTGGGCGAGGTCACCAACATGTACGTAATCGTGGAGAAGATGGAGCAGGCCGTGCGCGTCGTGCGCCCGTAGCGTATTGGTTGGAGTTGCCATGAGGGAGAAGCGCCCGGCGCTTGTCATCACGTTTCCCACCACGGCGGCCGCCATGGGTTGTGAGTCCCTGTGCATTGAACGCGGCCTTCCCGGGCGAACGATTCCCGTGCCCGGGGAGGTCGCTGCCGGCTGCGGTTTGGCGTGGAAGGCGTTGCCTGCCGATGAGGAACTGCTGCGCGGCGAACTCGCCGAGGCGGGTGTTCCCACCGAGGGCTATACCGTGATCGATATGTGGGAGGTCGTGCGATGATCTATCTGGATAACGCGGCGACGACCATGCACAAGCCGCAGACGGTCATCGATGCCGTGACGCAGGCGATGTGCTCGCTCGGCAATGCCGGGCGCGGTGCCACGTCGGGTGCCCTCGATGCCGCTCGTACGATTCACGTTTGCCGTGCCAAGCTCGCGCGCCTTTTGGGTTGCCCGAGGGCGGACCATGTGTGCTTTACGCCCAACTCCACGGCGGCGCTCAACACCGCCATCTGTGGCGTGGTGCGCCCCGGCGACCGCGTGGTCACGACGGTGCTCGAGCACAACTCCGTGCTGCGTCCGCTCAACCGCCTGGCGGCAGAGCAGGGTGTGACGGTTGAGCATGCGGGTTGCGATGCGAGCGGCGTGCTCGACTACGACGAGCTCGAGCGGCTGGTCACGCCGGGCACGCGTGCCGTGGTGGTGACGCACGCCTCCAATGTGACCGGTAACGCGGTCGACATTGCATGCGTGGCCGCCATGGCCCATGCAGCCGGTGCGCTCGTGATTGTCGATGCCTCGCAGTCTGCCGGCACGGCGCATATCGATATGCAGACCATGGGGCTCGACGTGGTGTGCTTTACCGGCCATAAGGGGCTCATGGGACCTCAAGGCACCGGTGGCCTGGCCGTGGCGGAGGGCGTTGACGTGGCACCCTGGGCCATGGGCGGCACGGGTGTGCGCAGCTTCGATGAGTTGCAGCCCATGGAGTGGCCCACGCGGCTCGAGGCGGGCACGCTCAACGGTCACGGCATCGCGGGACTTTCTGCCGGCCTCGACTTTATCGACGCCCAGGGTGGGGTCGAGGCGATTGCTGCCCACGAGCGTGCGCTCGCTGATCGCTTCCTTGCCGGTGTGCGCGAAATCCCCGGCATTGCGCTCTACGGTGCGTTTGATCAGCCCGTGCGCTCGGCGATCGTCTCACTCAACGTGGGCGATATCGATTCGGCCGAGATCTCGGACGCGCTCATGCAAGGGTGGGGGATTGCGACGCGCCCCGGCGCCCATTGCGCTCCGCTCATGCACCGCGCGCTGGGAACCGAGCGCCAGGGTGTCGTCCGATTCTCGTTTGGCTATTTCAATACGGCCGAGGAAGCCGACACGGCTATCGATGCTCTGTGCGATTTAGCCTGCTAAAGCTGCTTAAACGTTTATACTTGCGGGACGGGTATTTTGCCCGTCCCGTTTTTGTTTCGACCCGAAAGGTGTGCCTATGGCCTCATCCGCATCGCGCGGTCTGCGCTCCGACCATGTCGTTACCGTCGGCATCGCCCTGTTCTCGATGCTCTTTGGCGCCGGCAACCTCATCATTCCGCCGTTGCTGTCGCTCCAGGCCGGCACGGCCACACCGCTTGCCATGGTTGGCTTTTTGATTGCCGCCATCGGCCTGCCCGTCATGGGCTTTATCGCCGTGGCACTTGCCGGCACGGCGCGTGAGCTTGCCGGCCGCGTGCACCCCAAGTTTGGCGAGTTCTTTGTTGCGGCAGTATATCTGGCCATCGGCCCGTGCCTTGCCATTCCGCGTACGAGCTCCACGGCGTTTGAGATGCTGGTACCGTTGCTACCCGAGGGCGTCTCGCTCGGCACGGCTCGCCTGGTGTTTGCCGTTGGCTTCTTTATCGTCGCGTTTGCACTCACGCTGCGTCCGGGCGTCATCACGCGCGTGCTCGGTCGCATTACGGGCCCCGCGCTCATTGCGCTCATCGTGCTGGTCGTGGGTGCTGCCGTGATCTCGCCGCTGGGTCCCGCTGCCGCGCCGCAGGCTCCCTACAATGCCGGCGCCGCCGTGCAGGGCTTTTTGACCGGCTATCAGACCATGGACCTGCTCGCGTCGCTCGCCTTTGGCATTATCATCGCCGAGACCATTCACGAACTGGGCGTTACCGATGACAAGCGCGTGGCCTTTGAGATTTCGCGCTCCGGCGTGATCGCCGGTGCGCTCATGGCCGTCATCTACTGCGGCCTGGCGCTTGCCGGCATGCAGCTCAGTACGGTTATGCCCGATGCCACCAACGGCGCCGCCATCCTTGCTCGTTCGGCTTCCATGCACTTTGGCCTTGCCGGCACGGTCGTGGTCTTTGCCATCTTCTTCCTCGCCTGCATGAACGTGTGTATCGGCCTCATCAGCTGCTGCTCGCGTTACTTCTGCGAGACGTATGTGGTTAAAGGGGGAGCGGAGGCCTCCGAGGAGGCCATGCGCCGTCCCTTTGCGATTCTCGCCTTTGTGTTCGCAGCGTTTTCGTGCGTGCTCTCCAACGTGGGCCTCGACGTGATCCTCATGTTCTCGGTGCCCATGCTCAACGCCTTGTATCCCGTTGCTATCGTGCTGGTGCTGATGGGCCTGGTGCACGGTTTTTGCGACTCGCATCCGCAGGTGTGGGTCTGGGTCGGCGGCGTGGTTGCTGTGCAGAGTGTGATCACCTCGGTCCGCGATGCGTTCTTTGCGGGCGCGTGGCTGCCATTCGATGCACTGCCGCTGGCGGACATTGGAGCCGCGTGGGCGCCGGTTGCCGTGGTGGCATTTGTGATCGGTCTGCTCCATAGTCGTTTTGTTGCACATTCGAGGAGCTAAGGCATCAATGCTTGCACAGGCGGGGAGTCTCCCCTATAATTTCCTTCGCTTTGGGACACGCAAGGTTTAGACCTTAGCTGCTCAACACCTTCGGGACGTGGCGCAGTTTGGTAGCGCGCCTGCTTTGGGAGCAGGATGTCGCAGGTTCAAATCCTGTCGTCCCGACCATATCTTGCGGGCGTAGTTCAATGGTAGAACCCCAGCCTTCCAAGCTGATGACGCGGGTTCGATTCCC
>OLWB01000728.1_pt1 | contig 33381 bp, 26 predicted proteins | sample 1673331 | NCBI WGS metagenome assembly OLWB01 (sample SAMEA3178943, study PRJEB25190) | human gut metagenome | biome: human gut; feature: human-associated habitat; material: faeces | place: Austria | collected 2013
GGTTCGGGCAGACCCGCCCACACCGACGAAAAGTCGTCTGCTTGAAAGTTGCAGAACCGCTTCGGCTGACTCTTTGAATTGAATGGCGACAGATCCGCAGACTACCGGCTATTACGGCCGTACATAATAAAAACAAAAAAGCAAAAGGGCAGCTTTCCGATAAAGAAAGCCGCCATTTTTGTTTTAGATTGCTGCGGCAAAAGGCCGCTGCGATACGGTGCGCCGTGACGCTGCGATGTGCTTCTGTACCGTCAGCCCAAATACCCTCTGCGGTAGAGCAGCTCGGCAATGAGGACCGCGCCGCCGGCCGCGCCGCGCAGCGTATTGTGCGACAGGCAGACGAACTTCCAGTCGAACAGCGTATCCTCGCGCAGCCGTCCCGCCGAAACGCCCATCCCGCCGTAGAGATTGCGGTCGAGCTTGGTCTGCGGACGGTTATCCTCCTCAAAGTAGGTGATAAAGCGCTCGGGCGCATGCGGCAGCGCCAGCTTTTGCGGCTCTCCGCCGAACGACGCCCATGCCTTGAGGATGTCCTCGCGCGCGGGCTTGTTCGCAAATTTCACCGCCACCGTCGCCAGATGTCCGTCCGACACCGGCACGCGGATGCACTGCGCGGAGATGGTCGGCTGTTCGGCGCTGACAATCGCGCCGTTTTCAATATGCCCCCAGATTTTCAGCGGTTCTTTTTCGCTCTTTTCCTCTTCGCCGCCGATGTAGGGGATGACATTGTCCAAAATTTCGGGGAAGGTCTCAAACGTCTTGCCCGCGCCGGAAATGGCTTGGAAGGTCGTTACCAGCACCTCCTGCACACCGTAGGCGCGCAGCGGGGTCAGGGCGGGGACGTAGCTCTGAATCGAGCAGTTCGGCTTGACGGCGATGAAGCCCTTTTTCGTGCCGAGGCGCTTGCGCTGCGCGGCGATGACGTCAAGATGCTCGGGATTGATCTCGGGAATGACCATCGGGACGTCGGGCGTCCAGCGGTGCGCCGAGTTGTTGGAGACGACCGGCAGCTCGGCCTGTGCGTAAGCCGTTTCGAGCGCACGGATCTCGTCCTTGGGCATATCGACCGCGCAGAATACGAAATCGCACGCGGCCTTCAGGGACGCGATGTCGGCGGCGTCTGCAACGGGCATCTGCGCCACGCAGGCCGGCATCGGCTCCTGCAGCTTCCAGCGGCCCTTGACGGCCTCGGCGTAGGGCCTTCCGGCGCTCTTGGCGCTGGCGGCCAGACAGGTGATTTCAAAATAGGGGTGATCGGCCAGCAGCGTGATGAAGCGCTGCCCGACCATACCGGTCGCGCCGACAATCCCGGCTCTCAGTTTATGTTCCATAATGCTTGCTTCCTTCTTAAATCAGATCGGTATAAATGCCGGGGACGCTGTCCTCGATGACGACGGCGCCTATGCATTTTTTGTAAAAATCCACCGGCCCCGCCGAACCGATGATGGCGTAGGCATAGCTTTCGTCGCGCATCGCCTCCATACAGCGCAGCAGCAGCGCCTTGCCGATGCCCAGCCCGCGCTTGGTCTCGTCGACGCCCGTCGGGCCGAAGAAGGCCTTGCAGGTGCAGTCGTACCCCGCGAAGCCGAGGATCTCCTTGCTGTTGGTATCATATGCGATAAAGCAGGAAATAGGGAAACGGGTGAAGGCGGTGTCGATCTCGCTGGCCCAGCCGTCTCCGAAATGCTTGACGATGAATTCGTGAACCTTGTGCTTGTTCGGCGTCATCGGACGGATGATGCGGATGCCTTTTTCTTCAAGCGATTTGTAGAGCGCGCTTGCATCGGGAAGCGCGTAGAGCTTGACGAGCATATCGGGCATGATGAAAGCCTCCTAAAATCTGTAATGCCAGTGCTTTAGAATTGACCGCGCCACGATCATATGCGCGACGGCGTTCGGATGCACGCGGTCGGGCGAGAGCGCCGTATTGTTCAGACTGCGCAGCGCCTTGTCAATGTCCTTCTGCGGGTTGATGAAGTCGCAGCCGGTATCCGCCGCCACGCGCTCGCAGATTTTCGCGTAGCGCAGCACCGCGGCAAAAAACGCGTCGCGCTTGTTCGTTTCAAACAGAAACGGAGCGATGAGCGTAAAGCTCTCCAGCCGCTTGGCGGCGATGGATGCGATGAAGCGCAGGTTTTCCTCGTATTCTTCCTCGGAAACCGCGCGGGACGGCGTCATATAGGTGTCGAAGTGCCGCCAAACGTCGTTGACGCCGATGAGCAGCGTCGCGTGGTCGGGGCGGACGGCGTCCAGATCGCTCTCCCAACGGCTGCGGACGTCGCGGCTCGTTTCGCCGCCGATGCCGGCGTTGACCAGCCGCAGGCGCTTTTCGGGACAGGTCGCGGTGATGAGCGTGTGCAGGTTCTGCGGATAGCCGCCGCCCAGCCCGCTGACATAGTCGCCGTAAGGGCGCGCGCGGCCGCAGTCGGTGACCGAATCGCCGCTGAGCAGAATCGTTTTGCCGTTTTCAATCGTATGCAGGTTCAGCATCATCGGTTCCGCCTTTGTCTTATTCTTCGGCCGAGGCGTCGTCCGACGTCTCGGAAATGTCCGCAGAGACGTCCTCGGAAACCTCCTCCGAGGTCTCGCCGGACACGTCATCGCTCGTCTCGTCGCCGCTTTCGTCGCCGGAGCTTTCCTCGGGCTTGCTGGACGGCTTGCCGGTGATGGTCGCCTTCGGATAGGCCTCGGAAAGCACGTCCCAATCCTCATACGGGATGTCGGCGTTGTCCTTGAGCGTGATGGTCGTGATCGTGCCGTCGGCAAACGCGTCCTTGAGGACGGCGATGCCTTTGATCTTGTTCGCCGACATATCCAGCGTGGTCAGCTTTTTCAGCCCGACCAGAGAGGAAACGTCCTCGATTTCGTTGTCGGACAGGGACAGCGAGGTCAGCGCCTCCAGTTTGCCCAGCCCTTCGATGTTGGTGATTTTGTTGTTGTCCGCCGTCAGCGTTTCCAGCTTGGTCAGCGCGGAGAGCGGGGAGAGGTCGGTGATAAGATTGCTGTCCAGATTGAGCGTGGTCAGCTCGGTGCAGTTCTTCAGCGGCTCCACGCTGGTAATGGAGGAGACCAGCTCGGTCGTTTTTTCACCGTCGTCATCCTCTTTCTCCTCCTTAACGCCGTTGTCGTTGGCGGTCAGGGAGGTCAGCTTGGTCAGTGCCTCAAATCCCTCGAGCGAGGTGATCTTGTTGCTGCTGATGTCCACCGTCTCCAGCGCGGTCAGCTTGGCGAGCGCCTTGACGTCGGCAATGCTGTTGCTGCGCAGGTCGAGCGTCTCCAGCTTGGTCATGTCGGCGATGCCGTCGATGTTCTCCAGCTCGTTGCCCGACGCGGCGAGGTAATCCAGATTGGTCAGCGCCTTGATGTCGTCCAGATCCTTGAGCTTGTTGTTGTTGACGCTGAGCTGCTCGAGCGTGGTCAGCGACGACAGCATCGACAGGTCCTCCAGCTCCAGCCCTTCGACGTCCAGCGTCTTGAGCGCTTTGGCGTCGGTGAGCGGGGAGAGGTCTTTTACGTTCGTCGCTGCCAGATACAGCTCCTCCAGCGAGGACGATTCGCCGACGGCGGTGATGTCGGCCACCGACGAGCTGGTAAGGTCAAGCACCTTGAGCGAGGTCAGCTTGGAAATGCCCTTGAGCGAGGTCAGTGAAGAATGGGAAAGCGAGAGGTATTCCAGCTTTTTCAGTTCCGAGAACGAATCAAGGTTCTTTACGGAGGACAGCGCAATGGCCTGAATGATGCTGGAGGCGTCAAACGAGCTGCCGCCGTAGAATTGATTATAATAGGAATACAGCGACGCGTTGTATTCGATGGTGTACGCGTCGTACGCGCCGATGATGGAAACATAGCGCAGGTTGGGGAACAGGTTTAAGTCCTCGGCGTTGTTGAGGTAGGCGTAGAAGGAAATCGAGTTGTCGGTGTAAAACGGATCAGAGCTTTCCGCAGAGGAATCGCTGCTGCTCTCGTTCGTCTCCTCCTCCGACTCTTCCTCCTCGGCGTAAGCCTCGCTGATGATCCGCTCGGCGAACGCGGCGTTCCCCAGCGTGCAGATCGGATACACCATCGACGGGTTGTCGGTCGACGGCGAGGTGAACGAGGCGGTGATGCGGATGTATTCGTACTGCTCGAGCATCTCGGGCGTGAGGCTGCGCGCGTTCACGTCAAGCTGCTCTGCCAGCGCTTTGGCAAAATCCTGATCGTTGAACATCGGCGACGTGTTCAGGTACGAGCTGACCGTCACCAGCAGCGTGGCGGCGAGCACGGCCACACAGAGCACGATGGTGATGATGAAAACGACCTTCTGGTGTTTTTTGGAATATTTTTTAGACATTCTTCTGAAAACCTCCGTTGCTTTATGAAAAAGTTCGCGGCGACAGACAGACGGCCGACGCTCACAACTGAGCCATTATACAACATAACCCGTAAAAAAGCAAGGTTGAATATGAAAATAATTGTATAAAAAGGCTTTTTCGCCCCTATTCCTCCGTCGGATGCTTGTATTCAAACAGGCTGCGGAAGAAAAGCTGGTTGCCGCGCCAGTATTCCATTGTGCGGCCGTATGTGATGTCGTCCTGCTCCGGCGAGCGGCGGATGCAGAGGACCAGCTTGCCCGGCAGACGGCTGAAGCCGGCGGCGAAATGGATCTCCAGCTCGCGCAGATACACGCCGTACTCGTCCACCGTCTCCGCGGGGATGGCGGAGGCGGGCAGAACGTCGGTCAGCTTCGCAAGCACGCCGAATTCCTTCAGCCGCTCGTAATACGCCTCGTTGACCAGATAAATGATCGAATTCCCGGACGCCACCTCCGTATTGAAGCGCTGGAGCGCGGTCAGGTCGGAATTGTACTGCGCGTTCGTCGTTTCACCGTTTTCGGATACGGTCAGTTCAAGATAGTTCACGCTTTTTTCGCCGTCGTCGTTATAGTCGCTCATCAGGGAATAGCAGACCTCTTTGAAATCCGCCGTGCCCTCGGCGGTCAGCGTGGTCTTGCCGACGACCATGATTCCCACGTCCGGGTCGCTTTTGGTGAAAAGCTGCACGGTCGCAATGATAACGAAAACGGCGATCAGCCCCAAAATGAGGATCTGCCATTTGTAGTAATACCAGATGTGCTCCAGCCACTCCCGGAACGTCAGCTTTCGGTCTTGTTCGGCGCTTTTCATACGATTTTCCTTCCCTATTTCAAGATGTTCTGCGTTTTATCAAAAGTATACCATTTATCAAAAGTATACCATGCCTTCCGCTTTTTCGCAAGTGGTATTGCGCGTGTTGTGCAAATTGTTTCCTTTTACGGGAAGGAAAATTTGCAATTCCGCCAAAGTCGGGGAGGCATTCACTTTGCACAAACCCTCCGGCGGCACAGCTCGATTTTTGCCGATTCTGCCGAAATCCTGCGATCGGCAAAAAAACGCTTGACAAACGCCCGCTTCCGATGTATGATAAGCATGTGGTTAGTTTGAACTAATACACATGCGGTAAAAACGGAAGAAGGGAAGCGCGTATGATGCCGTTGACGCTTGCGGCGATAGGAGAAAGGAATACGATACGAAAGGTCGGCGGAAGCCCCGAGGTGAAAAAGCATCTGGAAAATCTGGGCTTTGTCGTCGGCAGCGACGTCACGATCATCAACACGCTCGGCGGCAATGTGATCGTCAGCGTGAAGGAGGCGCGCGTGGCCATCAGCCGCGAAATGGCGCAAAAGATTATGATATAAGGGGGATTCTGTCGGGATGAAAACGCTGCGGGAAGCAAAGATCGGCGAAACGGTTACGGTTGCGAAGCTGCATGGCGCCGGCGCCGTCAAGCGCCGGATTATGGACATGGGCATCACCAAGGGCGTGGACGTGTTCGTGCGCAAGGTGGCGCCGCTGGGCGATCCGATCGAGGTCACGGTGCGCGGCTATGAGCTTTCGCTGCGCAAGGCGGATGCGGAAATGGTCGAAATTTTGTAGTGTCTGACTGCCGGGGCGGTATCGCCCTGTTTTCAAGTCTGCGGGTTAGCTGATGCTAACCGAACAATCTGAAGGGGGAAACTGTATGGAGCTGCGGATCGCCCTTGCGGGCAACCCGAACTGCGGCAAAACAACGCTGTTCAACGCGCTGACCGGCGCCAATGCGTTCGTCGGCAACTGGCCGGGCGTGACAGTGGAAAAAAAGGAAGGGCGGCTGAAAAAGCACGAGGGCGTCATTCTGACGGACCTGCCGGGCATCTATTCGCTGTCGCCCTATACGCTCGAGGAGGTCGTGGCGCGCAATTATCTCGTCGGCGAGCGGCCGGACGCGATTCTGAACATCGTCGACGGCACCAATTTGGAGCGTAACCTGTACCTGACCACGCAGCTTACCGAGCTGGGCATTCCGGTCGTCATTGCGGTCAATATGATAGACGTGGTCGAAAAGAACGGCGATAAAATCGACGTCGCGGCGCTGTCCGAGGCGCTCGGCTGCCGGATTGTCACCATCTCCGCGCTGAAGAGCAGGGGCATCGAGGAAGCGGCAAACGCGGTCGTCGAAGCGGCGAAGGCCGGCGTCCCCGTGCCGATGCACACCTTTTCCGGCGTGGTGGAGCATGCCGTCGCGCACATCGAGGAGGCGGCGCTGCACGATATGCCCGCCGAACGGCAGCGCTATTACGCGGTCAAGCTGTTTGAGCGCGACGAGAAGGTGCGCGAGCAGCTCGGCCTTGCCGAAAGCGTGCTGGCGCACATCGAGACCGACATTCAAGCGGCGGAGTCCGAGATGGACGACGACGCCGAGAGCATCATCACCAATGAACGCTACATATATATCGCGTCGCTGATGAAGGCTTGCTACCGCAAGAAGTCGGCGGGCCGGCTCACCGTTTCCGATAAGATCGACAAGGTGGTCACCAACCGTTTTCTGGCCCTGCCGATCTTTGCCGTGATTATGTTTCTGGTCTACTACATTTCGGTTTCCACGGTCGGCACATGGGCGACCGACTGGGCCAACGACGGCCTGTTCGGCGACGGCTGGCATCTGTTCGGCATCGGCAGCGCCGAGTACGAATCGGACATGGACGCGTATGCCGAAGCGCATATCTGGACCGATGAACTGCGTGCGACGGTGAACAGCGCCGCAGACGCCGGCGTCGTCGGCGCGGCAGACCTGCGCGATGCCATCGAGGACGGCAGCTTTTCGGCGTTCGACGAGGCGTACGGCACCTATGCGGACGCGCTGTCCGAGGCCGGATACGACATAACGCCGGTCGTCGATGAGGCGTTGGAGGCCGAGGACGTGCCCGATACCGCCGAATACGGCGTCTGGGTGCCGGGCATCCCCGTGCTCATCGGGGACGGCCTGGAAGCCATCGGCTGCGCGGACTGGCTGGAAAGCCTGCTGCTGGACGGCATCGTCGCCGGCGTGGGCGCGGTGCTCGGCTTCATCCCGCAGATGCTGGTGCTTTTCCTGCTGCTGGCGTTTTTGGAAGCCTGCGGCTATATGGCGCGTATCGCCTTCGTGCTGGACCGCGTGTTCCGCAAGTTCGGCCTGTCCGGCAAGTCCTTCATCCCCATGCTCATCGGCGTGGGCTGCGGCGTGCCCGGTATCATGGCTTCCCGTACCATCGAAAATGAACGCGACCGCCGGATGACCGTTATGACCACCACCTTCATCCCCTGCGGCGCCAAGGTCCCCTTCATCGCCATGATCGCAGGCGCCATCTTCGGCGGCAGCGCATGGGTCTCCACCTCCGCTTACTTCATCGGCATGGCCGCCATCATCGTCTCCGGCATCATGCTGAAAAAGACCAAGATGTTCGCCGGTGATCCCGCTCCCTTCGTGATGGAGCTGCCCGCCTATCACTGGCCCACTCTGGGCAACGTCCTGCGCAGCATGTGGGAGCGCGGCTGGAGCTTCATCAAGAAGGCCGGCACCATCATCCTGCTTTCCACCATCTTCGTGTGGTTCACCACCTACTTCGGCTGGGTGGACGGCACCTTCCGTATGCTGGACGAGAGCGAGATCCAGAGCTCCATCCTGGCTGCCATCGGCGGCGTCATCGCCTGGATCTTCAAGCCCCTGGGCTGGGGCAACTGGCAGGCTGCCGTGGCCTCCATCACCGGCCTTGTGGCCAAGGAGAACATCGTGGGCACCCTGGGCATCCTGTATGGCGGCGGCGACGGCACCGTGTATCAGAACATCGGCGCGGCCTTCACCGGCATCAGCGGCTTCAGCTTCCTGGTGTTCAACCTGCTGTGCGCTCCCTGCTTCGCCGCCATCGGCGCCATCAAGCGGGAGATGAACAACCGCAAGTGGACCTGGTTCGCCATCGGCTATCAGTGCGGCTTTGCCTATCTCATCAGCCTGATGATCAACCAGTTCGGCGGCCTGTTCACCGGCAGCGTCAATGTCATCGGCCTGATCTTCGCCCTGGCGGCCCTGGCCCTGATGGTCTATATGCTGGTGCGCCCCTATAAGGAGGCCACCAAGCTCAACGCCACCGTCTGATCTGTTCCAACCCATCTTACGACATTTTCCGAAAAGGAGTGAAATTCCATGCTGCATTGGATCAGCGCCAATCTCTCCACCATTCTCATCACCCTGGTCCTTATTGCCATTGTAGTCCTTATCATCCGCAGTCTGATCCGCCAGAAAAAGCAGGGAAAGTCCTCCTGCGGCGCGGGGTGCGCCCACTGCGCCATGCATGGCCAGTGCCACCGCAGCCAGCCGTGACCTGATCCCCGGGGGAGACGTGGGCAGCTCCGCGTCTCCCCCGCCCTTTCACCCAGGAGGTTAGATATGTCTAATTGCCCGCAGGCCATGACCCCGGCCTCCATCCGATATCTGCTGGTGCTGGACGATCTGTGCCGGGAGGGCAGGGGCGTCCGCTCGGTGGAGATCGCCGCCCGGATGAACGTGTCCAAGCCCAGCGCCCACTCCATGCTCCAGAATCTCTGTCAGGCGGGCCTGGTGGAAAAGGAGCGCTATGGCACGGTGTTCCTGACGCCGGAGGGCCGCCGGGCCGCCGCGGAATACGCCGCGTGCTTCGGCCCCCTGTGCCGCCGGATGCAGCAGGCCCTGGGCCTGGAGGAAGACGCCTGTCAGACGGCGGTCTGCGCCATCCTGGCCCAGTCCCAGGACCGGCTGCCCCAGCTCCGGGACCGCCTGCTGTCGGCGGAGCAATAGCCCCGCAGGAAAAACAACCCATTTCCTCAAGGAGGTATAACGCTATGATCGAAACCATTGTCCAGGTGGACGGCATGATGTGCGGCATGTGCGAAAGCCACATCAACGACGCCGTCCGCAGCCATTTCCAGGTGAAGAAGGTGTCCTCCTCCCACACCAAGGGCCAGACCGTGATCCAGTCCCAGGAGCCCCTGGACCGGGAGCAGCTGGTCCGGGTCATCAACGACACCGGCTATCAGGCCGGGGAGGTGGTGTCCCGTCCTCTGGAAAAGCGGGGCCTGTTGGGCCGCCTGAAAAAGTGACCATGGAGTCCTGTCTGCATGATGCCGCGCCGCTGCCGGAGCACACCGTCCGCCGGGAGACCCCGGACGGGGGCCAGGCGGCGGTGACGCTTTATCCGGTGTTTCCCGGCATCGACATCCGCTATCACGACGTCCACGCAGGGTCCTGTCCCATGGACCCCGCCGCCCCGGGGGTGCTGGAGATCAGCCACTGCCGGGAGGGGCGCATGGAGTACCGCCTGGGGAGCCGGTATTTCTATCTGGCCCCGGGGGACCTGTCCGTGGCCCGGCAGGACGTGCTGCCCACCCTGGCCGCCTTTCCCACCGGGCACTACCACGGCGTTACCGTTACCGTGGATCCCCGGCGGGCGCCCCGGTGTCTGTCCTGCTTTCTGGAGGACGTGGAGGTGCAGCCCGCCGCCCTGGCGGAAAAATTCTGCGCCGCCGGGGGGTATTTTGCCGCCCGGTCCTCCCGGCGGGTGGAGCACGTGTTTTCGGAGCTGTATCAGGTGCCGGAGGACCTGCGCCGGGGGTATCTGAAGGTGAAGATCCTGGAGCTGCTGCTGTTTCTCAGCGCCTTAGAGGTGCCCGCCCAGCCCCAGGCGGCTGCGCCGGGCCTTTCCCGGGGACAGGTGTCCCTGGCCAGAAAGACGGCGGACTATCTGCTGGCCAACACCGAAAGCAAGGTGACGGTGCAGGAGCTGTCCCGGCATTTCGGGGCCTCCGCCGCCCAGATCCAGGCCAGCTTCCGGGGGGTCTATGGCAGCAGTCCCGCCGCCTGGCTGCGTCTGCAGAAGATGCACGGCGCGGCGGAGCTGCTGCGGTCCACGGACCGGACGGTGCTGGACATCGCCGGGCAGTTCGGCTATGACAACGCCAGCAAATTCGCCCGGGCCTTCCGGGACGTCATCGGCGTGTCCCCCAACGAATACCGCAGCGGCCTGGATCAGGACTCCTGCGCGCCATAAATCAAAACCTCCGGCATTGCCGGAGGTTTTGATTTTATCGGCACAGATAGGAGAACCAGCCCTCGCTGCTGCGGGCCTCGGCAATGGTCCAGCCGTTATCCCGCAGGCACTGGGCCACCTCCTCCGCCCGGTCGTCGATGATGCCGGAGCACAGGAAGATGCCCCCCTCCTTCACCAGGGGCCGCACCGTGGAGGCCAGGGCCTTGATGACGTCGGCCACGATGTTGGCCACCACCACGTCATAGGGGCCGCCCAGCTCCTGCCGCAGGGCCTGATCCGTTACCACATCGCCCCAGCGGACGGTGTAGCGGTCCCGGCCCACGCCGTTGAGGGCGGCGTTTTCATAGGCCACGTCCATGCACTTTTCGTCAATGTCGCAGGCCACGGCCCGGTCCGCCCCCAGCAGCAGGGCGGCAATGGACAGAATGCCGCTGCCGCAGCCCAGGTCCAGCACCGTCTGGCCGCCGGTGATATGCTTTTCCAGAGCCGTCAGGCACAGGCGGGTGGTGGCGTGGCTGCCGGTGCCGAAGGTGAGGCCCGGATTCAGCCGCAGGGCCACCCGGTCCTCCGGCACGCCGGTGCTCTCCCACTCCGGGATGACGATCAGCCGGTCGCCGATCTCCATGGGCTTGTAAAACTGCTTCCAGTTGTTCTCCCAGTCGGCGTCCTCCATGTTCTCCATGGTCAGCAGCAGCCGGCCGTATTCGGGGTGCTCCTGCTTCACCCGGGACAGGGCCATGCGGACCTGAGCCAGGGTGTTGTACCCGTCGGGACTGTCCTCCAGATAGAAGGTGATGCGGCACAGGCCCTTTTTCTCCTGCATCAGCTGGTCGTCCACATAGTCCCAATAGGCGTGGTTGTGCTCCAGAAAGTCCTGGAAATCCCCCTCGTCGTCAATGACCAGGCCGGTGATGCCCAGGTCCTCCAGCAGTGCGCTGACGGGCTCCAGCCCGGCGGGGGCGGCGTCGATCTTCAGCTCCAGCCACTTCATGTTCAGCGCTCCGTTCCCACAAAGAACAGGCCCATGGTGTTGGGGCCGGTATGGCTGCCGATGACAGGGCCGATGTAGTTGATATACACCTCTTTGACGCCGTAGCGCTGCTTGAGCTGGGCGGCCACGGTCTCCGCCTCCGCCTGGCAGTCCGCCTGGCAGATGAACATCACCTGATCCTGCAGGTTGATGCCCAGACGGCCCACGGTGTCCACCAGGGTGTTCAGGCTGCTCTTGCGGCCCCGGGCCTTGCCCACCACCGTCAGCTTACCCTCGTCGGAGGTGTGCATGATGGGCTTGATGGACAGCATGGTGCCCACCAGCGCCGTGGCGGCGGACACGCGACCGCCCTTTTTCAGATAGTTCAGGTCGTCCACCGTGAACCAGTGGCAGACGTGGAGCTTGTTTTCCTCCACCCAGTCCCCCAGCTGGTCCAGGGTCAGGTTCTCCTCCAGCTTCTTGTGGGCGGTCAGGTACATCAGCAGGCCCTGGCCCAGGGAGGCGCTCAGGGAGTCGATGACCCGGATGCGGCCCTCGGGGTGCTTGGCCAGAACGGTCTCCGCCGCGATGCAGGCGGACTGGTAGGTGGTGGACAGGGCCGAGGAGAAGCTGATGCACAGGATATCCTTCCCCTGCTCCAGAATGGCGGACATGGCGTCCTCAAACTGGCCCACGTTGACGGCGGAGGTGGTGGCCATTTTGCCCGCCCGGATCCGCCGGTAAAACTCCTCGTTGCTGATGGCCGCGCCATCCAGGGTGTTGGGATAGTCCTGCCCGTCCATGTGCATGGTCAGGGGCAGCACCTCCAGCTGCAGGTCCTTTGCCATCTGGTCCGGCAGGTCGCAGCAGCTGTCGGTCATGAGAACATATTCGCGCATGGGAAAAACCTCCTTGGAAGGTATAGTTTTCGCGTTTTCTCGACATCTAATATACCATATTAGAACTCGCAAGGAAAGATGATTTTTAAAGTTTACAATTTGTTCATAATTTGGACACGGAGCACCGTTTCCAAAAAAAATTGGAAATCTTCCGTCATCGGAAAGGAAGATAGTTACGAAAGAAACCCATCAGGGGTGTCTTTCGTTTGCAATCATAGGTTTTCAGAACTTGAAAAGTTCTGAAAACCGCACCCAGCTTGTCAAAAAGACCTTTTGACAAGCTGGGTGCAAAAAACGCAGGACCCGGCAGCCCTGCGGTGTTTTTTGCGGTCCGCCGCCCGGCAGCGGCGGACCATTTGTAAGAGAGAAAAACTTGGAGGGTATATGCGGAATGGAAAAGGATGGAAAATCGAATTTGCGTTACAGCAGCTTGCACAGCAGGTCCAGCTCCACGAAAGCCAGAACCGGCATCAGAAACGCCAGCACCACCGTCAGGCCATAGAAGTGGCCGGTGGCCGTGCTCACCAGCGTGAGTGCCATCAATACAGCAGCAACAACGGCTGCAACTACCATACCGGTGTGATTCGTCTGAGTCATTTGAGAACACTCCTTTCTGCTGTGATCCCGCGCCGCGTCCGGTGCGGTTCCCCTTCGGGCGAGTGATAAGATAACACGAAAAAAGGGATTTGTAAAATCGGTTCTTTTCCCTTATAATATAGGTCGCAATCTATAATTCCGGGAGGGCTCCGACATGACGGATATGGAGATCGAAACCTTTCTGACGGTGCTGCGCAGCGGGTCCATGACCGCCGCCGCCCAGGCGCTTTATATCACCCAGCCCACCCTTTCCGCCCGGCTCCAGACCCTGGAGGACGAGGTGGGGACGCCGCTGTTTGTCCGGGGCAAGGGCCTGCGGCGGCTGGAGCTGACGGAGGCGGGAACCCGGTTTCTGCCCCTGGCCCAGCGGTGGCAGCGGCTGATGGCCGAGATGCACGGCATTGCCGCCGCCGAGGCCCGGACCCACTTTCGCATCGGCGCTGCCTACACCGCCAACCAATATGTGCTGCCGCCGGTATACAAGCGGTTTCTGGAGCGGGACCTGCCGGTGGCTCTGCGGGTGGAGACCCTGTCCAGCCAGCAGGCCCAGGAGGCTGTCACCCGCCGGGAGCTGGATATGGCCATCGTGGAGGACGACGTGGGCTTCAACCCGGAGCTTCAGGTGACGCCCCTGTTCCGGGAGTCCTTCTACATGATCTGCTCCGAGGGCAGCGACTATCCGGAGCTGGTGGACCCCCGGGACCTGGACATGTCTCAGGAGATCAACGTGTCCCAGCGGCGGGAGGTGCAGGTGTGGAACGACTATTGGTTCGGCCCCGCCGCCCGGCCTCTGCTGAACACGGACACCGTGCAGCTGGCAGAGGCATGGCCCCCTACCCGCCGGGTGTGGGCGGCGGCCCCCTCCATTGCCGCCGAGCACATGCGCCGGGCAGGCCGGGCCAAGATCTGCCGCTTTACCGCGCCGCCTCCGGACCGCATCAGCTATCTCATCGCCCCCCGGGCGGTGCAGCTGCCGGAGGAGGCCGCCCTGTTTCTGGAGGATCTGCGGTGGGAGCTGCAGCAGCACCCGGACGTGGTCATCTATTTTTGACGCGGCGGGGAAATTCCGAAAAAACGGTAGTCAGGGAAGAAAATCCGTGGTATAATTCCTACATTATCTATTGGAATCGAGGTCCCCGCATATGAACCGGCAATATCCCTGTCTGGAAATCAGCCGCAGCCGCCTGCGGCACAATATGGAGGAGGTCATCTCCCGCTGCACCGCCCGGGGCATCCAGGTGTGCGGCGTCATCAAGGGGTGCAGCGGCCTGCCGGAGGTGGGCCGTATGTTCCGGGACTGCGGGGCCACCCAGCTGGCCAGCAGCCGCCTGGAGCAGATCGTCCGCTGCCGCCGGGCCGGGGTGCCGGGGCCGTATATGCTGCTGCGGATCCCCATGGAAAGCGAGCTGGAGGATGTGGCCCGGTGGTGCGACTATTCTCTGGAGAGCGAGCGGGCCACGCTGGACGCCCTGGAGGAGGCCTGCGCCCGGCAGGGAGCTGTCCACAAGGCCGTGATCATGGCGGACCTGGGGGACCTGCGGGAGGGCTTCTGGGACCAGGACGAGATGCTGGACGTGTGCGTCCATGTGGAGCGGGACCTGCCCCATGTGGAGCTGGCAGGCGTAGGCGTGAACCTGGGGTGCTACGGCTCCATCCAGCCCACGCCGGAGAATCTGGGCCAGCTGGTACATATCGCCCGGCGGGTGGAGGACACCATCGGCCGGAAGCTGGAGATCGTGTCCGGCGGGGCCACCAGCTCCTTCACCCTGGTCCACTGGGGCACCATGCCGGAGGGCATCAACCACCTGCGCATCGGCGAGGGCATCTTAGTGGCCAAGGATTTACAGGTGGACTGGGGCATTCACGACATGGACTATCTGCGGATGGACTGCATGACCCTGCGGGCCCAGATCGTGGAGGTGAAGAACAAGCCCACACACCCGGTGGGACCCATTATGGTGGACTGCTTCTGCAACCGGCCCACCTATGAGGACCGGGGCATCCGCCGCCGGGCCATTGCCGGCATCGGCCGGGCCGACGTGGGGGATATCATGATGCTGCATCCCCGGACGCCGGGTATGACGGTGGTGGGCGGCTCGTCGGACCACTGCATCCTGGACGTGGAGGACTGCGACCCCTGCCCGCAGGTGGGGGATATCGTGGATTTCGACGTGATCTACCTGACCATGCTGTATGCCAGCGCCCGGGAGGACGTGACCGTGAAATTTGTGGACTAATTATAATAATAGGAGGATAGATTTTTGGATAACGAAGGATTGATGATTTTCATTTTCCAGGCCATCATTGCGCTGTTTGCGTTTTTCGTGGTGGCCCCCTGCGTGCTCAATGCCGTCAGCCTGTTCACGGTGCAGAAGCGCTTCGCCAAGACCATGATCGACCTGGGTGTGGTGCAGGCGGACGTGGTGCACAAGCTCCACCCCAAAAAGGAGATCGCCGGGGTCATCATCTCCCTGGTGGTGGTGGCGGCCTTTGGCTACGGCGTGTGGCGGCAGGCCCCCATCAGCTATCTGTCCGGCGGCCTGCCCCTGGTGGTGGGCTTCCTGAAATACCGCCAGATCGTCCAGTTCAACAGCCTGACGGTGAAGCGGTTCCAGAACACCTATCAGGGCCAGATGGACGTGAAGAAGTACAACGACTATGTGAACAAGACCTTCTGAGTGCCAAAAGAGGACGGGGCAGCGCCCCGTCCTCTTTTCCTCGAAAAACCCCCGGTTTGTTCACAAAATCCTGTTGATTTTCGCGGGACGGCGTGGTATCATATCCCAAAATTCCGGGGATTCAGACCCGGCTGACGCAGGAGGACGGCATATGAAAGAAGTAAAGCCCCCGAAAAAACCGTTGATCTATTATTACGGCGTCGCCCTGGTGGTGCTGCTGCTGATCAACTTTCTGCTGGTGCCCCTGGTGGCCCGGCACGCGGTGCAGGAGGTGGACTACGGCACCTTCATGACCATGACCGAAAACAAGGAGATCGGCCAGGTGGAGGTGGAGGACAACCAGATCATCTTCACCAACAAGGACGGCAGCAAGGTCTATAAAACCGGGCCCATGAATGACCCGGACCTGACCCAGCGGCTGTATGACGCCGGGGCGGAGTTCACCCGGGACATTGTGGAGCAGACCTCGCCTCTGCTGAGCTTTGTGCTGACGTGGATCCTGCCCATCATCATCTTCATCGCCATCGGCCAGCTGATGACCAAGAAGCTGACGGACCGGGCCGGAGGCCCCGGCTCCATGATGTTCGGCGCGGGAAAATCCAACGCCAAGATCTATGTGCAGTCCACCCAGGGCATCCACTTTGCCGACGTGGCCGGTGAGGACGAGGCCAAGGAGAACCTGCAGGAGATCGTGAACTATCTCCATGACCCCGGCAAGTATCAGGAGATCGGCGCCTCCATGCCCAAGGGCATCCTGCTGGTGGGCCCTCCGGGCACCGGCAAGACCATGCTGGCCAAGGCCGTGGCAGGCGAGTCCCAGGTGCCCTTCTTCTCCATCTCCGGCTCGGAATTTGTGGAGATGTTCGTGGGCATGGGCGCGTCCAAGGTCCGGGACCTGTTCAGCCAGGCCAAGGAGAAGGCCCCCTGCATCGTGTTCATCGACGAGATCGACGCCATCGGCCAGAAGCGCAGCGGCGGCCAGTACGGCGGCAACGATGAGCGGGAGCAGACTCTGAACCAGCTGCTGACGGAGATGGACGGCTTCGACGATAACTCCGGCGTGATCATCCTGGCGGCCACCAACCGCCCGGAGTCCCTGGACCCGGCTCTGACCCGGCCCGGCCGGTTTGACCGCCGGGTGCCGGTGGAGCTGCCGGACCTGAAGGGCCGGGAGGAGATTCTGAAGGTCCACGCCCGGAAGATCAAGCTGGCGGAGAACGTGGACTTTTCCACCGTGGCCCGGATGGCCTCCGGCGCATCCGGCGCGGAGCTGGCCAACATCGTCAACGAGGCCGCCCTGCGGGCGGTGCGGGACGGCCGGAAGCTGGTGACCCAGGCGGACCTGGAGGAGAGCATCGAGACCGTTATCGCCGGATATCAGAAGAAGAACGCCATTCTCACCGACAAGGAGAAGTGGATCGTATCCTATCACGAGATCGGCCACGCCCTGGTGGCGGCCCGCCAGACCCATTCCGCCCCGGTGCAGAAGATCACCATCATTCCCCGGACCTCCGGTGCCCTGGGCTATACCATGCAGGTGGAGGAGGGCAACCACTATCTGATGAGCCGGGAGGAGATCGAAAACAAGATCGCCACCTTCACCGGCGGCCGGGCCGCCGAGGAAGTGGTGTTCGGCTCCGTCACCACCGGCGCTTCCAACGACATTGAACAGGCCACCAAGCTGGCCCGGGCCATGCTGACCCGGTATGGCATGAGCGACGAATTCGGCATGGTGGCACTGGAGACCGTTACCAACCAGTATCTGGGCGGGGATACGTCCCTGGCCTGCTCACCGGAGACTCAGGCCAAGATCGATCAGCTGGTGGTGGACCTGGTGGAGCGGCAGCACCAGAAGGCACTGCAGATCCTGCGGGACGACCGGCAGAAGCTGGATGAGCTGGCCAGGTTCCTGCACGAAAAGGAGACCATCACCGGCCAGGAGTTCATGAGCATCCTCAACGCGTGAACCTGAAAAAGAGAACGCCCCGGCGGGGGCGTTCTTTTTTTGCCCCCGGGCGCATACGGTGAAGAAAAAACGGGGAGGGGTTTGCCATGAAAAAGCTGCTGGGGGCACTGCCGGTGCTGGTGCTGCTGCTGACGCTGTGTCCGGCCTGGGGGGTGGAGCTGCCGGTGCAGGCGGAGGCGGCGCTGCTGATGGAGAAGGAGACGGGACAGGTGCTCTACGCCAAAAACGAGCACCAGGCCCTGGAACCGGCCAGCGTCACCAAGGTCATGACCCTGCTGCTGGTGATGGAGGCCATCGACCGGGGAACCCTGGCCTATGACGACGTGGTCACCGTCAGCGACTATGCCGCCTCCATGGGCGGCAGCCAGATCTTTCTGTCCCCCGGGGAGCAGATCACCGTGGAGGACCTGCTGAAGGGGATGTGCGTGTCCAGCGGCAACGATGCCGCCGTGGCCCTGGCGGAAAAAACGGCGGGGGTCACGGAGCTGTTTGTGGAGCGGATGAACAACCGGGCCCGGGAGCTGGGGATGCAGGACACCCATTTCGTCAACTGCACCGGCCTTCCGGCGGAGGGGCACGTTACCAGCGCCTGGGACATTGCCGTGATGTCCCGGGAGCTGATCCGCCGTCACCCGGACATCCGGCGCTTTACCACCATCTGGATGGACACCCTTCGGGACGGACAGTTCCAGCTGTCCAACACCAACAAGCTCATCCGCTTTTATGAGGGGGCCACGGGGCTGAAAACCGGGTCCACGGACTCCGCCAGATACTGCATTTCCGCCACGGCGGAGCGGGAGGGCATGGAGCTGATCGCCGTGGTGCTGAAATCCCCCACCGGCCAGCAGCGGTTCGAGGACGCCAAGACCCTGCTCAACTATGGGTTCTCCACCTATGGCCTGGTCCATGCCACCCCGGAGGAGCCGCTGCCGCCGGTGCCGGTGACATTGGGGACCCGGGATGCGGTGCAGTCTATGGTGGACCCGGCGGAGGGCCTGCTGCTGGCGGAAAAGGCCCGGCTCCAGGGGCTGGAGCAGACGGTGACCCTGCCGGAGTCGGCGGCGGCTCCGGTGCGTCAGGGGGACGTTCTGGGGACCCTGACCGTCACCCAGAACGGCGAAACGCTGCTGGAGGTACCCATCCGGGCGGCGGAAGCCGTGGAAAAGCTCACCTTCGGGGAGATGTTCCTGCGCCTGGCCCGGACCATGTGCTTCTGCGGGTGATCCTTGGCGGAAACTGAACAGGAATGCTATTGCGGCACAGAGGAAACAACGATACAATAAAATATAAACTCAGGATAAACTCAGGAGGGTAATCATAATGCAAAATATTCTTCGATATCTGACCCCGGAGATCCTGGCCTGGGAGAGCGGCAATATCCGGGAGGTCCGGCCCCTGGGCAGCGTTCTGTGTCTGCCGGACGGGCGGGAGTGGTACGCCTTCGGCTTTACCCGGGATGCGTATTACGGCAGTCTCAGCCTGCTGATGGCGTCCTCCCGGAGGGAGTGCGGAGAATGGGCGCGGGCCAACAGTCCGGCGGCTATCCGCTTCGGCGCGCAGCGGTATCTTATTGATACGACCGCCTATAGGATGTTCAGCGGCAACGACGATCAGCTGTTCCGGCTGCCGCTGCTGCTGCGGGACCGTCCGCCCATGCCGGACTGGCTGAGAAGCACGCCGCTGCCCCGGCTCCTGATGGTGGACGCCCGGGTGGACCGGGCCCCGGAGCACATCCCCGGCGGTCCGGCGGAGCTGCTGCTGCGGGATGGGCGCGGCTGGGACCTGACCGCGCCCCGGGCAGAACTGCGAACCATGTGATCGGATAGGATTTTCACCGTTTCGACGGGAATCCCCTTGTATTTTCCGGGAAAACGCGGTAAGATACGGTGTGATGAAAAATCCGATTTACACAGGAGGTAATCCCTATGATCCAGGTGGACCTGACCCATATGCGGCGATTTATCGCCCTGCCCTATGAGGCGGCGCTGGCGCCCCGCCTGCGCATCGCCCACAACCACTTGCAGAAGGGCGACGGCGCCGGAGGCGACTTCACCGGCTGGGTGCGCCTGCCCCAGGAGTATGACCGGCAGGAGTTCGACCGCATCCAGGCGGCGGCCCGGCGCATTCAGAGCGATTCCCGGGCCCTGGTGGTCATCGGCATCGGCGGCTCCTATCTGGGGGCAAGGGGCGTCATCGAGTGCCTGTGCTCCCCCAACTATAACCTCAGGCGCAAGGACACCCCCAACATCTATTTTGTGGGCAACGGCCTGTCCGACCGGCAGCTGCGGGAGACCATGGAGCTGCTGGAGGGGGTGGACTTCTCCGTGAATGTCATCTCCAAGTCCGGCACCACCACGGAGCCTGCCGTGGCCTTCCGGTTCTTCCGGGAGCTGCTGGAAAAGAAATACGGCCCCGACGGCGCGGCCCGGCGCATTTACGCCACCACCGACCGGCAGAAGGGAGCCCTGAAGTCCCTGGCCGATCAGGCCGGGTACGAGACCTTCGTGGTGCCTGACGACATCGGCGGGCGCTACAGCGTCCTCACCGCCGTGGGCCTGCTGCCCATCGCCGTGGCGGGCATCGACATCCGGGCCCTGATGCAGGGGGCCGCCCGGATGCAGGAGGTCTGCACCGCCGGAGATATGGAGCAGAATCCCGCCTGGCAGTACGCCGGGGCCCGGTACCAGCTCTACCGCGCCGGGAAGAAGATCGAGATCCTGGCCTCCTATGAGCCGTCCTTCCGGTTCATGTCCGAGTGGTGGAAGCAGCTGTACGGCGAGTCCGAGGGCAAGGAGAACAAGGGCCTGTTCCCGGCCAGCGTGGAGTTCACGGCGGACCTGCACTCCATGGGCCAGTATATCCAGCAGGGCGAGCGGCACCTGTTTGAAACGGTGGTGCGCTTCGACCCGGAGGAGCAGGAGAGCACGGTGCCCTTTGACGCCGCCGACGGCGACGGGCTGAACTTCCTGGCGGGCAGGACCATGGACTTTATCCGCACCCAGGCCATGGACGGCACCCTGCTGGCCCACGAGGAGGGCGGCGTGCCCAACATCATCCTGCGCTGCGGGGCCCTGAACGCGGACACCCTGGGCCAGCTGATCTATTTCTTTGAATATGCCTGCGGCCTGTCGGGCTATCTGCTGGACGTGAACCCCTTCGACCAGCCGGGGGTGGAGGCGTATAAGAAGAATATGTTCGCCCTGCTGGGCAAGCCCGGCTATGAGGACATGGGCCAGGCCCTGCGGGAAAAACTGGGCCGGTAAAAAACCGTATATTTTCCCATTGCCATTTCCGTCAAGTTATGGTATGGTATACATATATGCAAAAGGAGTGATCTCTTATGGTTAGATTGATTATGGGCGACAACGGCGCCGGCAAGACCAAGCAGCTCATCGAGCTGGTTCATGCCTCCGTGGCCGAAGAAGGCGGCTGTGTCGTCTGCATCGAGCCCGGCGCGGACATGACCTACGACATCAAGTCCTCTGTGCGCCTGGTCAACGCCGGTGAATACCACTTGGATTCTTTTGAGTGCCTGCGGGGCTTCATCAGCGGTCTGTATGCGGGCAATTACGATATTTCCCACGTCTATGTGGATAACCTCTGCAAGATCGTACATAGCGAGGACTTCGCCGCCGTGGAAAAGTTCCTGCACTGGCTGGACAAGTTCAGCGACGCCAACACCGTGAAGTTCACCGTGACCCTCACCGCCGACGCTTCCGTGGCCACCGAGGGCATGCGCAAGTATCTGTAACCGAATCAAGTAAAAAAATCCGCAGGGCTGTGCCTTGCGGATTTTTTATGGAGCGCAGAGAATCAAAGGTTCTATGCAATAGCCCCGGGACGCAATAGCATCCCGGAGCTATTGCTATTGTCTGATTTTTGGGGTCAGCTCAGGTGCTTTTTCTTGCCCAGCAGCAGGGCAGCGGCAGCCAGCAGGGATACGGAGGCCGCAGCCAGCCACAGAGCGGTGTGAGCCTCATCGCCGGTCTTGACGCCGGGATTCTCGGGCTCAGCGGGCTTGTAGTTGGGATCGGTCTCGCCGCAGTTGGCGCACTTGCCGTCCTTGTAATCGTGGCCGGTAGCGGGGATGACCTCGCCCTTCTTCACGGTCTCCTGGCACACGGTGCAGACCTCGTCGCCGGTGTAGCCGTCCCCGGTGCAAGTAGCGGTCTTAGCGCCCACCAGCTGGGTCTTGTGGCCGGTAGCGGGGATGACCTCGCCCTTCTTCACGACCTCCTGGCACACGGTGCAGACTTCGTCGCCGGTGTAGCCGTCCTCGGTGCAGGTGGCGGCCTTAGCGCCCACCAGCTGAGTCTTGTGGCCCAGCGCGGGCAGGGTCTCGGTGCAGGTGTCGGTATAGTTCTTGCCCTGGAAGGTCACCGTGGCGGTATAGGTCCGGACGCCGGTGCTCTCGCAGGAAGCGGGGGTGGTGATCTCGCTGGTAACAGCGGCGGTGACCTCCTCCACATGGCTGGCGTCACGGCTGCAGGTGAAGGTAGCCTTGGCGGACTCGTAGCCGGTCCAGGTCCAGGCGGCCTCGCCATAGTCGTGGCCCGGAGCGCCGATGGTCAGGGCCTCCAGGGTGGTCTCGTTCTTGCCATCGGCGTCACTGAACAGCTTGCCGCAGACGGAGCACACCCAGTGGGCCTTGACGCCGGTCTCCTCGCAGGTGGCGGGGACCTCCGCCACGGCGGTGAGGGTATGACCATCGGCGCAGGGATCGGTGACGCCGTAGGTCATGGTCACGTTGTCGATGGCGAACATGGCGTCGGTATCGTCATAGCCCTGGTTGGCCTTCTTATAGAAGTGGAAGGCGAACTGGGCATTGTCCGTGCAGAAGGCGGCGGGAACGGCAACGTTGGCCGTGCCCATGAACCAATAACCGCTTACCGGCTCCAGATCGGCTGCGGTCCAGATGGCGGTCCAGGTCTGGCCGCCGTCGGTGCTGGCCTCCACGGTCACGGAGCAGTAGTTGCCGATGACGGACTTGAACAGCAGGTAATCGAAGCTCAGCGTAGGCGTCTTGCCGGTGAGGTTCACCACCGGGGAGATGAGATACTCATCCTGCAGCTTATCGCTGCCGCCTGCCATAGGCAGCAGAGGCTTGCGGATGCCGCCCACGCTCCAGTCGCCCCAGGTATCTTCATAGTAATCCATGTCGATGCGGGCCTGCTTGGTGGAATTGAGCTTGGTATTGGTGCCCTTGTACCAGGTATAGGGGCTGTCGGTACGGGCGCCCTTCACGGTCCAGCCGTGGCCGGGGAAGCTCTCGGACTCGAAGTCGTTGTCGAACTGCACGTCGGAGGCCGTCCTGGTGAACACGGCGGCAATGGTGTGGTTGGCGGTGACATTCTCAAAGGTGTAGCTGTCCACCGCGCCCACGCTCTGGCCATCCACCAGCACGTCGGCAATGGCGTAGCCCTCCTGGGCGGCGATGGCGAAGGTCTGGGACGCGCCCTCCTTCACGGACACCTCACCGGCGGGGGTGATGGAGCCGCCCTCACCGGCGGTGGCGGTGATGGTGTACTTCTGGGCCACGGGGCCGTCCTCCACCGCCATCAGCTTCACGTTGTCGATGGCCAGCTGGCCGGTAGTGTCCTCATTGGGATGGACATAGCGGAAGGCAAACTGGACGCCGTCCACATTGTACTCGGCGGGCACGGGAACCTCTGCGCTGCCGGAAATGATGTAGTTGCTGGCCTGCTGGCCGGTATAGCTGTCCTGGAAGTTCCAGATAGCGTTCCACGTCTTTCCGCCGTCGGTAGAAGCTTCCACCGTAGCGGTGAAGGTCTTGTTCTTGATGCCGTACTCGCCGTAGGCGAAGTCGAAGGTCAGCACGCCGTCACGGGTACCGGACAGGTCCACAGCCGGGGAGATCAGGTACTCATCCTGTGCACCCTTCCAGTCGTTGCTGATGTAAGCGTGCTTGGAATCATTGCCCTCGTTCTTCCAGTTGTAATAGGTATACTGCTTCCATGTGCTGCTGGTATCCTGCACCTTCACGGTCCAACCGTGGAAGGGGAAGCTGTCGCCGGCCACGTCCTCGAAGTCGTTCTGGAACATCACCACGGGGACGTCGGGAATCTTCTCGAAGGTGGCGGACACGGCATAGCTCTGGTCCATGACCAGGGTGTAGGCGCCGTCCGTCACGTCCACGGTGCGGCCGTTGACCTTCACGGAGGCCAGCTGATAGCCGGGGTCCGGGGTGAAGGTGATCTCGACGCTTGCGCCGGGGGCGTAGCCGGTCTGACCGGCGGGGGCCACGGTACCGCCCTCATTGGCGGTGGTGGTCAGGGTGACGGTGTCGCTGCTGCCGCCGGGGGCGGTGAGCTTGACGTTGTCCACGGCCAGAGGACCGGTTTCGTGAGTGGGATTCACATAATGGAAGGCGAACTGAACGCCGTCCACTGCATACTGGGCCGGGATAGCCAGCTCCTTGCGTCCGGAAACAACGCCGGACTTCTCGCCATTGTAGCTGTCGAAGAAGTTCCACAGAGCGGTCCAGGTCTGGCCGCCGTCAGTGGATACCTCCACGGTGGCTGTGTAGGTCTTGTTCTGTGCTCCGTAGTAGCCGTAGCAATAGTCGAAGGACAGGGTTGCTTCCTTGCCGGTCAGATTCACCGCCGGGGAGATCAGATACTCGTCCTGCGCGCCGCCGTTCCAGTCATCGGAGATATAGGCGTGCTTGGTGTCGTTGACATCCTTCCAGTTCCAGTAGGTCTGCTGCTTCCAGGTGTAGCCGTTGGTGTTGACACCCTTCAGGCTCCAGCCGTGGAAGGGGAAGCTCTCACCGGTCACAGATTCAAAGTCGTTGTCGAACAGCGCCACGTCGCCGGACGGCTGGGCCTTCTGGAAGGTGGCAGAGATGGTGTGGTCCACGCCCACCCGCTGGAAGGTGTAGTAGCTGATGGGGCCGAGGTCGGTACCGTCCACGCTGACGTTGACGATCTCATAGCCCTGGGCGGGGGCGATGTCGAAGGTCTTGCTGGTACCCTTCTTCACCAGGGTCTGACCGGCGGGGGTGATGGTGCCGCCCTCACCGGCGGCGGCGGTGACGGACACATAGTTGTCCCGCTCCTCGGCGTACAGCTGGACGTTGTCCAGGGACAGGTTGGAGCCGCCCTTACCGGTGTAGACAAAGGCGAAGCGCAGGTCCTTGCTGTTTTGCAGGCTCTCGGGGATGGTCACCTTGGCCTGGGTCTTGGTCCAGGCGGTGAACAGGCCGGAATCCCGCTGCAGGTTCCAGATCTCCTGCCAGTTCTCGCCGCCGTCGCCGGAGGCCATGACCTGCAGGTTGCAGTGCTTATACTCCACGGTGTACCAATAGGTGGTGTAGAAATCGAAGACCATGTGGACCTCGGTATCCACGCCGCTGATATCGGTGGTGCGGGAGATCAGCCACTCGTCCTGCTGGTTGTCGTCGTCATGATCCACGGCGGCCATGTAGTCCTCGTCGCGGTACCAGGTGTTCAGAGAGCCGCCCTTGCTCTGGACGCTCCAGTCGTCGGGGAGCCACTTCTCGTTGAAGTTCTCGGTCCAGAGGATGTTGGTGGGGGTGATGGTGCCGTGATCGTCGGGGTTGCCGGGAGCGCGGACGGTATACACCTTGGAGTTGCCGGCGTAGTCATGGACGATCATGCCGAAGGTCTCGCCGAAGCCGGTGATGTCATACTCCTTGATGTGGCTGGTGACGCCGGGCTTGTCCTCGCCGAAGCCCTGCATACCATAGAGCATCTCGCTGTTCTTGATGTTGTAGAACACCACGGCCGCCACATACTGGTTATCGGACACGTCCAGGCTCAGATAGTACCGGCCCTCGGACTCGGTGACCTTCAGGTTGTCGGCATGAGGCTCCTCGGTGTCGATGGTGATGGGGAAGGACCAGGAGTGCTTCTGGTTGGTCCCCACGCCGTCGCCATAGGGCAGGGTGGCCTCGATGGTCACGGTGGCCTTGGTGTTGTTGGGCAGCTTGGCGTTGTGGGAATCGGTGCCGTACCAGGGCTCGATGCCGTCATATTCGGCGTCCACACCGGCGGGCACAATGCGGTAATAGTCGTAGCTGTAGATGGACTTGCCCACATACTCGCAGTCCTTGCTGTAGTACACCTGGCCGTTGGCGCCAGTGATGGTATACTTCAGGCTCTTGGTGTTGCGCAGCAGGCCGGTGTAGATACCGGTGAGGCTGTCCATGAAGTCATCGTTGTTGGGAGAGATGGCGTTGCGGTCCGCCAGATACGGCACGCTGGTGTAGTTGTTGTCGCCCAGGTAGGTGTCCACCGTGTTCTCGCTGGAGGAGGAGAAGGCGGTGTTCATGTACGCCTGGGCCTGGCTGGCGGAGCCGTCCAGCGTCTCCCAGTAATCGGTGGAATCCATGATGGGAGCCTTGGTCCAGTCGCCGTAGAAGGCCAGGAACGGCAGGCCCAGGTCAATGGGATCGGTCAGGGCGCTGCCGTCGGCGGCCACCTGGGTCAGGGTCACGAAGCCCTCCACATAGCTGCCGTTGGGGAACTGGGCCAGCATCTTCCGGCCCTCGTCGGTAACGGTGACGGTGACGGTGACATCGGCGGTCTTGCCGGGAGCCACGGCCACCCGGTTATTCTCGCAGTTGGTGGTGAAGGTGTGGGGCAGCAGCCGGGAGCTTCCGCTGATGGTGGAGAACTCCTGCCCGCTGCCGTTGACATAGGCCTCGGTGGTATCGGTCAGCACCAGGGGGGTCACGTCGTAATACAGGGTGTCGCTGCCGGTGTTGTGGACGGTGAAGTTCATGGTGTACACGCCCTTCATGGCGGGATCGTCCTTCAGCTCCAGCTTGGGACGCTCCATGCCCTCCACGGACAGATAACCCCGGGTATTCACGGCGTCGTTGATGCTCATCAGGCCAGCGCCCTGCTTCCGGGGGGAATAGGGCACGCCGTTGTCGTCATAGATCACATGGGCGGTGCTCATGAGCAGGGTGTCGGTCATGTGCTTGCGCTGGGCGCCGGTCATGCTGTTGTCCCGGGCCTTCAGGGCCTGCTGGACGATGGCCATGCCGCCGGCCGCGTGGGGGGAGGCCATGGAGGTGCCGTCCATGCTTTCATAACCGCCGGGCACGGCGGCATAGATGCCCGCGCCGGGGGCGGTGATCTCCGGCTTCAGGGTCAGCTCGGGGGTAGCGCCCCAGCTGGAGAAGTCGGCCATGCCATAGGTGGGGGATTCCACCAGGGCGTCGGCGGAGGCCACGGACAGAGTCTTGGTCTCCTGCTGCTTCATGTATTCACCGGCGGCCTGGGAGATAAACGCGCAGGGGATCTTCCAGTCGGTGATGGACATGTACAGCATGCCGGGCACGTTGTTGTACACCAGCATGCCGATGGCGCCGGCGTTGGCGGCATTGCGCTCCTTCTGCTCATAGTACATGCCGCCGCCCCGCTGCACCAGGGCGATCTTGCCGGTCAGGTCCAGGCCCGCATAGTCCTCCTCCGCGCCGTAGTTGGGAACCACCACATACTCGATGGAGCCCCGGGCGGACAGGCTGCGGAAGGGCTTGGCGTTCTCGTCCTCGCTGATGGTGGCGCTGTCCTGATAGGCCAGGTCCTTGCCGCCCACGGTGACATAGGGGCCCTTGACCATGCCGTTGGACACGGCGGCCACGGACAGGGACTCGCCATAGGTGGAGGGCTCGCTGACCAGGCCGTAATCGGGGTTGGAGGCCAGGGCCTTGCCGCCGAAGGCGTCGCCATAGGCGGCGTTATAGGCGTTGCCTGCGGCCACAGCCAGGGACACGCCGCTCTCGCCGGTGCGCTCGAACACGTCCAGCAGGCTCTTGGTGAAGGCGTCCTCGCTGTCATAGTCGATGTAGCCGCAGTCGGAGCCCAGGCTCAGGTTGGCCACGTCCACGCCCAGCAGGATGCAGTCCTCCAGGGCGGCCAGAATGTCCGCATAGGACGCGCCGCCGGTGGACTTGAACACGTTCATGTTGATGATCTGGGCCTGGGGAGCCACGCCCATGACGGCATCGTTGACGCCCACATTACCGGCGGCGGTGGAGGCAACGTGGGTGCCGTGGCTGCCCTTATCGCCGGGCATGCCGTCCTTGTCCCTGTCGCCGTAGTCAAACTGGAAGGGGAGCTTGGCGCTGTAATACAGGTCGGACACGCTGATGCCGGAGATGATCTGCTCCACCTGGAAGTCGTACTGCTCCAGCATGGACTGGAGCTTCTCCCGGGTCAGGGAGGGGCTCTTGGGGGCGGTCCTGAAGATTTCGTGGCTCATGTCCACGCCGGTATCCAGAATGGCCACCAGCATCCCCTCGCCGGTGAAGCCCGTGGTATTATAGATACCGCCGCCGATCATCCGGTTGCTGTTGGCGGTGTCGGGCAGCAGCTCAAACGTGGGGGAAATGAAGGCGGACTGGACGCAGTCCAGCTTCCGGATGGCCTTGTACTGGCCATAGGTCACTGTGGCGGAAAAGCCGTTGAGCAGGGTGGTATACTGCCGCTGGGGCTCCACCCGCGCGTCAATGGCCCGATTGATCTGGGCCAGGGCGCTCTTCTACGTGCGCAGCAGGGCGTTGACCTGGGCCCGGGAATCCGGGTCGGCCACGGAGTCGTTGACCACCACGATGATCTCGACCTCGTCGTTGTCGTCGAGCTTGGCGGTGTTCTCCATCTGGATTTTTTCGCCGTTTTTCTGGCCGCTGCGCAGGACCTGGCGGGCGATATCGTTGGCGATACCGCTGACCGTGGTTTCCTGCAGGGAGGCGTTGACCTCCTGCTCAGCTGCCTGGGCGAATGCCGTCACCGGCAGGGCGGTCAGGATCATCAGAACCGCCAGAGCCAGTGCGCAGCACCGTTTGATAGCTGTCATCTCGTTCCTCCTATAAAATATATTGTCCGCCGCTGCATAAAAGTTCAGCGCGACTTACATATTATACCAGCTTTTGGACTTTAATGCAATGACGTAACGGCATAAAATGCCAAAATATTTCCCAAATTTTCCGGCATTCTCCGGTCAAAAAAACGGCCCCGGGCCAGACACCCGGGGATGGAGCTTTCCGGCGCGCTGCAAGGCTACGCATTTGCGGACCGTCCGCGGCTCCGTCCGGCGGATCGCGCGGGAAATGCCCGCAATTTCGAAAAATCCCTTGCGCAGCATAAAAATACGGCTCCTGCGAAAAATCCCGCCGGGAATCCGAAAAAATCGGGCTCCCGGCGGGGTTTTATGTTGACAAAGGGGCCGCGCCTGTGGTACAATAAGACGCTATATTGAGAAAATGGGGCCTGATACCCCATTTCAAATCTACTGTTATGATACCAGCTTTCCCCCGAAATTACAAGTGGGCCCGGGCGAAAACAAACAACCGGGCCGAGCGTGTCAAAATCCCGGGAGAGCGGTTCCCAAGGAAAAGCACGGAGAAAATGCGAAAAGAAAGGCGTGAGTATTGAAGATGGCCAAGGACAAGTATTATGGCAAGACCCTGCGCAAGAACTTTGCCAGACACGAAGAGGTCATGGCGATGCCCAACCTGCTGGAGATCCAGAAGAAATCCTATCAGTGGTTCCTGGACACCGGCCTGCGGGAGGTTTTTGCCGACGTGGCCTCCATCGGCGACTATGCCGGCAACCTGGAGCTGAGCTTCATCGACTACAGCATGGACGAGAAGCCCAAGTACGACGTGGAGGAGTGCAAGGCCCGGGACGCCACCTATGCCGCCCCCATGAAGGTCAGCGTGCGCCTGCACAATAAGGAGACCGGCGAAATCAAGGAGCAGGAGATCTTCATGGGCGATTTCCCCCTGATGACCCACTCCGGCACCTTCGTCATCAACGGCGCCGAGCGCGTGGTGGTCAGCCAGATCGTCCGCTCCCCCGGCATCTACTACGGCAAGGAGATCGACCTGAAAACGGACCTGCCCCTGCTGACGTCCACCGTGATCCCCTACCGGGGCGCGTGGCTGGAGTATGAGACCGACAGCAGCGAGGTGTTCTGGGTCCGCATCGACAAGAACCGCAAGCTCCCCATCACCTGCCTGATCCGGGCCCTGGGCCTGAAGACCGACGGCGAGATCCTGGACCGCTTCGGCGACGATCCCCGCATTGTGACCACCATGGAAAAGGACACCTGCAAGTCCTATGAGGAGGCCATGCTGGAGATCTATCGCAAGCAGCGCCCCGGCGAGCCCCCCACGCTGGACTCCGCCGAGAACCTGATGCAGGGCCTGTTCTTCGACCCCCGGCGGTATGACCTGAGCACCGTGGGCCGGTATAAGTTCAACAAGAAGCTGACCCTGTGGGCCCAGGCCAAGGGTCAGAAGCTGGCCGAGCCTGTGGCCGACCCCGCCACCGGCGAGCTTCTGCTGGAGGAGGGCCACGTCCTCTCCGGCGACGACTGCCGCACCCTGGACGCCATCGGCGTGGGTATGGTGAAGGTCCGGCTGGAAAACGGCGAGGTCATCCGCATTTTCACCAACCGCATGTGCGACATGAGCCGCTATGTGGACTTTGACCCCAAGACGGCGTGCGGCATCAAGGAGCGGGTGCGCTTCGACGTGCTGCAGGAGCTGCTGAGTCAGTATCAGGGCGAGGAGCTTATCGAGCAGTGCCGCCTGCAGGCGGACCGCCTGGTGCCCAAGCACATCATCATCGACGATATCCTCACCTCCATCAACTATATGAACGTCCTGGCCCACGGCCTGGTGCAGAAGGACGATATCGACCATCTGGGCAACCGCCGCCTGCGCTGCGTGGGCGAGCTGCTGCAGAACCAGTTCCGCATCGGCTTCAGCCGCATGGAGCGCGTGATCCGCGAGCGCATGACCATTCAGGATCTGGACATCGTCACGCCCCAGAGCCTGATCAACATCCGCCCCGTCACCGCCGCCATCAAGGAGTTCTTCGGCTCCAGCCCCCTGAGCCAGTTCATGGACCAGACCAACCCCCTGGCCGAGCTGACCCACAAGCGGCGTCTGTCCGCCCTGGGCCCCGGCGGCCTCAGCCGGGAGCGGGCCAACATGGAGGTCCGCGACGTGCACTACAGCCACTATGGCCGCATGTGCCCCATCGAGACCCCTGAAGGCCCCAACATCGGCCTGATCTCCTATCTGGCCACCTATGCCCGGGTCAATGAATACGGCTTCATCGAGGCCCCCTTCCGCCGGGTGGAGCGCCCCTCCGGCCGCGTCACCGACGAGATCACCTATATGACCGCCGACGTGGAGGATCAGTACGTTGTGTGTCAGGCCGCCGAGCCTGTGGACGAGAACGGCTGCCTGATCGGCCCCCGTATCACCTGCCGCCATCAGGACGAGACCATCCAGGTGGAGCCGGAATACGTGGACTACATGGACATCTCCCCCCGTATGATGGTGTCCATCGCCACGGCCATGATCCCCTTCCTGCCCAACGACGACGCCAACCGCGCCCTGATGGGCGCCAACATGCAGCGGCAGGCCGTGCCTCTGCTGCGGCCGGAGGCCCCCATTGTGGGCACCGGTATGGAGCACAAGATCTGCCTGGATTCCGAGGTGGTGGTGCTGGCCGAGGGCGACGGCGTGGTCACCAAGGTGGACGCCACCAACGTGTCCGTCCGCTATGACAGCGGCGAGACCAAGGACTATAAGCTCATCAAGTTCCTGCGCTCCAACCACGGCACCTGCATCAACCAGAAGCCCATCGTTTCCGTGGGCGAGCGGGTCCACGGCGGCGACGACCCCACGGTGCTGGCCGACGGTCCTGCCACCGATCAGGGCGAGATCGCCCTGGGCCGCAATATCCTGGTGGGATTCATGACCTGGGAGGGCTACAACTACGAGGACGCCGTGCTGCTCAACGAGCGGCTGGTGAAGGAGGACGTTTACACCTCCATCCATATCGAGGAATATGAGATCGACGCCCGGGATACCAAGCTGGGGCCCGAGGAGATCACCCGGGATATCCCCAACGTGGGCGAGGACGCCCTGAAGGACCTGGACGAGCGGGGTATCATCCGCGTGGGCGCCGAGGTCCACGCAGGCGACATCCTGGTGGGCAAGGTCACCCCCAAGGGCGAGACCGATCTGACTGCTGAGGAGCGTCTGCTGCGGGCTATCTTCGGCGAGAAGGCCCGGGAGGTCCGGGATACCTCCCTGAAGGTGCCCCACGGCGAAAGCGGCATCATCGTGGACGCCAAGGTGTTCACCCGGGAGGCCGGCGACGAGCTGGGGCCCGGCGTGAACCAGGTGGTCCGGGTGTATATCGCCCAGCGGCGCAAGATCCAGCCCGGCGACAAGATGGCCGGCCGCCACGGCAACAAGGGCGTGGTGTCCCGGGTCCTGCCCCAGGAGGATATGCCCTTCCTGCCCGACGGCACCCCCCTGGACATCGTGCTGAACCCCCTGGGCGTGCCCTCCCGTATGAACATCGGCCAGGTGCTGGAGGTCCATCTGGGCTACGCCGCCAAGACTCTGGGCTGGAAGGTGGCCACCCCCATTTTCGACGGCGCCACCGATAAGGACATCACCGAGGCCCTGACCCAGGCGGGTCTGGACCCCCAGGGCAAGAGCTGGCTGTATGACGGACGCACCGGCGAGCGCTTCGACAACAAGGTCACCGTGGGCTATGTGTACTTCCTGAAGCTGCACCACCTGGTGGACGATAAGATCCACGCCCGGTCCACCGGCCCCTACTCTCTGGTGACCCAGCAGCCCCTGGGCGGCAAGGCCCAGTTCGGCGGCCAGCGCTTCGGCGAGATCAATATTTACATATTGTGATTTTGCAGGATGTACCTGCATTGCAACTTCATCTTGTTCCCAAAATATTTCCTTTAAGCTTACCATTTCTTCATAAGTTGGCAGCCGATGTTTGGGATTGAGCATTACATGCTCAAAATCGTCATCTTTAAAATTCATAGCCGAAATAGTGGCTGTTTTAGTAATGCTAGGAAGTAAAAATTCGGAACGCTGAGATGGAGTAATCCCTAATTCCCGAATAATAATCTCTTGTAGAACGTTATGTTCCAATGCAATGTTTTCTAAATTTCTCATTTGTAACATCCTTTCTTTAGTTATATAGGAATAAAACATAACTTTATGTATACATTATATCAGCAACTTTGTAGTTATGTCAACAAAACAGAGTTCGTGAAATCCTATTTGCTGAAAATATTTATCAAATAGAAAAGAAGATTAGAAATATTGAAATGAGTTGTAATTATATGCTACTTAATTTTTTTGTACTCGCGGTACAAAAAAATAAAAATAATTGACTTGTTTTTAGATTTATATTATCCTAATAAAGGCGAAAAAATAGAAAATAAATATGGAGGAAATATAAATTATGAGCAAAGATATTTTAGAAGTAAGAGATTTAAAAGATATGTTAAACAAAACAAAAAATTTATATGCAGACAGACCATGTTATACAATTAAGACTGAAGAAGGAGAATATAAATCTTATACACATAGTGAAGTAAGAGACATGATTGATTACCTTGGTACAGCATTAATTAGTTTAGGTTTAAAAGATAAGAGAATTGCTGTTATAGGAGAAAATAGATGTGAATGGGAACTTGCGTATTTATCAGTAGCATGTGGTACAGGTATTGTAGTTCCTTTAGATAAATCATTACCTGCAAATGAATTAGAAGATTTAATAGAAAGATCAGAAGTTGAAGCAATTTTTTATACAAAGAAATATCAAGAGACAGTAGAAAAAATAAAATATAATGAAAAAAATAAATTAAAACACTTAATTTCTATGGATTCAGATATACACAAAGAAGGAATTTATTCTCAAAAAGAATTAATAGAAAAAGGAAAAGAATTAGTAGAAGCAGGAAATAGAGAATTTATTGATGCAAAAATAGATCCAGAAGTAATGGACATAATGTTATTTACATCAGGAACAACATCAAAATCTAAA
>OLWB01000732.1_pt1 | contig 33333 bp, 36 predicted proteins | sample 1673331 | NCBI WGS metagenome assembly OLWB01 (sample SAMEA3178943, study PRJEB25190) | human gut metagenome | biome: human gut; feature: human-associated habitat; material: faeces | place: Austria | collected 2013
AACTATTTAGAAAAAAATCTAAATAGTTATTGACATTAGAGTTACAAAATAGTATAATCTATTTAGATATATATCGAAATACTATAAGTGAGGTAATTATTTTGGGAATGTCGGAAACATTAAAAGCAATTAGTGATCCTGTAAGAAGAGAGATATTAGAACTATTAAAAGATGGTAGAAAAACAGCAGGAGAAATATCAAGTAGTTTTAATTTAACAGGAGCAACCGTATCATATCATTTATCAAATTTAAAGAAAGCGAATTTAATAACTGAAACAAAGCAAAAGAACTTTATATTTTATGAATTAAATAGTTCCATATTTGAAGATGTTTTAGTTTGGATTTATAAGTTGGGAGAAAATAAGAATGGAAAAGAAAAATAAAAGAACATTAATTTTAAGTGTAATTATATGTTTATTACCAATGGTATTAGGTATTGCTTTTTATAATAGGCTACCAGAACAAATGCCAATTCATTTTACGATAAATGATGTACCAGATAATTATGCACAAAAAAATTTTGCATTATTTGGAATACCAGTTATTATGGCTATTGTGCAAGCAATATGTATAATATGTACAACAAAAGTTAATAAATTAAAAAATAGTGAAAAACCTAGAATTGTAAAAATAATGGAATGGTTTATTCCAATTATTACAGTATTAGTATATATTATTATGATAGAAGTTCCGTTAGGTAGTGATGTTTATGTTGGAAAAAGTGTATGTTTGATATTAGGAATATTATTTACGATTATTGGAAACTATATGCCTAAAATGAATTATGAAACAGGAAAAAAACTTTTTCATCCAACTCCTAAAACTGAAAAATCATTTAGAAAAATGAGTAGAATTATGGGATATGGTTTTCTAGGTATGGGTATTATATTACTAATATTGATTATATGGGTATAACAATAAATTACAATTTTTAAAGGAGATATATTATGGGAGAATTTATAATACAAATAATAATAGGTTTAATTATAATAATTATAGGGATATTGAATATGAAAGGAAACATATCTTTACTACATTCTTATCATAGAAAAAGAGTAAAAAAAGAAGATATAATACCTTTTGGAAAAAAAGTAGGAATAGGAAACATAATCATTGGAATTACAATAATACTAGCAGGCGTATTCACAATTTTAAATTATACTCATATAAGTAATGTAGTATTAAGCATAGGAATTACAATGGGAATTACTATAATATTTTATGCAATGTTTAGATATAATAAGGGAATATTTTAAAATTACAAATTACAATTTATTAGTGAGATTGGTTTGAAATATAACTAGTCTTTTTATTTTGAAAGAAAGAATAATAACAAATATCACAGGGCGATGATTTTGTCATACATAATATAATAATATAAAGAATTAATATAATAAGAATATAAATAATAATTTAAATTAATATAAATATTTATATTAAAAAACAAGTATTAAGTTGTTACTTTACTTGTTTTAAAAATATTTTTATATAGCTGTGTTTCATCTGTACTTCTTATATTTGAAAAATTAATAGTAATTACTCCGAGTTCTAATTTGTTACTTTTAAATTTATCATTATCTTTTATAGGTATTATTCTTATTAAATCTCTCCAAGTTTTACCTAAAATATTTTCTTTATTGTAGATGTTTGTAATTTTTTTGTGGCTTTTACCTTCTAAATCTTTAAATGATATTTTGATTTTAAAGGTATTTACATAAGTATCATCACATTCATCAAACATTAGGTATTTATTATTCTTAATGACAATGATATGTGACATAACATAAGCAACATTTGTACCTGTAATATTTTTAATTGAATCATTACTTATAATTGGAGTAGTATTGTAAATCTTCAAATCATCTCAATTTTTCTTTTTAATCTATCACTTATTTTTAATTCTTTTGTTTCTATATTTAACATAAAAAGGCTCCTTTACATAATAAAAAAACTAACTATTTCTAGTTAGCATTTATTACTTTCAGAAGTAAATTTTCCGAGTTTCCTATCAATCTGGAGCGATAGTTGAGTGATTACACAACTTTTTCTCACACGAGGATGATATATAAATCATCCAACTAATAATATTATAGCACTTATATATTTTTTAATCAATATAAGTAATTTGTTAATTCTAGCTCATCAATTGTAATAGCAGCTTTATCATATATTTCATTATAAGCAATAATTTTAATTAATCTTTTAACGTCATATAGCCATTGTACTGTAATCTTTTTAAAACGTTTTGGATTGTCAGTTGGAATAGGTAAATTTTCAACATAAAAGCCATCGTGTGAATAATAATTCCTAAGTGATCTTATTTCGCTTTCAAGAGTATTTATATCAATGCCTTTAAAAAAATAATCTTTTAATTTTGGATATTTTTTTAAATATTTTTTTAAAAAGCATTTATCTTTTCCTTTACCTTTTGCTTTTTGTTTTTCATAATCAATTACTTCTAAAACTTTATAGTATTGTAAGAATTCCATTTCATAATAACCAATCTCTTTATTAAAATTGATAAATGGCAAATACGTGTTACTATTTTCAAAATCTATGTTTAAGAATAGCGACAATATTTTTTGAAAAATCGTTTTTAATTCTTTTTTATCTTTACATATATTAAATGTTGGTATCTTTTCGGAAGAATACTTTTTTTGTTTGTAATTATAAAAATTATATGTTCTTTTTGAATAATCATAAATAGTTGCAATATAGCTTTTGTTTTTATTTAAAATACACATATGAAGTGTTGAATCAATTCTAGCCGATATGCGTAAAATATCGTCGATAGAAACACCTTTTTTAAATCTTATTTGCAAATAAGTGCTTGGTTTAATGGAAAAGTCATATATATTTCCACTAGGATTAAACGAGTGTATTAAATAGACACTTATTTCATTGTTGCTACTATATTTTAATGAAAATAACTTTTTAGGTTTATTTGTTTTTGCTTTAATTGTTATTTCTTCTTTGATACCTTTTCTTTTAATAGATATTGGATTATCTGAATAGTAATATATTAATTTATCATTATAGTAATTAAATTTCTTTAATTTTGTTTCTGGTGTTATATGTTTTATTGGCTCTAATGCTTCACGACCAATTGCATACATTTTTGATATTATAGTTGTACTACTTATTGAACTATAACTAGTTGTCTTAATGTTAGCATTAAAAAAAGTTATTGGATAGTATTTACTATTAATGCCATAATATAGTTTTGATTCAATAAGTTTTCCTGGACCACTTGCAAACATTTCGAAAGAGTCATATTTATCAACACCATTAACTTTTATTTCTATATAATCATCTTTTTCATTTAAAACAATCATATCTTGTTTTTCAACTTCAATTTTTTTGAATGGTTCCTTATCTATATAGCCTAGTTCATTGTTCAAATACATCAACTCCTATAAGCATTACACCATAAGAGATATAAAATTTATTGAAAGTATGGTATAATTATTAGTAGATAAGGTTGCTTATTTGTTTGTGAGGTGTTATTTTGGGTAAAGAAAAAGAAAAGAAAGAATACTTTTTAAAAAGTAAATTCTTTCTAAAATTATTTGGTATTCCTTCAATTTGTTGGTTTTTATTAGAATTGTTGGTAAAAGATGTTCCTAATGATGATGGTTCTATAACTACTTGGCCCGAGTTATTGCAAGAAACATTTATAGTAATAGCAGTTTGGCTAATAATATCTTTTATTATTGCATTAGTAGTAAATGAAGTTAGAAAAAGTAAGCCTAAAACAAAAATAGTTAAAGAGGTTCAATATATTACTGAACCTGATGATAAAATAACTGTTAAGCCTGAAGAAATGAAGGAAGAAATTAAAAAAGAACTTAAAGAGAAAATGAAAAAAGAAGCAAAGAAAAAGAAAAATGAAAAATGTTTATTTTCATGTGAAAATGTCGTTGATGGATACGAATATAAGAAAATGGCAAAATACTTTCCAAAAAGAATGTATTGGGTATTTGTTATTAGAGGAACAATTTTTAATGTAATTATATCAGCTTTAATTGCATTAACCACACAAAGTTGGATTGCAACATTAATATTTCTTATAGCATATGAAATATACTTGTTGATTTATTATAAAGTAAGATTAGAGCCGATGGCAGAAAAAGTTCATAATGCAAGATTAAAACGTGGTGAAATTGAAGTTAATTTTGAAACAGAATTTTATGAAGATTATTTTATAAGAAAAGGAGAAAAATCTTCAGTAACAATAGATTATTCTGAAATTACTAGATGTGTTGAAAACGATACTAATTTTTATTTAGAATATGCCAAAAAAAATATGATTATAATAATACAAAAAAATAGATGTGATTTAGAATTAATTAGTTTTATTAGAAATAAGTTCAGTAATTTAGAAAATAATTTAGGAAATACATCTAGTTATAAAGGAATTAAAAAAGCAAAGAATACTAAATTAATAAATACTCTTATGATAATACTATTCATTGCTACATTATGTTGTTTATGGGGAGCTATGTGGTCAGTATCATTAATAAATGAAATAAACCCACAACATGGATTTAATTTTACTAAAAACACTTGGGTATTTTGGTGTTGGTTACCAATTCCAATTTCCTCTATTATATTAGGATTTATATATAATGGTAAGGGTTTAAAATGTACTAAAAATATAGTTGCTGGATTTATAATAGGATTCTTATTATTAGTGTATGGAGCATTTAGCTTATTTCCTACTTTTTCAGAAGATTATAGTAAAATAAATGATTATAAACAATATATAGATGCAAGTATTCCAAGTAATGGAGAATTAGAGATTCAAAATTGGAAAACATATTTTGATGATGATAAAACTGAATATGCAATTATAAATGCATATTATGATAAAGAAGACGTAAGTATATTAGAAAATAGTATTGAAGAAAGTAATAATTGGATTTTAAGTACAAAACTAAAATCAGAACTTAAAATATTATTACCAACACAATTTAGATCTAGTGATAATGTTTATTATTCAATATATAACAAAACTACTAATGAATATAATACAATCCCAAATGAATCAAGAGAATATGAAATATATTCAATGTATTATGATAAATCTCTTAAACAATTATCAATACACAAATATAAATATAATTTTAATAAATAAAGATGATTTGAGTTATAACTCAAAATCATCTTTTTCTTTGTCTTTTTTATTTTCCCAACCTGTAATTCTATCAAAGCTTTTTTCACTAATAATTTTGTTATCATACATATTACTAATAACTTCTGAATAAACATCTTCTTTATCTTTTCTATTAAACATTCTTTTTAAGAAGTTGATTAGTTTTTTAAATAATTGTTGTAATTCCTGAAGTTGAAATTTTAAATTAAAATTGTCTTTTCTATATTCATTGATTTGTTTTTCTTGTGTTTCTACTTTTTCACTTAAATTATCTACTTTTAATTGTAATGCGTCATTACTTCTTTTAAGTTTTTAATTCTTCTAGAATCCTGTCTAGCTTGTTTAGTTATAATATTTAAGCTTGCTGATAATCCTTTCACATTTCTATACTCATCAGTTGTTTTATCAACTTTACGAATAGAACCATTATAAAATGTTGATTTAACATTACAAAAATCACATATAAACTGAATTCTTGTTTTAAGTTCCTCATCAATAGGTATTTCTTTAGTTATAACTTTTAACATAGTTCACCATCCTTTCTTTTTGGGATGGATGATTTATAAACACAAAAAAATCATTCTTTCGAATGATTCATATATGTAAGTTCGGATTTTCCGAACAGATTTTTCAATGGAGCAGGTGAGGAGAATCGAACTCCCGTATACAGCTTGGAAGGCTGTGGTTCTACCATTAAACTACACCTGCATCAAGTAGGCATTTTTAATTATACTGATTTTTAAACTTATGTCAATAGTCTTCTAAGAAAAAAATGATTTTTTTTGATAATTCAATATTATTATATGCAAAGTAATATTTTATTATTCAAATAAATATGATAGAATTATAACAGAGGTGTTAAAAAAGAATGATTTTAAATATTTTAATTTTAGTTATATTAATTTTACTAAACGGAGTTTTATCTGCTAGTGAACTTGCGTTTTTATCGATAGAAAAGTTTGAACTTGATAAAATGATAAGGAAGAGAAAGAAAAATGCAAAAAAAATAAGAAAAATATTAGAGGATCCAAATAATTTTTTATCAACCATCCAAGTTGGAATAACGTTAGCAGGTTTTCTATCTAGTGCGTTTGCAGCTTCTACTTTTGTAGATGAAATAATGAAAACTGGTTTTGTAATAATAAATCCTAATTTTACAAGTGGATTTTTAATGGTTGTGATAACCATTATTCTATCTTATTTTACGCTTGTATTTGGAGAGTTAGTACCAAAGAAAATTGCTCTTTCTAATCCGTTTAAAGTAGCTAGTTTCTCGGTTAACTTAATAAACGTTATGCAAGTAATCTTTTTCCCACTTATAAAGTTACTTTCTCTTTCAACTAATCTTATATGCAAAATACTTAAGATAGAAGAAAAAGAAGAAGACTTTACCGAAGAAGACATAAAAAGGATAATACTTACTGGTACCCGTGATGGAATAATAGAAAAGAAAGAACAAGAATACATATTTAATATATTTAAGTTTAATGATACAACCGTAGATAAGGTAATGACTCCAAAGGATGAGTGTGAACTTATAAATGTTAATACTAAGTTTGGACCACTTCTTAAGAAACTTAAAAAAACTAAGTTTACTAGATATCCAGTCTATGATGGAGATACTAACAACATAATAGGTATCTTTAACGTAAAAGACTACATTATGTATAAAAAAGATAATGATGATTTTAAACTTAGAAACTTACTTTTTAAAGTAAAGAAATTTAACTATGATGAAAAGATAGATGATGTGTTTGCAAGCATGCAAAAAGAGCACATTCAAATGGCAATAGTAGTTAAAAAGAAGAAGTTTATAGGTGTTGTAACTCTTGAGGATGCAGTAGAAGAAATACTAGGTAACATATATGATGAATATGACTTAGAAGATGATAAATAATCATCTTTTTTTGTTGCTTTAACCCATACTAAGTAGCCTATAGATGTATATAATAGGCTAGGAGGTAAAAAGATTATGGAAAGTTACTCTAATTACAATTTAGATGACATTTTAGTTAGAACTTTTATGATGCCTGCGGTAATGCCAAAAGATAAAATAAATATGATTAATATGCCTAATAACACTTATTCTTCTAATCAAAATAATAGTACGATTAATAACTTTAAATTTTTAACACCAGAAGAAGGTTTCTTAAGAGGTAATATGATTAAAGATGAATATGAACCATACCGTAATATGACGTATTTAAAGCCTAATATAACAAGTGAAAAACAAATGATGCTATATGATATACAAAAAGTTTCTTTTGCAGCTCACGACCTTAATTTATACTTAGATACACATCCTTTTGATACTAACTATATAAACTTATATAATGAATATAACAAGGAAGCTAAAAGACTAACTAATTTATATGAACAAAAATATGGACCAATTGATTTATCAGATGATGTTGGTCTTAGTATGACACCTTGGTCTTGGATAAATGAACCTTGGCCTTGGAATAAATAGATAAGAAAGGAGCTTAAAAAATATGTGGAAGTATTCTAAAAAACTTCAGTATCCTATAAACATCAGAAATAAAAATTTAAAAATGGCTAAAGCAGTTATGAGTCAGTATGGAGGAGCACAAGGAGAACTTGGTGCAGCTCTTAGATATCTAAACCAAAGATATACCATGCCAGATGCTAAGGGAAGAGCCCTTTTAAATGATATTGGAACAGAAGAGTTAGCACACGTTGAAATGATATGCACTATGGTTCATCAAATGATTAAGGGTGCAAGTATAGAAGAACTTGATGAAGCAGGTCTTTTAGGACATTATACAGAGCATGGTTTCTCATTATTTCCAAGTGATCCAAATGGATATTCTTGGACAGCAGATTATATATCTACAACGGGAGATCCAATCGCGGACTTAGAAGAGGATTTAGCGGCAGAACAAAAAGCACGTGCAGTATATGAAAATTTAATCAATCAAACTGATGACCCAGATATTATAGGACCACTTTTATGGCTTAGACAAAGAGAAGTAGTTCATTATAATAGATTTAAAGAATTATCTGATGAATATAAGAAAAAAGGATATAATTAATAAATAATTAACCAAGCTTACGATTATTAAATCGTGGGCTTTTTATATGAAAAAAACTTATGATCATCTCATAAGTTTAATATTGCTTAGCCCAGTATATTTTTGTTTTAGCATCTTTCCCACAGCAGATACATTTTTTATCTCCGGTAGGTAAGTTATTATCAAAAGGCATGCATCTTGATTTTAAACCAAGTTCATCTTTTATTTTGTTTTCACAATCCTCGCTACCGCACCAATTTGTGTATATAAATCCATTTTTATTTTTAGCTATCTCTTTCATTTCATCATATGTATCAACGTTATATACCATACTGTTTCTTCTTTCTAATGCTCTTTCATACATATCGTTTTGAATGTTTATTAAAAGCTCATTAACCTTCATAACAGCCTCATTAACTGGTACCTGCATCTTTTCTAAAGTATCACGTCTAACTATTGTTACAACGTCATTTTTTAAGTCACGTTTTCCGATTTCTATTCTAACTGGGTATCCTTTAACCTCAGCTTCTGCAAACTTAAATCCAGGAGATTTTAAAGAATCATCTACCTTGTAAGTAATTAGTGAATCACTTAAATCTTCTTTTATTTCGTTAACAGCATTTGTAACTTTTTCATCATCACCAATAGGTATTAGAACTACTTTAAAAGGTGCAATTCTAGGTGGAAGAACAAGACCTCTATCATCACCATGAACCATTATTATTTCGCCAATCATTCTGGTTGTACATCCCCAGGAAGTTTGGTATGGAGTTTCGTATTTATTATCTTTATTTAAGAACTTAATATCAAATGCTTTTGCAAAGCCTTGACCAAAGTAGTGTGATGTAGCACTTTGAAGAGCAACTCCGTCATACATCATAGCTTCAATAGCGTAAGTAGCTTCTGCTCCAGCAAACTTTTCTTTTTCTGTTTTCTTACCGGTAAAGACAGGAACTGCTAAAATATTTTTTTGAAAGTCTTCATAAATCTTAAGCATCCTAAGAGTTTCATCTATTGCTTCTTTTTCGCTAGCGTGCATTGTATGTCCTTCTTGCCAAAGTATTTCTCTTGTTCTTAAAAATGGCCTTGTTGTTTTTTCCCATCTTACTATTGTGCACCACTGATTATATAGTAGTGGTAAGTCTCTATATGATGAAATTATCTTTTTAAAATGTTCACAAAATAATGTTTCCGAAGTAGGTCTAACACACATTCTTTCTTCTAATTTGTTATTTCCGCCATGTGTTACCCAAGCTACTTCCGGTGCAAAACCCTTAACGTGATCTTTTTCAAGTTGAAGTAAGCTTTCTGGGATAAACATAGGCATTTGTAAATTTAAATGTCCAGTTTCCTTAAATTTCTTATCTAAAATACTTTGCATATTTTCCCAAATAGCATATCCATAAGGTCTTATAATCATACTACCTTTAACTGATGAATAATCTACTAAATCTGCTTTTTTACAAACGTCCGTGTACCATTTAGCAAAGTCTTTATCACGGCTTGTTATTTCTTTTACTTGTTTATCTATACTCATTTTTAACACATCCTTATCCTATAATTCCTTTTAATAACCCAAATGATAGTGAACCTACAATTAATCCTGCTAATAATACTCCGCAAGTTATTGCAAGCATTGCTTTTCTCTTATCCATATTAATTAATGATGCAATTAAACTACCAGTCCATCCGCCAGTTCCAGGAAGTGGAATACCAACGAAGAAGAAAAGCCCCCAAAATTCTGCTTTTTCTATTTTATCCTTTTTTGATAAAGCCTTTTTTTCTATTTTATTTACAAACTTACTTAAGTGTTTTGTCTTTTTTAGTTTGTTAAATATAGGTGTAATAAACCAAAGAATAAAAGGTATTGGAAGTAAGTTACCAATTATACATATTATAAATGCGGGGACTATATTAAGACCTAGCAAGGCTGCTGCGATAAGTCCTCCTCTAAGTTCCAATATCGGCATTAAAGAAATTAAAAAAACAATTAATTCCTTGCCAAACGGAATACTTCTTAATCCATCAAATAATCCTAAGAAAGTATGTACTAAACTTTCTGCCATAATATCACCTCATATGCATAATATTATATCATATATAATGAAATATTATGAAGACTTTGTTAATATCTGTGTAAATTAATACAAAGTTTTTAATTAAAAAAACAAATAATCTAATTGTTATGATAAAATATATAAGTAAGGAATAATTATATGAAAAAAGAAATAGTAACTAATGAAAACGGAATAATTAAAATATTAAATGAATTTGGTATTACAAAGCCTATTTTAGAGGAAGCTAGTAAAATGGATATTAACGTGCCAATGCTTTTTTATGACAAAATTATAAATAATCCAAGTGTGGAAAACATAGATAACGTAACTAAAAACCTTTTGGGAGTGTACGGAAATTATCTTGCAACGCACTATTTCAAGATGCAAGGATATGACGTTTTAAATGAAGTAGGTGTGTATGATAATGGTAATCTATTAACACGTGCGGATATTTCTTTTATAGATTCTAATGGAATAAGAAACTATTGCGAGGTAAAGGCGGCATATCAAATAATTGATAACATAAGAAACTATAAAGATAACTCTTTAGAGAAAACTGGTTATTATAAGAATTTAGATGCAGAGATAATTAAATATAAGAAAATAGGTGAAAAGTTAATCAAACAGGTTAAAAAACTATCTAAAGATGGTTCTTTAGTAAACGTTATAATATTTGATGGTTGTTATATGGATGAAATAATAAAGCAAGAATTAAAGAATCTTGATGCTAATATAATTACCTTAAATGTTAACATATATGATTTAGAAGAAAACATAAAGAAAAACGTGCTTAGAATCTTAAGTTATTTTAGTAAGAACGTAACTATCAATATTGATTATAAAGGAAAAAAGAATAGATAACTTTATGAAATATGAAGTTATCTTTTTCATATAATTACTTAGGTGATTAATATTTGAAAATAACGGTTAGAGATGTAGTAGAAAATACTTCTTGTAAATTACTTATAGGAAACTTAGACGAAGAAGTTAAAGAGTGTTTTATAGATAGCAAAAAAGTTAAAGAAGAAGGATGCTTTATAGGAATAAAAGGAAATAAAACAGATGGGTCATTATATTATAAAGAGGCCTTTAATAATAAAGCTAGCATTTGTATATTAAATAAGATATTAGACCTTGATTTAAATGGTTATGACGATAAAACGGTTTTAATTGCTAATGATACTAAACAAGTCTTAAAAGAACTTGCTATGTATAAAAGAAGCTTATTTAAAGGAATGGTTATAGGTATAACTGGTAGTGTTGGAAAAACATCAACTAAAGAGCTTATTTATAATGTTTTAGAAAAAAAATATAAAGTTCTTAAAACAAAAGGTAATGAAAATAGTCAGATAGGTCTTCCACTTACTATAACAAGGTTAAAGGACGAAGACGTAATGGTTTTAGAGATGGGAATGAATGATTTTAATCAAATACATAATTTATCCATTATTGCAAAACCTGATATTGCTATAATAACTAACATATATGATTCACACATAGGTATTTTAGGCTCTAGAGAAAACATATTAAAGGCAAAGTTAGAAATTTTAGATGGGATGGATAATAAAACGGTAATAGTTAATAATGATAATGACCTTTTAAATAATTGGGCAAAAACTTGTAATGAAGAAAACATAATAACTTACGGGATTAATAATGAATCAGATTATATGGCAACTGATATAAAAGAACATGAAATAATAAGTTTTAACGTTAAAAACATAGATAATATAAGTGCAAGTAGCACAGCTTTCATATATAATAAACTCGCCGCTATAATAGTAGGTAATTTATTAAATGTATCAGATGATGATATAAAAAAAGGCATAAATGAAGATATTAAAATAAAACATAGACTTGAAGAAATAAAATTAAAAGGTGATATCACAATAATAGATGATTGTTATAATGCGAGTTTTGAATCTGTTAAAAATGCTTTAAGTTATATAAATAAAAAAGATGGAAGAAAAATACTTATTTTAGGAGACATATTAGAACTTGGCAAAAAGTCTAAGCAAATACATAGAAAAATAGGCACGTTAATTTCTAATTGTGCTTATTTAATAACCATTGGTAAATGGTCAAAATATATATCAAAAGAAGCTAGAAAAAACGGTCTAAAGAAAAAATATGTAAAACATTTTAAAAACACATCAATTGCAAAAAAATATATTTTATCCATAATTAAGCCAAGTGATAACGTTTTAATAAAGGCATCAAATGCCATTAATTTAAGTGAGTTAGTTAATTATTTAAAAGAATCTGAAATTGACAATTAGCAAAATTATGTGTTACTATGATTATAGTATTTAAGATAGGAGAAAGTAAAAATGAATTGTAAATGGTGTGGAAAAGAAGTTGATCAAAATTCAAAATTTTGCCCTAATTGTGGTAAGGAAATATTAGAAGTTAGTTCTTCTAACATTAATCAAGGTGAACCTAGTACTGAGCCTGAAGTTGTAAACTCTTTTAATCAAGAAGGTATAAATATCGTTGAAGAAAAAACTAATGTTTGGCTTGCAATACTTTCATATTTTGTACCAATCGCAGGTCTTATAATCTTTTTAGTAAAAAAAGATAAAGAACCAAAAACAGCAAAGGCAAGTGGAATATGTGCTTTAGTCAGTTTTATAATTAATATGATATTAATAGTTGTAATTTTTCTTTTTATGTCTTTTGCAGCATCAAAATCAACGGAACTTATAAATAATACTATTGATAAAGCAGATGATATTATAGAAAAGGCAGAAGAAAAACAAAAGGATTATGATAGTAGTGAAGCATCTAACACATGGTCTGATTATGAGGTATCAGTTAATAATAAAACAATTAAGTTACCTTGTACTTATGAAGAACTAAAAGATGCAACCGGTTTTTCTATGAAAAGTGCTAACGAAAAATCATATCTTACAAAAAATTATTATGCAACTGTTAATTTGTATAAAAATGACAAACTTGCATTATATACTGAAATATATAATGATACTAATGATGACATAAAATATTCTGATGGTAAGGTAAGCAGAATTTCACAAACTAAATATCAAGTTTCAACAGGAGCAGACGTAATTATGTTCCCAGGTTCTTTAAAAGCGGGTGACCAAATAAGTGTTGATGAATTAATAAATAAGTTAGGCAATCCTAGTGATAAGTCAGAATATAATGATTCTAGTTATAATAGTATAACATTAACTTATAATGAAAACTTAAGCTGGAAAACTACTAAATTTTATAAAATAACCTTAGTAAATGGTGTAATTGATGAATTATCATTAGATAATAGAAAGTAAAAAGAAGGCCTTATTTAAGACCTTCTTTTAACATATCTTCTAACTTTTTACATTTATTTTTGTCCATATCACTTACACCTTTAAGAGGGTAGCTAATTTTTAAATCATCATACTTATGTACTCCAAGGGTATGATATGGTAAAAATTCTATTTTTTCTACGTTTTTAATTGGTTTAATAAAATTTATAAGTTCATTTACGTATTCTTCTGTGTCATTAATGCCAGGCACTATAACAACTCTAATCCATAGCTTTTTATTTAACTTCTCACATAGATTTAAGAACTTAAGTGAGTTTTCAATGTTAAAGCCAGTCATATTTTTATAATTATCTTTATTTGTGCCTTTTATATCAAACATAACAAGATCAGTATACTTAAGTATTTCTTCTACGTTTAATATGCTTCCTGCGGTATCAAGACACGTATGAATATTATTTTCTTTGCATAACTTTAAACATTCTAATAAAAATTCTTTTTGCATTAAAGGTTCACCACCAGAGAAGGTAACACCACCATTATGCTTAAAATAAGGTTTGTAATTAAGGATTTTTTTAATTAATTCTTCCGGAGTATAGCAATTTGCTTTCCCATTTAAATCCCATGTTTCTGGATTATGACAGAACTTGCATCTTAAAGGACAACCTTGCATAAAAACAACAAATCTAACTCCAGGACCATCAACTAATCCCATTGACTCAATACTATTTACTTTTCCAATCATCTTTAATCACCTAATGTTAATTATATATTAAAAAACTTGAATATGAAAGTAAATAAATGAATATTTACTCTAATAAGACATATTTTTTATTAGAGGTGACAAGGTTTTGAAAAAAATATGTTTCTTTATTATTTGTATGTTTCTTTTTATACCAATTATAGGAGCTTATAGTGATGATAAAACTACAACAAAAACAACTACAGAAAATAATACTGATTGCATAAAAGAAGAATGTAACAATACAAAAAATACCAATAAAGAAGAAAAAGATGATATTTTATCTGATGGTAAAAGTGCTATTTTAATTGAAGAGGCAACTGGGAAAGTACTTTATGAAAAAAAATCACATGATAGGTATGCTCCAGCTTCAATGACAAAAATAATGAGTATGATTCTTATAATGGAACAAATTGAAAAAGGCAAGTTAAAATGGAATGATACTTTAGTTACAAGTGAATATGCTGCATCAATGGGAGGGTCTCAAATATTTTTACAACCAAATGAAAAAATGAGTGTAAAAGATTTGTTTAAAGCTGTTGCGGTAGGTTCTGCTAATGACGCTACAATTGTTTTTGCAGAAAAAATAGGTGGTACTGAAAAAAGATTTGTTAAGATGATGAATGAAAAGGCAAAAAAGTTAGGTCTTAAAGATACTAATTTCAAAAATGCCGTAGGTCTTGATGAAGCTAACCATTATTCATCAGCTTATGATATGGCATTTATGGCAAGAGAATTAATTAAGCACGAAAAAGTATTTTCTTTTACTACCATATATGAAGATTATCTAAGACAAGATACCGATAATAAATTTTGGCTTGTGAATACCAACAAGTTAATAAAAACTTACGATGGTGCTGATGGACTTAAAACTGGATATACTAAAGAAGCCGGATACTGTCTTACTGCAACTGCAAAAAGAGATAGAATGAGACTTATTGGAACCATCATGGGAGCAAGTGAAAGTAAAACAAGAAATAGCAATATGATGAAGTTATTAGATTACGGATTTAATTCATATGAAATGCAAGTAGAGGTTAAAAAAGGAGAAGTAGTATCCGAAAAAAATATGTCAAAAGCAGAGAATAAAAGGATAGAAATAGTTCCTAAAAAAGATGCTAGCGTACTAGTAGAAAAAGGTAATGAAAAAGATGCTTTAAATTATGAGATGAAACTAAATAAAATAAAACTCCCTGTTAAAAAAGGAGAAAAAGTTGGCGTATTAAAATTAAAAGATGGTAGTAAAGTTATTAATGAAGTAGATTTAACCGTAAAAGAAGATGCTAATAAGGCAAATATATTAGAACTTTATAAACGTTCTATAATAAGTATTTTATCTGGAAGTATGTAAGAACAACTAACTAAGTTGTTCTTTTCTTTCTATAAAACTACTTTACGTGGTAATAAGTAAATAATTAAGAATGTTTAAAAAAGTTGATAAGTTTAGATTTTAATAAATGAGTTTAAAAAAATAGAAAAATATTGTATAATGGAAGTAAAATGGAGTGGAGAGTGTGTTTATATGGAATTTATTGTAGGTATTTTTATTATATTATTTGATGGTGCTTTTGCATATTTGTTTGCAAACATCGCTAAGAAAAAAGGGTATCCGGCAATTTCGTGGGGAGTCTTAGGTTTTATTTTTCCTTTGTTATATTTAATTTTATTACTACTACCTAATAGAAATATCAATAGAGAAAAGACAAAAAAAGAAAACAATAAGAAATATGTTAATAACTTTTTTATTATTATTGGTGTTGCATTTATTTTTTTAATTATATTATATATAGGTTATATAAGTAATGAGGAAAATGAAAAGGAAGATAGATACAAACAATACATTTTTGATTGTTTAACAAGCGGATATTTAGGAGTAAAAACGAATAATTTTAATGATGATTTTGAGGACCAAAAGGTATATATTCAAGATTTGTATAAGTTATATAATGAAGACTATTTTTATAAATATGATGATTTTGAATATGAGGAAGATGGGGAATTTACTACTTATTATGAAGATAATATAGATGAATTAAAAGATGATTACATAATTATTGTAAAGGTTGAAAAAGAAGAAGATAATGAAACAGGTGGCGTTTATTGGGAAACATTCTACTATGATAAATATAGTGTTAAACAAGAATTAGTAGATTATATTATGAATTATGCTATTGAAAGATATGAAAAAAAGGTTACAAATAATTATGAAAATGATGTCAAAAGTGAGGAACTTAAAATTAGCTCATTATATAATGAAGGTTGTTTTTCAAATTACTTTAATAAATTGTATGAAAATAACAAAAAAGAGTTTAAAGATAGTTATGTAAAAATAGAAGCAAAAGGTGGAAAAATATATGAAAAACAATTTTTTGAACAATAAAAAAATTGTATTTATTATCACTTTTATAATGGCAATAATATGCATTGTGTTGACATATAGTTTAAATAAAAGAGATAATTTAAAAACTTATTCTAAAGGACATTCTAATAAACAATATAAAGAGTATAAAATAGATAGTACAACAAGTTTGGAGCAAGTTAAGAACAAGGTTATAAATGCAACTTACTCATATTATTGTGGAGATAAAAGCATGAAATTGAAAGGTAATCAATGTTATTATGTTTCTTCAATCGATGCAATCAAATCATACGAATGTGTTCAAGGTGTATATAGTTATTCAAAAAATAGTTGTGAGGTTTCATACATTGACAGTGACTATAATGTGCAATATGAATATTATCCTGCTGTAATTAAATATTCGTGTATTGAAGGTTATACATTAAATGAAACAAAATGTGAGAAAGAGTATTCCGTGGTAGCAATAAAGAAGTTTTCTTGCCCTTCAAACTACTATTTAAATGGAGATAAGTGCATGTATGGAAACTAGTATTAATGAGAAAGGTATCTTAATAGGAGACTGCTGAAAAAGTATACAAAGATTACTGTAGACTATATCAGTAGTCTTTTTAATTTGGTATAATGAATATGTAAGGATAATGGTGATAAAAATGCTAAGGAAAAATAATCAACTAGAATTAAATTTTAGTAAATACTTTGGATTATATGATATGGTCATAAAACCTGAAAATTTTTGGAAACAATTAAACGATATGGTAGATTTTTCAGTTGTATATAAAGAATTAAAAGATAAATATTAATCTACAATGGGAAGAACATATGAAGATATAATAAGGATGTTTAAATACCTTTTATTAAAATCTTATTTTAAAATATCAGATAGAGGTTTAGTATAAAGAACTCAAACAGATTTACTATGTAAATATTTTTTAGGTTATGTTCCAGAAGAAACAAAGTTAATCAATCCGAGTTTATTAACTGTTTTTAGACGTGAAAGATTAAAAGATAGTGAAGATAATTTAATGGATAAGTTAATAAATAAGACAGTAGAAATCGCTTTGAAAAAAGGATTGATAGAAGCAAAAAGTAAAATTATAGTTGATCCAACACATACAAATACAATGTTTCACCATATATCACCAAGAGAAGAATTAATAAGACAAGCAAAATGCAAAGTGGAATTATTACTTTGCACTTTATATAAAAGGAGCGGATATAAAGGCTCATGAAAAAGTAGTGTTAGAAAGCAAAGAACCAGAATGGAATTATTACTTTGTAAGAGATGTAAAAGGTGCCGATGTAATGGCACATGGACGGGTGATAGTAGAAAGCAAAGATTCAAGGTTTAATGATTGGTTTAAAAAAGACTTTGGAGATGAATATAAAATTCTAAAAAGAAATAATCTTATAGATGATGCTTATAATTTTATAGATGATGCTTTAGATGAAATGATTAAGGAAAATACCGAAGAAAACAAATCTATGCAAAATAGTTCTTAAGAAAGCAAGAATTATTAAATGCTTTCTTTTCTTTTTGTTTTATAAATGTTATAATTAATATTAGAATAAGAGGGATTATTATGAAGAAGAGTAATGATGTTAAAAGGCTTGAAGAAATAACTAAAGTAATACTTAAAAATGATTTAAAAAGTGGCATTTCTCCATCAAAAGTATGCAACATATTAGCTGAATTAGGACCTACATTTATAAAGATAGGACAAATACTATCAACTAGAATAGATTTGATACCTAAAGAATATTGTGCTGCACTATCAAACCTTAGAAATAACACAGGTGTTATGCCAAGGGATGAACTAGAGAAAATATTAAAAGAAGAATATGACGATTATAAAAAGGTATTTAAAAGTGTAGATGAATGTATTGGAGCGGCCTCTATTTCGGAAGTTTATAAGGGTACTTTAATAAACGGGGATACGGTTGCAATAAAGGTTTGCAAAAAGAACGTTTATGAAAAGATGCAAAACGATGTTTTATTAATGAAAAAAGCAATAAAGGTATTACATTTAAATAAAATAATAAAAATAATTGACCTTAATAAAGCGCTTGATGAGATGCTTTCATCTGCATATGAAGAAAGTAATTTTAATATAGAAAAAGACCACTTAATAAAGTTTAAAAAATTAAATGATAATAATTACGTAACATCTCCTAAAGTATATAGTAATATTTCAACAAACAAGGTGCTTGTTATGGAATATGTAAAAGGTGTTTCTTTAGATGAAAAAGACGCTTTAATTAAAGAAGGGTGTAACTTAGAAAACTTAAGTTATATCTTAAGTGACAATTATATTAAACAGGCGTTAGATGATGGATTCTTTCATGCTGATCCACATCCTGATAACATAATGGTAAGAGATAATAAAATAGTTTTTATTGATCTTGGTATGATGGGAACTTTAAAAGAAAAAAACAAAAAACTATTAAATGATGCAATAGAAAAAATAATAGAAGAAGATTACTATGAATTATCTAAAATTCTTGTCTTAATGTGCACTAAAACAGGTGAGTGTGATATGTCTAAATTAAAAGGTGATGTATCTATGATATTAAGTGAAGTTGCAAGTCAAGACTTAAAAGATATAGACATTGCTAAGTTTTCTTCTAATATGTTTAAAATGTTAAGGGAAAATAACCTTGTATTAGATAAAGATATTACGATGCTAATTAGAGGTATTTTGGTTATGGAATCATCATTAAAAAATCTAAATAATAACCTTAGTTTATTAAGCGTTTTAACAAATCATATAGTAAATAAAAAAACATCTTTAATAGATGGCGAAAAGATAGTTAAAGCAGGTAAAGAAATTGTTAAAAATACCAAAAGTTTAGTTTCGGTACCAAACGAGGTATTAACGTTTTTCAAAACCTTAAATAACGGAGATAATAAAATTAAATTTGAAATGTCAGGTTCTACAAAGCAAGTAGATAAAATAGAGAAAATGCTTCATGAACTTATAATAGGAATAATAGATGCAAGTTTAATTTTAGCACTTTCAAACGAAAAAAACGAAACAATTAGAATGGTCTTAATAGTATTTATAATAATACTTTCTATTTGGCTATTTATTAAAATGTTAATAGATCATATTCATAGAGGATATTAATTAGTAATAAAGGAGTATTTAAAATGCAGTTTAAGAAAATAAAACAGAATGCTAAAAGAATGTTAAAAAAACATTTCTTTAGAAACGTTGTCATAACTTTTATTTCACTTCTTATAATAAATGGCGGGTATTCTTATGTGACACAGTCTGCTAGAAGTACTGCAAATAATAGGGTTGTTAAGGAAACTCAAAAAATAAATAAAAAAAGTAAGTCTAACGCTGATTTATTAGATGATATATTAAAAAATGGCAAGAAAGATGTAAGATATGCTAAAGCTAAAGTTAAGGGAAATACAAAGAATTTAACTAATTTATTAGTTAACGAATTAACTAAATCTAAATCATTTTTTCTAGGATTTTTAAATTCTATAAACAAAGTTATTTTTAAGAAAAATTATAAATTAATATCTATTTTGGCTTTACTTTCAGTAATATATTTCTTATACATTATTTTAATAAAGTATCCTACCATAATAGGTAAGGCAAGGTATTTTTTAGAAAAAAATAAATTTGAAGATACAAAGATAGAAAATTTGTTTTTTGCATACAGAGTAAAAAGACAGATTCATTTATCTTTTTCATTACTTTTAAAAAATATATATCAAGCTTTATGGAATCTAACTATAATAGGCGGAATTGTTAAACGTTATTCATACTTTTTAGTTCCGTATATTTTAGCAGAAAACCCGGATATAAAAGCAAAAGATGCGATAAGGTTATCTAAAGACATGATGAACGGATATAAGTTTAAGTTATTTTTACTTGAACTTACCTTAACACCTTGGTATTTATTAGGCTTTATAACTGTTGGATTAAGCGATGTATTATACTTTGATGCGTATAAAGAGTGCATTTATTCTTCGTTTTATATGACACTTAGAAAAATATACAAAAAAGAAAATAAAGACGCATTAAAACTTTTGAATGATGAGATTTTAGACGGAAAAGTAACATTAGGATGTTACCCAGAAGAGAAAATAGAAAAAAGGTTTAAAGCACCAAATGTTTTAAAAGGCTTAGATTTTGATAGGCGTTATAGTATAACTTCTTTGATATTATTATTTTTTACATTCTCATTTATAGGGTGGATATGGGAAGTTACGCTTCATTTAGTAAGTGACGGAGTATTTGTAAATCGTGGAACCATGTTTGGCCCTTGGCTTCCTATTTATGGAACAGGTGGCATATTAATTCTTGTTTTACTTAAACCATTTAGAAAAAATCCTTGGCTTTTATTTATAACGGCATTTATATTATGTGGCATAGTTGAATATTTTACTGGATGGTATTTAGAAGTATTTAAACATATGAAATGGTGGGATTATAGTGGTTATATCTTTAATATTGACGGAAGAGTATGCCTTGAAGGTCTTATTATATTTGGTCTTGGAGGATGTGCGTTTACTTATTGCTTAGCACCACTAATTGATAACCTTTATAAAAATATAAATCCTAATTTAAAAAGTACGATATGTTTAATATTGATATTGTTATTTGCAGTAGATATGGTTTATTCTCATTTTAATCCTAATTGTGGTGATGGAATAACAAGTAAAGTACTAAATATATATGTAAACAAAAAAGATAAGCAAATTAATTAGATTTACTTATCTTTTTTACTTATTATTTTATTAAACATTAAAAGCATTAAAGGTAGTGCAAATACGTTTGGAAGTGCGTATCTAAAGTATGTGTTAGCAGGTGATACAAAACATACTAAAAGTATTAAAAATGATGGTATAAGAAGTATTATATCTTTGTATTTTTTTCTGTAAAATAAATAAGATAACATAAATAGAAGAATCCATGTGTTAAATCCAATATTAATTAATAATCCAATAAATGGAATATATGGAAATATAACTGCAAAACCTCCTAAGACCATTCTTAAAGGCCTTAATTTCTTATTAAAGTGATAATCAAAACCATAGTTATTAATTATCTTTTTACCCTTAATATGTACATACCAATTAGTTTCAACCGGATAGATATATCCATATGTATTAGCTATAGTAGCTTCTACATATACTAAAGGATGTTTTTTTAATTGAGTAAACCATACTTTAAAATAGTTTTTTAAATCATTATCAGTATAATATCTATTAAACTCATTTTTAACAGGATCTGCTAAAGCAGGGTTATACCTAGATGCTATAGTATCATAATTTAAGAGTTTATCGATTGCCTTTTTTTCATCACTAGTCACTTCTTTTTTATATTCTTTTACATATCTTGCAGTCTGCTGAAAAGGAACTGATAAAACTTCTCTTATGCTTCCGTTTGTGATTTTAAAATGTGGTAATATAACGTTATTATAAGAATAATAAAACGTAATTGTTATGCAAATGATTATAATGTATTTAAATATGTTTTGTCTTCCTAAGAAAAGTAAAAATAAAAGCGAAAGTAAAACTATATGAAATCCATTATTTCTAAATAATATTATTAGTATGATTAAAAGTATTTCCATTACCATATCTTTAATCTTTAGTTTTCCTTTTAGGTTTATTAATTTGTAAAATGAAATTATATAAACGATAATAAGACATCCAAATATAACATCTTTAACAGGACTCATTGCATAAAGTGGAAATACTGGTACTAAAGAATAGATAAGTAAACAAATTTTTCTATACTTTAAGCTTACGTTTATATCCTTCATAAATTTAATAGTGTATGATAAAGTACTTGCTAAAATAATCGTCTGAATAATGCTGTAAATAAATAATCCGGCATTCAAAGAAGAAAATAATTTAATTCCAAGCTTAACTAAAGAGCCAAGTATTATTGTATGAACAACGGGATGATGATTTGTTAAAATTACATTTTTATCTATTAATACAACGTAGTCTGAGTATTTGTTGTTTATATTAAAATACTGTAAAAGCTGAAAGCTAGGATCAGGAGACATAATCGCTGGATAAAATGCAATTATGTAAACTAGCCATAAAAGAATTATAAATAAAATAGAAAATATAAATGGATGTTTATCAAATAACTTTCCAAGTTTTCCTTTTTTTATATCTTTTTCTTCATCTTTTTTATTGTCTAGTTTATCAAATAAGTATTTTATTATTTCCCAGAATATTTTAACTAATAATATAAATGATAATACCGTAATTAATGGATGTTTTTTAATCATCTTAAAATCACCAGTCATTATAAAACTTGTTCCTATAATCATAAAACTAGTAATTAAAAAAGATAATAAAAATGTTATTATATTTTTTCTTTTCATAGTAACTACCTCACGTAAGATTATACACTAAAATAATTAAAATTAATAGTTTTAAAAGATGGCTTTGTAAAAAAGTTTGTTATAATACTTAAGGAAGGTGTTTTATATGATATTAAACGTAAGTGGAAGAACTGATATAGTAGCATTTTATTCTAATTGGTTTATGAATAGATTAAAAGAAGGTTATGTTTTAGTTAGAAATCCATATTATAAAACTTTGGTTAGTAAAATATATTTTAAGGATGTAGATGCAATTGTTTTTTGTACGAAAAATCCAATTCCTATATTAGATAAATTAGATGATATTAAGATTCCTTTTATATTTCACGTTACTTTAACACCATATAAAAAAGATATTGAACCAAATGTACCTCCTAAAGGATTAATAATAAATGCAATAAAGAAGTTATCTGAAAAAATAGGAAAAGATAAATTATGGATTAGGTATGACCCGGTATTTATAAATGATTATTATACGGTAGATTATCACATAAAAAACTTTGATAATATGTGTAAATTATTATCCGGTTATGTAAATAAAATAATCATTTCATTTTTAGATATGTATCAAAACGTAAGATATAATATGCCTTATTTAAGAGCAAAAAAGCTAGCAGATGAAGACTATGAAAAAATAGGAACAAACTTTGCTTTGAGCGCTAAAAAGTATAATATGATAGTTCAAACTTGTGCAGAAAAAAGAAATTTAAAAGAATATGGATTTTTAGTTTCAGATTGTGTTACAAAAGAAATTGCTAAAGATTTAACTAAAAAGGATAAATTTAAAAAGTGGACTGCTAGAGGAAAGTGTTCTTGCGTAAGTATGGTAGATATTGGAGAATATAATACGTGCAAACACATGTGTAAGTATTGTTATGCTAATTATGATGAAAAGGCTGTTTTTAAAAACGTGAGGAAGCATAGCAATTTATCTCCTATGTTAACCGGTAACGTTACTAAAAAAGATAGTATAAAAGAAAGAAATAACTAGTGTTATAAATGAAAAAGTAAAATAAATGTATAAATAATAAATATTAATAAATTATTTTAAATGTTAATGATATAATTGATAATAAGGAGTTGATAATTATGAATATAACAATATTAGGAGCGGGAGCTTATGCTTTAGGTCTTGCACTAAGATTTAATAAAAATAAAAATAAAATCATTATATGGTCAGCGGTAAAAGAGGAAATTGATGTTTTAACTAAAACTCATAAAAATGAAAAAGCCTTAAAAGGTGTTACCATGCCTAATAATTTTATTTATACGGAAAATATAGAAAAAGCGATAGATGGTAGTGATATAGTTGTACTTGCGGTTGCAACTAAGTTTTTATCTAGCGTTTGTGATAGAATAAAACCATACATTAAGGATAAACACATAATAATTGCATCTAAAGGAATAGAGCAAGATACATATATGTTTGCAAGTTCTATCGTAAGAAAGAAATTAAAAACTAAAAAACTTGCAACTATATCAGGACCATCATTTGCTAAAGATATGGCAAATGATGAATTAGTTGGACTTTCACTTGCAACAACGAATAACAAAACAAGGGATATGGTTATTAAAGCGTTATCATCTGATACGTTAAAAATAAGACCTAATAAGGACTTTTTAGGAACTGAGTTATGTGGGACTTTAAAAAACGTAATTGCACTTGCAGCGGGAATGTTAGATGGTATAAATGCAAGTGAATCTACTAAGGCTATGTTTTTAACAGAAAGCATAAATGATACTAGAAAACTAATTAAAAAATTTGGTGGAAACGAGAAGACTATCATGTCATTCGCAGGCTTCGGAGACATTTTATTAACGTGTACTTCTAAGTCTTCTAGAAATTACACGTTTGGTAAGATGCTAGGTGGTGGAGCATCAAAAAAAGAACTTGACGAATACTTAAGTCAAACAACAGTGGAAGGCGTATATACGTTAGAGTCAATATATGGTTTAATAAAACAAAAAAGAGTTAAAATGCCGTTTATAAATTTCATTTATGACGTTGTATTTGGTTATAGAAAAAAAGAAGATATAATACCGTTTTTAAAAGAAAAAGAATAATATTTAATCACTTTAAAATAAGTGATTTTTTTATTTTGTAAGGTTGTGTCGAAAGACTTTTTTTAAATTAAAATAAGTGATTAAATATAATTGCTGGGAGGATTTAAAAGTGCTTAAAGTATTAATGGAATTTAGAAAAGGAGTTTTATTTGTAAGATTATATGGAGCTTTAAATAGTTCTACAATAGATATATTTAAAAAGGACGTTAAGGAGGTGATTATAGCATCCGGAATTATGTACGTAGTATTAAACACTTATAATTTAGAGGAGATAACAAAAGAAGGGGTAAAAGAAATTAAGGCATTAAGGAAGATAATGAAAAAAACTGATGGTGATTTATTCTTATTTGGTGGAGAGGTAAAAGAATTAAAGTCACTAGTTAATCTAGAAAATGAACTAAACGTTTTTGAAAGGGTCGTGATATAAAAAATGCAAGCCTTATGTCAAAGTGTAGAAGACGTAATAGAAGAAAATAGAAACTTAATTTATAGTGTATGTTCTAAATATCAAGGCTATAATGATAAAGAAGACTTGCATCAAGTTGGAGTAATTGGATTAATGAAAGCATATAAAAATTTTGACGAAGCAAGGGATGTTAAATTTTCTACTTATGCATTTCCGTACATTGTTGGAGAAGTAAGCTCTTACGTAAGAGAAAATAAGGCTATAAAAGTAAGCCGTGACATGATAAGATTAGGAAGAAAAATAAACGAATACATTGATAAACATATAAAGGTAAGAGGATATGCTCCAACAGTTAGTGACATCGCATTTATGTTAGATGCTCCCGAAGAGAAAATAATAAGTGCACTTGATGCTTGCAGGCAAACAAAAAGCTTAGATGAAGAGATAAATAACGAAGGAAAAACAATAACTCTTCTTGATGTTACACCAAAAAAAGAGACTTTAAGTAAAGATGTGTTACTTGATTTAAAAGAGGCTTTTTCATATTTAAGTGATGAAGAAAAAATGCTTGTTGAAAACAGATACTTTAAAGACTTAACACAAAGTGAAGTAGCCAAAATAATGGACGTAAATCAAGTTTATGTATCTAGAATGGAAAAAAAGGTTTTAAAAAAGATGAAAAGCAAGATGACATCTTAAATGTCACCTTGTTTTTTTAATGTATAAATACTTAATTTTTTTAAATACTAATACTGGTGATACAAATGAATAAAGAAAGGTATAAAGAATTAACTAGTAAAATAGTTCCTGAAGAAAATAAGACTAAAAACGGAATTATTGCGTTTTTAACAGGCGGTTTAATTGGTTTTTTAGGACAGGTAATAGTAACTGTTTTGGAAAATAATTTTAACGTAGCACATAAAGATGCTACAACAATAATGATTGTAATATTAATATTTTTAGCGTCACTATCAACCGCAATGGGATTTTTTGACAACTTAGTTTCTAAAGCAAGAGCAGGATTAATTGTTCCGATAACAGGCTTTGCACATGCGATGACATCAAGCATGATTGATTATAAAAAGGAAGGATTAGTAACCGGAATTGGGTCTAACGCATTTAAATTAACAGGTAGCGTAATATTATACGGAGTTTTATCTGCGTACGTATTTGGAATTGTTAGATACTTATTTTTTGGAGGTTAATTATGACGATAAAATTTAATAATGTTTATTTAAAAGAAGTATCAGCGGTTGCGGGACTAGATGAAAAAGAAGGAAATTTCGGAAAGCTTTATGACAAAACGTATGATGATTATTATTTAGGAGAAAAAACCTTTGAACAAGCCGAGATAAAAATGATAAATGATTCGGTAAACATTCTTCTTAATAAAGCAAACATGAAAATGGATGATATAGATGTAATACTAGGAGCAGACTTACTTAATCAAATAACGCCTAATTCATATGCATCCGTTTTGTTTAACAGACCATTTATGGGTGTTTATAATGCTTGTGCTTCTGTTTGTGAAGAAATAATTATGGCATCAAGTCTTCTTCAAAATAAGAATATTAATAATGTAATTTGTAATACGTCTTGTCATAATATGACCGCAGAAAGACAGTATCGTAATCCGGTTGAGTATGGATGTCCTAAACCTAAAAGATCAACTTTTACCGTAACAGGATGTGCAAGTAATATTTTAAGTAAGGAAAAATCATCTATTAAAGTTACATCGGCATCAATTGGAACCACAACTGACTTAGGTGTAACTGACGTATATGATATGGGTTCTGTTATGGCACCTTCTGCAGCTAGAGTAATATTTGAACACTTAACTGATACAAAAACAAAGGTTAGTGATTATGATCTTATATTAACTGGTGATTTAGGGGTGTATGGTAAAGAAATATTAAGTTTATATATGATAGAAGCCTATGACATAGATTTAAAAGATAAATTAGTTGATGCAGCATCTATTATATATGATAGAAAAAAGCAAGAAAAAGTAAATGCTGGTGGTAGTGGACCTGCTTGTCTTCCTTTGGTATTTTATACAGACATTTTAGGTAAGATGAAAGAAGGAAAACTAAATAAGGTACTAATAGTTGCAACAGGAGCTTTAATGTCTCCTACGATGAATAACCAAAAATTATCTATTCCTTCTATTTCACATTTGGTAGAACTTGAGGTGGTTAAATGATATATTTATATTCGTTTTTATTCTGCGCGTTTGTATGTCTTATAGGACAAATAATTTTAGATAATACTAAACTAACTCCAGGACACATAACTAGCATGTTTGTTGTTATAGGAGCATTCTTAGACTCATTTGGGTTATATGATAAGTTTATAAAATGGTTTGGAGCGGGAAGCCTTGTTCCGATAACAAGTTTTGGCCATTCACTTATTCATGGTGCACTAGATGCTGCACACACCAATGGAATTTTAGGCCTTTTAGGTGGAATGTTTAGCTTAACATCGGCTGGTATAACAGCAGCAATTGTATTTGGATTTATTTTCAGCCTTATATTTAAAGCAAAAGACTAGTCTTTTGTCTTTTTTTGTGGTATTTTATTAAGTAAGAGGAACTAATTATGAATTATAAGAATTATGATATTAACATACCAGAATTTGATAGTAAAATTAAATATTATTTTTCACTTTTTTTTATTTCAATAAAATCTTATGAAGTGTTAAGAGATACTTACGGGGAAGATTTAAATCTCTTTAAAAATGAAGCAGAAATAAATTCGGTAAACAATTACGAAAATATAAATTTAATATTTGAAAACTTAAAGTGGAATAATAATCAGATTAATTTATCAGATAAAACAATACTAAATTTATTTAATGGTGATGAGATAAAAAATTATTTTGAGTCGTATTCTCTGGTAGCCCCAGATTTTAGTATTGATGATCCAGAAAAATTAGAAGAATTTTATTTATATATGATGTTATCTAAAGTAAAAGAAAAAAAGTGCTTAGAGTTTGGAACGATTTATGATCTATTTGATACTTTTTCTTTAGAGGAAATATTAAATGCGGTGGCAAACTTAGATTATAGTTTAAAAGATACTTTTATTAATTTATTTGGAATTAAGGGAGATAAAACATTTGAGATAAACTCTGATAATAAAGTGCAAAATGAGATATTAATAAAACTATATAGTTATATGCTTTTAAAAAGAGAAGAAGCAGATATTTTATCTATTATAAGAAACATAATTTCAAAGGATTCTTATGAATATAATTTCTATGATTATATTAGATATATGTGCAAAGATAAATCTTTAAGTAATAAATTTATTTATAAAATGTTATCTAAGATGGACTATAACTCAATAAAACAAATAAAAGAAGTTTTCGGAGAAAACCTAAATGAAAAGAAAAAGCCTTCTAAAGATAAGGCATTTAAAAATGCTGTTCAAAACTTAACCGTTATTATTAAGGTAAATAAGGCGTATGAAAAAAGAAAGCAAAAGAGTGTAATTCATAAAAAAAAGGTTGGAGTAGATAAGGAAAAAAAAGAAGAAAATAAAAAAAGCAAAAAAGAAGAACCTAAAGCTGCAAAAATAAAAGAACCTAAAAAAGAAATAAAAAAAGAAGCAGAAAAACCAAAAAAGAAAGAAATAATAGTTGAAATAAAACAAGATTCTTTAAACAAAAAAACACTTGATAAAAAGATAGAAAAACCAAAGAAAAAGGAAAAAGAGGAAAAACCAAAAGAAAAACAAAAACAAACTAAGCTAGATAAATTTTTAAGTGATAATGAAATTAGTAAGCAAGACTTCTTAAAGGCTACTCGCTTACTTGATCCACTAAGCAAAAGTGTTATAGTTTTATATTATGGATTAAAAGCAAAACCTGTTTCTACAAGCGAAATTATGGTTAAGCTAAAAATGGAAGAACAAGAGGTATTAAAGTTAATAGAAGAAGCAGAAAATAAAATAGTTAACTTAATAAAAAGTGGCAAAATAAAAGAACAAAAAGAAGAGAAATTATCTTCTAATAGGCTTATGTCTTACGCAAAAGAAAACAATGTAAAAATAACTAATGTTATAAAAGATATGACTGTTCTTTCTTCATATGAAAAAATTGCACTTACTTTATCTTTAAACGAGAAAATAACTAATAAAAAAATAGCATCAGCTCTAAATATGAATGAAAAAGAAGTAATTGGTATAATAGATACTGCAACTGATAAAGTAATTGATGAATTATCAAAAACAAATGAAAAAGAAGATGCTTTAAAAGAAATAATTAAAGAAGAAAAAGAACCTTTAGAAAAACAAGAAGAGCCTAAAAAAGAAAAGAAAAGAGAAGAAAAGAAAAAAGAAGAAAAAAAATATGTTAAAACAAGTTTAAATGAAGTTTTATTAAAAAATAAGATAACAAGAGCAGATTTTATAAAGAAATTAAATAATCTTAATATGAATGATAGAAGAATGGTTAGAGATTATTTTGGACTTGGTTTATTTTCACTTTCGATAGAAGAAATGTCAAAAAGATATGGTATAAAGGTGGAAGACGTAAATAAAACAATTAATGGCATAGTAGGAAGTATGCTAAAGAAAAAAGATGAAAAGGTTAAAAAAGATAATAAAAAGGAAAAAGAACAGTCTAAGTTAGATAAATTTTTAATGGTAAATAAGATAACTAAAGAACAATTTATGAGTGCTTTATCAGGATTATCTTTGGAAGAAAAAAGCATTGTTTCAATGTATTTTGGTATTGGTCAAAAAGAAAAAAGTTTGGCTGAAATAGCAATTTTAACAAAGACTAATCCCCTAAAGGTAAAGATGGATTTACAAGATATATTAAAAAATATAAATAAAGCAGTAAAGAAAAAAGATGATAAAAAGCCAGTAGATAATTTAGAACAACTATATGATAATGCTAGGTTAAAATTATCTTCTATGTCAAAACTTTTGTTAACTAATGCAGCATTTATGATGTATTTAAGTACTAATCCTATTATGCAAAATATGCTTTATACTATTACTAATTTTAATTATGATTTAGATATGGCATCAAAAATGCTTGGTATGACAAAAGAAGGGGTTGTAAGCAGTTTAAACACATTATCTACCGTTTGTTATGGCTATATGGCTGATATGAAACAAAATAAGTCATCTGGCTTTACTGATGATTCTGAAAAAGAAAGAGAAATAGGAAGAAGATATTAACTTCTTCTTTTTTTTGTAAATTTGACTTTTTTAAAAAAATGTATATAATAATTGCACAAAGAAAAGGGGAATTTGGTATGTCTAAGAATAAGGAGAGCTATTTTAGCGCGGAGAAAGTAGATTCTAGTTATATAAAGAAGAATGGTAAAAGAAATGTATCGCCACTAAAAAAAATAATTTCTTTTGCTTTAGCACTTTCTCTTATTAGTTCGTCAGGAGTAGCAATTAGTAAGTTATATAAAGAAAAACATAATGATTTTGATATAAGTGGCATAACTTTTGGCACGTTAGATAATACATTAAATGATGATGCTTATTATGAAGAATTATATAAAAATTATAGAGAATCATTAGGTGGAGATGAGTTTGTAGATGAACTTAATGATGTTTATGAAGATGCTATTAAATATATTTCTAAGTTGTATAGTAAGTTAGGATTAGAAAACTCAGTACAATGTTACTATTTATTTAATTACTTAGATGATAAAGGATATTTATCATTAGATAATAATAAAGTAAGTAGATATATAAACGAGAATAAAGATTCTTATTATTTAGATTTATCTAAAGATAATTTAATAGCATCGGATATGTTATTTAAAAAATCTCTTTGTAGACATGAGGCTCCTTTTTTTGAAGATTCACTTAATAATTATGGTATAAAAGCTTATACATTATCTTGTTTTATGGGAGAAACTGGAAAGAAATATGACATTAAAAATCCAAATCATTCTGTAGTTGTTTCAGAAGATTTAGGAACAATGGTTTTTGATACATTAAATGATAATATTTATGATAAAACATCTACTACTTATGTTGATTCGGATCCTTATATTTATTTTTCCTATAATTCAAATGATTTTTTATACATGATGCCAGATTGTTCTTCAAATAAAAAACCAAATATAATATGTGAAAAACTAACTGAAAAAGAAATTGATGCCGCAAAAAAAATAATGAAAAAAGATAAAGAATGTGTTGATAATGATTATCTTAAAGAACAAAGAAAAATAGTTCAAAGCAAAATAAAAGCTCATTTTAGTGATATAGAAAAGTTTAAAGAAGAATACGAATTAAATGTAAAAGAAAAATTGCCACAAATAAAAAGATAAAATGAAATAGGTCATTTTATCTTTTTTATGCTACTTTTAAAATCATCGTTAACGTTATAGTTTGTCAGCATAGAGTATATTAAACTTGCTTTTTTATCAATCGAAAATAAATCATCGTATTCCTTTTTATACTTTGTTATAATAGGAATATTTATTTTGTTTTTTACATCTTTTAGTATTTTATTGCCACAAGAACTTATCCCAAGAACTCTTATGTAATTTAACCTTAGATTATTATCTTCTTTTTTTATTTTACAAACTATATGAAGAAGCATTCTTTGAATTTTATTATATGAGTATCTTTTTGATTTGACGTTTAAAATTAATTCATTTAAATTATTAGAACTATTTATTACTTTTTTAAGTTTATTTTCTATTCCTTCATCAACGTCTAAGTAATCACTTAAATTATCACTACTTATAATCTGATATTTAATTAAATCAAAATATTTATCATAATTAATATCATTAATAAAACTTATGGAATTTCTTGGCATAGTATTTTTAATTTTATTAATATTTTTAATATTACGTCTTATCGATGTAGCACTAGTAATTTCTTTATTTATATTTTCCTCGTGATAATCATTTGTTCTTTTAATACTTATAGGTTTTATTTTACTATTTAAAAGTTTTATGCATCTTACGTATTCAAGCGCTAAAACGTCATTTGGTTTATCTATTAACTTGCCAGTTAAATCCTTTAAAGCAAGTGAGCAGGAAAGAGGATAATTATTTCCATTATCAACGTATTTTTTGACTAGTGATTCATAATCTTTATTTTCATAAGTTGTGTTAACTAAGTCTTCAAGTGTTTTAACATCATTTAATTCAGAACCAAAAACTAAATAATCACAATCTAATTTGTCTAATATTTCAACAGCACCTTTAGCATAAAAACTTGCTGACTGTGTTGCAAAAAGAAATGGAAGTTCAACAACTAAGTCATAACCATAATTAAGTGCAATTTTGGTTTTATCCCATTTATTTATTACGGATATTTCACCTCGCTGCGTAAAGTTTCCTATTAAAACTAGTATAAGAAAACTATCAGGAAACATTTCTTTTACCTTATTCAAATGATACAAATGTCCATTATGAAATGGATTGTATTCAGCAATAACACCAACTTTTTTCAAGCAAATCACTTCCTTTAGGCATATTATAGCAGCTTATGTTTTATTTTTCCACTTTTTTTGGTGCTTGACACCCAGTAGGGGGTATATGTTATTATAAACAAGGAAGATAATAGTAGTAAGGAGAAAGTAAGGATGGAAAAAGAAAGAAGAACAAAAGCACTAGTTGTAGTAGTATTGTTAATAGTGGTTGCAGGGTTAACAGTAGCATTTGCTGCATTATCAACTACCTTAAATATAAATGGTACGGCATATTTAGATGCAGCAAAATGGGGAATTAGATTTGAAAACTTATCTAGTCCAGCAAAAATAGGTAGTGCAACTACTACTGGAACGGCAAAGATAGAAGAGACTAAGTCTGCAGAAATAAATGGTATAAACGTTAATCTATCAACTCCAGGAGATAAAGTTACGTATACAGTAGATTTAGTAAACAAAGGAACTATTAATGC
>OLWB01000733.1_pt1 | contig 33304 bp, 35 predicted proteins | sample 1673331 | NCBI WGS metagenome assembly OLWB01 (sample SAMEA3178943, study PRJEB25190) | human gut metagenome | biome: human gut; feature: human-associated habitat; material: faeces | place: Austria | collected 2013
CGAGAACGGGTAAAATGTGGCATCACGCCAGCGTCCGGGGTATCATTTGCAATCTGACATATACCGGGGTGCTTCGCAGCGGCGAAAGCCGCTCCCAAACGCTGCCCCATTTGCAGATCATAGCGCCGGAGCTGTTTGAGGCCGCACAGCACATTCGTACCTCCCGCGCCAACTCCGCCGAACAGGAACGGCGTGTACCGCTGAATACCCGTGGCCAGTCCTTGCTGGCCGGGAATGTCTTTTGCGGGCATTGTGGCTCTCGGCTGGCGCTCACCACCAACGGCAAGGCTTATCCGTGCAAGGAAGATGCTCACCGCATTGTAAAGCGTGTGCGGTATATCTGCTACGGCAAGACCCGCAAACAAACCGAGTGTGACGGGCAGACTGGCTACACAGCGCATATTCTTGACGGTATCATTGACAAGGTGGTGCGGCAGATCTTTGAACGGATGAAAGCGATCCCCAAAAGTGAAATCGTCAATATCCGTTATCGTGAAAAGATGGAAGAACGGAAGGCACTTCTCAAAAGTGCAAAATCAGACTACGCCAAGGCCGCCGCCGAGCTTGATACGCTCCGGGCAGAGGTCATTAAATCTCTCCGGGGCGAAAGTGCTTTTTCGCAGGATTTGCTTGGTTCTTTGATTTCTGACTGTGAGACAAAATGTCTCGAAGTTCAGCACACTATGGAGGCGGCGCAGGCGGCCTACGACGAGGGACAGGCCATGCTGGACGCCTTAAACGCTCAGTATGACGATATTATTTCATGGGCGGATATGTACGACAGCGCCAGCACGGAGTCAAAGAAAATGATTGTGAGCTGCCTGATCCGGCGTGTGGAGGTGTATCGGGACTATCGGCTGCATATCGACTTCAACATTGACTTTGAGCAGTTCAGCGCTGGACTGGACATTTCGGCAATCGCCGCATAAAAAAAGCCCGCTTCAAAAGGGAAGCGGACATAAAACAAAAACTTGCTTTTTTCAAAGCAAGCATTTATTAAGAATACTCAGCGCACCCGATTGGTGGAGATAAGCGGGATCGAACCGCTGACCTCTTGACTGCCAGTCAAGCGCTCTCCCAGCTGAGCTATACCCCCATGTAAGGGGTGCGCTGAGTAATTTCTTATTCAATTAGTGCGGGGGTTGTTTACCGCTTCAACCGGGCTCCCAGCTGAGCTATACCCCCATGTAAGGGGTGCGCTGAGTAATTTCTTATTCAATTAGTGCGGGGGTTGTTTACCGCTTCAACCGGGCTCCCAGCTGAGCTATACCCCCATATGGAAGAGAGTGTAAATATTGAGTTTTAAGTGCGGGGGTTGTTTACCGCTTCAACCGGGCTCCCAGCTGAGCTATACCCCCACATCGGGTGGTCGGCGCTGCCGACTTGTATAATATAGCAGAGGTCTTCCAAAATGTCAACCCCTTATTTCGCTTTTTTCTGATTTTTTTAGAAACGCTCCGTTCGAAGGACAGCGGGGAGAGGCTGCCGCCTCTCCCCGGCTTGTTTATGCCTTATACCTTCAGCTTGTCCTTTTTCATCTCGTTGAGGCTGGCCACCACCATGCCCGTCAGGGCGAACAGGGCGATAACGTTGGGCAGCACGATGAAGTTGTTGAACATGTCGGTGACTTCCCACACGAAGTCGCTGCCGGAGACGGTGCCCAGGAAGATGAACACCAGCGCGATGATGGTGTAGATCACGCTGCACAGCTTGCCGTTCTTTTTGCCGAACAGGTAGTCGGCGTTGATCTTGCCGAACAGGTTCCAGCTGAGGATGGTGGAGAAGGCGAAGAACAGCAGGCAGACCGCCACAAACTTGGCGCCCAGGCTGGCGCCGAACACGGAACCGAAGGCGGTCTGCGCCAGATTGGTCTTGCCGATGCCCTCGGGGATCACGCCGGTGGCCAGGATGCCGTCCTTGGTGTACAGGGTGCAGATGATGACCAGAGCGTTCAGGGTCAGCACCACGAAGGTGTCGATAAACACACCGATCATGGCCACCACGCCCTGATCGTGGGCGTGCTTCACGTTGGCCTGCGCGTGGGCGTGGGGCGTGGAGCCCATACCGGCCTCGTTGGAGAACAGGCCGCGCTTGGCGCCCTGGGAGATAGCGGTCTTGAGGGCGTAGCCGAAGCCGCCGCCGATGATGGCCTGGGGCTGGAAGGCATACTTGAAGATCATACCGAAGGTGGCGGGGACATACTTGATGCGGCAGACCAGAATGGCCAGACCGCCCAGCAGGAAGACGCCCGCCATGATGGGCACCAGCTTTTCAGTGACAGCCGCCAGACGCTGCACGCCGCCCAGGAAGATGATCGCGCAGATGATCACCAGCACGATACCCATGACCCAGGAGGGGACGCCGAAGGCCGTTTCCATGGTGGAGCCGATGGAGTTGGACTGCACCATGCAGCCCATGAAGCCCAGCGCCAGAATGATAGACACAGCGAAGAAGCCTGCCAGGAACTTGCCGAAGCCGCCCTTGAACGCGGTGGTGATGTAGTAGACGGGGCCGCCCTTGATGTTGCCGTTGGCATCCACGATACGGGTCTTCTGCGCCAGCGTCGCCTCAGCGTAGATGGTGGCCATGCCGAAGAAGGCGATGATCCACATCCAAAAGATGGCGCCCGGGCCGCCGGTGAGGATGGCGCCGGAGGCGCCCACGATGTTGCCGGTGCCCACCTGCGCGGCGATGGCGGTGGCCAGCGCCTGGAAGGAGGTCATGCCGCTCTTCTGGGCGCCGCCGCGGAGGTTCATCTCGCCGAAGAACTTCTTCATACCCTCGCCGAAGCAGCGCACCTGCACGAACCGGGTCTTGATGGAGTACCACAGGCCAACGCCCATCAGCAGGAAGATGAGGATGTAGTTGCTGAGGTACTCGTTGATCTTGGATACGATGGGAAACAATACAGATTCCATGGTTTCTTTCTCCTTGCATAAAAATAGAGCCGCCGGAAAACGGCGACTCTGGAGACAGCAGGTGACAAGCGAAAAGCTCGTCTGCTCCGTCCTTTTGCCTGAGAGATTCGGCGCTTGCGCGCCTTGCACCTTCGGCACCCAACTGAATGGGATTCTCCAGAGTCCCCTCCCCGTCCGGTCTTTCCATTCCGGGCGGTTCACAGGGCTGTTTTCAATTGATGGACGTATGTTACCACACAACGGACAGCTTTGCAACCCCCTTTTTGAAATTTTTTTGAACGTTCTTTTCTTCCGCTTGACAATATCGTAAAACGATGTTATAAATATCGTAGAACGATATTTCAAGGTGGTGAGTGCAGATGCCGCGGAAAACGCTGGACTCCCTGTCGGAACCCATGTTCTATGTGCTGATGGCGCTGCAAAAGCAACCCCTGTGTGGGGCGGATATTGCCCAGTGGGTGTCCGCCCGGACGGAGAAGCGCATCGTGCTGGGCCCCGGCACGCTGTACACCATACTGGGCAAGCTGACGGACGAGCAGATGATCCGGGAGACGGCGGTGGACGGCCGCCGCCGCACCTACGAGACGACAGAGGCCGGAGACAAGCTGTATGACAACGAGGTCGCGCGTCTGCGCCGCTGCCTGCGGGACGCGGACGCGGTACGCGGAGAGGAGGAACCGCCATGCTGAAAACCATCCCCTACTACTTCTATCAGGTAGACGCCATCGAGGACTGGCTGGACGAACAGGCACAGAAGGGGCTTTTCCCGCTGGAAACACGCTTCGGCACCGCCATGTCCTTCCGGCGGGACACGCCCCGCGCTGTGCGCTACCGCATCGACGTAAAGCGGAACATCGGGTATACCGACGAGAAGGCGCGTATCGCCGCCTATCGGGAGATGGGCTGGGAATACGTCTGCGACCTGACACCGTATCTGGACATCTACCGCTGTGACGACCCCGCCGCACCGGAGCTGAACACCGACGAGGAGACGCTCCACCAGGTGCTGGACAAGAAGCTGAGAAGTCAGATACTGTGGAGCATCGCCCTCATCTGTCTGATCCCCGTGTGGCTCTATGTGGTGGTGCTGCGGGGCGTACCGGGCTTCTCCGGTATCTGCGATATGCTGCTGAACGGCTACGGAGGTCTGTTCCTCTGCGCGGCGCTGCTGGTGCTGTCGTGGCTCATCAGCAGCATCGCCTGCATCATCGGCGCTGTGACCACACGGAGACGCAGGCTGCTGCAGCGCACCCGCCGCTCTCCCGCCCAGCTGCGGCGCTGGCGCGCCATCCGCCTGTCGGCGAACCTCCTGCCGCTGGCGGGTCTGGCACTGTGCCTGGTGCTGCTGGTGACGTACACACGATCCGGCAGGGACATCCCCGTGGCGGACTTCCCCGCGCCCACGGTGTCGGAGGTCTTTCCCGGTATGCAAAGCAACCTCCAGTGGGCGACAGTCACCCCGGAGCCGCTGAGCCGCCACCGGTACCTGCGGCAGAAGGATCTGACGCTTTCCAATTTCTACGACGGCGGGTACTATGACGTCGATGTGTACCGGATCGCGTGGACATGGCTGGCGGAGGGCTACGCCCGCGAGCAGGCGCAGGAGGCCGGCGCGGAGACGATCACCGTCCCCGGCTGGGAGCACGCATGGTACGCCGCGGACGCAGATCCCTACGGCGGGCAGCTGCTGGTGCTGCAGGACGGCAAGGAGGTCTGGTGCATCGGCTATGACGGAGGGCAGCGCCTGACGGACGCGCTGGACGTCTTCGCAAGAACGTGATGCGTAAAGTACAGGCGGGCGGACAGAGTCGTCCGCCCCTACAAAGCAGGACGAGAACCGTGCGAAACGGGACGTCGGGGACGCTGTCCCCTACGGAGCGACACCGGGGGCGTCCCCTACAGGCAAAAAGAACCGCCGGGAGGCGGTTCTTTTTGCTCAGTTCAGCGTGAACGTCATTTTCACCGGGTTGTGGTCGGAGTAGGCGAAGCCCGTGTCCAGCACGGCGGAGTCGCTGACGGTCACGTTGGGCGTGACCATGAAGCCGTCCACCGTCAGGACGTACTGTCCCGCGTGATAGGCACTGTCGGCGTTGCGGCAGCTGGGTACGGGGTCGCTCTCGTCCAGCGGCGCCACCAGCTGCACGTCATAGCCGTCGAACACACCCTCCGGTATAGGCTGCGCCCAGGAATATTCCTGATCCGCCGCGCCGAAATAGGCGGAGGAATCCCCCAGCAGATCCTTGTTGAAGTCGCCGCCGGCCACGCACCAGTTGCCCGCGTCGTACTCCGCCTGCATGTCCGCCAGCAGCAGCTTCAGCTGCTCGGTGGCGATGGTGCCGTCGCTGGTATAGGCCGACAGGTGCAGGTCGTACAGCACCAGCTCTTTGCCGCCCTCCGCCGGGATGCGGCTGACGGAATAGCAGCGATCCAGATCCAGCAGCTTCATGAAGCCGCCTTCCACCGGCAGCTCCACCCGGTTCGCCGCCGCGATGTTCACCGGCGCGAAGGTCAGCAGCCCGGACTGAGACGCACCGTGGGGCTTCGTCAGCGGGTACAGCAGGTAGGGCGAGTCGTAGTTCTGGCAGAACACGCTGCTCTTGTCAAACAGAGCGGCGTACAGCGGCTCCCGCTCGTCCACATGGTAGCTGCGGGTGGCGTCCGTGTCCACCTCCTGCAGGAGATAGAAATCCGCGTCCTGCTGCTTGAGATACCCGGCGATGGCGTCCATGTTGGCCGTCAGGCGCTCCTTCGACCAGGCGCGGGACTCCGTGCCGCCGTCCATGAAGAAGCCGTAGTCCTCCTCGTAGGCGCCGAAGCCGATATTCCACGACACCAGCGTATACGCCTCCCCCGCCGACAGCGACGGCGCGGTGTCCGGCGTCTGCACCGGCGTCAACGGCTGGTCGCCGATGCGGTGGTAGCTGATGAACACATAGGCCACATACGCCGCCGCCAGCAGCACCACCGCCAGCAGGACGATCAGCAATATCTTCACCCATTTTTTCACAGGAATGACCTCCTCGGTTTACTTTTTTCCTGAAGTATAGTATACTCTTTTCTACTGCATTTGAAAAGAGGGACTTGCCTTGAAAAAGATCGTCATCCGCTTCAACGCACCGGTGATCCTGACCTTCGCCCTGCTGAGCCTGCTGGCGCTGCTGCTGGGCAACTGGACAGGCGGCACGGCCACCACCCAATTCTTCTCCGTGTACCGCTCCTCGCTGGCCGATCCGCTGACCTATGTCCGTTTCTTCGGCCATGTGCTGGGTCACACCGGCTATGAGCACTACATGGGCAACATGCTGCTCCTGCTGCTGGTGGGCCCCGGTCTGGAGGAAAAATACGGCAGCGGCACCATGGTGTGGATGATCGCGCTGACAGCGCTGGTCACGGGACTGGTACACTTCATCTTCTTCCCCCACTCGGCGCTGCTGGGCGCCAGCGGCGTGGTGTTCATGATGATCGTGCTGTCCTCCTTCACCGCCGCCCGCCGGGGCGAGATCCCCGTGACGCTGATCCTGGTGGTGATCTTCTATCTGGGCGGCGAGATCATGGACGGCCTGTTCAAGCAGGACAACGTGTCCCAGATCGCCCACATCGTGGGCGGCCTGTGCGGTCTGGTGTTCGGCTTCACCGTCCGCCGGGGACGGAGGTGAGCGCCGTGTATATAGCCATCGCCATCGCAGCGGCGCTGCTGGGCGCCGACCGGGTGCTGAAATACCTCTCCCGCACGGGGAAGCTCCGTCTGGAGAGCAAATACCTGCGCCTGACCCATCTGGAAAACCGCGGCTTCTTCCTGGGGCTGGGGCAAAAGCATGAAAAGCTGCTGCGCTGGCTGCCCATGGGCGTGTGGCTGCTGGCAGCGGTCTGCTTGCTGCCGGAGCTGGGAAAGCGGGTGTTCTCCGCGCAGCTGGGCATCCTGCTGGTGCTGCTGGGCGGCCTGAGCAACCAGTTCGACCGGCTGCGCCGGGGCAGCGTCACGGATTATCTGCAATTCCCCCACCGCCGGGTGAAGAAACGCGCGCTGGTGTGGAATCTGGCGGACTTCATGCTCGTCGGCGGCGTGGTGCTGACGGTGCTCGGCCTTTTGAGAGAGCTGGTAAAGAAATAAAAAAAATCGGGTCAAACGACCCGATTTTTTTATTTCTCCTTGTAATACAGCCGGCAGTGGCAGTAGCCCTCGAAGTTGGGATCGGCGATCTGATCCTTGAACTCCTTGCACATGCACTTGTTCTCCTCCGTCCGTGCCAGCCGGCACGGGCAGTAGCCGCCGGTGCGCTTCAGACCCTCGCGGATAGTCCTGACGATCTCGGGATCGTCGTTGAGACGAACCTTCATGGCTGCACCCTCCTTTGCGTATGTATCAACCGTGGCTGTTGAACCAGTCCTCGCAGAACTTGGCGATGGCCGGTACCAGATCCTTCACAAAGCGCTTGGTGGTGTTGACGCACAGGTCGTAGGAGCCCTTGTCGCCCCACTTGTTGTCGCTGTACATCTGGTGGTGCTGGGCACGGTTGCGGTCGATCTGCTTCATGCGGTTTTCGATCTCCTTGGCCGTCAGGTGCTCGCCCTCCGGGGCGCGGCGCTGGCAGCGCTCGATCCTGGAATCCTTGTCCGCGTAGACGAAGATGTTCAGCGGATCGTAGTCCTTCAGGATCACATCGGCGGCGCGGCCGATGATGACGCAGTCGCCCTGCTTGGCGAAATTCTCCACGATCCTCCGCTGCGCCACCGCCACGCGGATGGGCTGATCCATGATCTGGAAGGGCTGCATGCCGAAGCGGTGGCCGATGGTCAGGGGATAGGCAGCCTCGATGCTTTTTTCCGCGACGTTGGCCACATAGTCCTCGTTGAAGCCGTTCTCCTTGGCGATCATCTCGATGATCTCGTGGTCGTAGCACGGAATACCCAGTGCATTCGCCAGACGCTTGCCCAGCTCGCGGCCGCCGGAGCCAAACTCACGGCTGATGGTAATGATCCTGCTCATAATGGAATACCTCCTCTTAATACTGATAGCAGCTGCCGCCCACGAACTCGCGGATGATGGAGTTCAGCGGCACATAGGGCGTGTGCAGCGGCGGGACGCTCTGCACCACATCGATCAGGTCGGTGAGCTTGTGCTCCTTCATGTATTCCGGCGTCAGCTGCTGCTGGAAATCGGGGATGTTGCCCAGACATTTGGCCAGAATGCACACCTCGTAGTCGTGGAAGGAGTCGATGTGGATGGACGCGTTGCCCTTGTACGGCTGGATGTAGTTGACCTCGCCGGCGTTGACGCTCTCGGCACGCTCCACCGTCTCCCGCAGGGAGTGACCGCGGGTGTTGTAGTCCCGGATAAGACGCCGCGCCACCCGCAGCTGCTCCGGACGCACCACCCTGTCCCTGTCGGTCAGGATACGGGTGCGGGGCGCCACATAGATGCCGGTGGCCGCACCGCGGAGCTTGTCAAAGATCAGCGGGTTGAGCATGTGGATGCCCTCGGCAATGACCACGCAGTCCCGGTCGCCCTGCATCTTGTTATAGCCGCCGGTGGTGCCGGTCTTGAAGTCGTACCACGGGATGTCCGCCTCCTCGCCGTCCAGCAGGCGGCCGATGCAGCCCACCAGCTGCTCCACGTTGACGCAGTAGGGGGACTCCCAGTCCGTGGCCTCCGGCGGACGCTGATCAAGCGGCAGGAAGAAGTTGTCCATGCTCAGCAGGCACACCTTCACACCCAGATTCTCCAGATATTCCCGCAGCCGCATGGCGGTGGTGGTCTTGCCGCTGCCGGAGGGCCCCGTCAGCGCCACGATGCGGCGATCCCGTCCGGCGGACAGAATGGCCGCCGCCGCAGAGGACACCTTGTCGTGGAATACCTCCTCGCACCGCAGAACGAACTGCGTCTCGTTGTCCATGGCCTGATTGATGGTTTCCAAGTCGATTATACGCATAGGGCCTCTCCTTTCAAGAGGTAAATTCACTGAAATATTACCCTGTATTATACCACGCTGTCGTCGGTACGTCAAAGGGGCAATGGCGCAAAGATGCCGCAAAAAAATCCCCGCCGGCCGCTCCGCAGGCAGAAGCTTGCAAATGTACCAAAAATTGTTGCAAAACAGAGAAACTTTCATTGCATTTTGCCGGTATTTATGGTACTATGATGTTAGGAATTTAACAATGCTGCACAAATTATTTCGATTTTGTAGCATAACCGCCATTTTGTTCACGCGGAGTCTACTGCCGGATGGCAGCTCCGCCGAAAGGACGTGAAAGCTGTTGGATCACACCCCCAAGATCATCGCCGTAGCCGGTAAGGGCGGCGTGGGCAAGACCTCCCTCTCCGCCGCCTTTGTGCGGCTGCTGACGGAGGCCTATCCCGACAAGCGCATTCTGGCCATCGACGCCGACCCCGCCGTGGGGCTTTCCACCGCGCTGGGCGTGGAGGTAAAGGAGACGCTGGACGACATCCGCAAGAGCATCGTGGCCTCGGTGGAGGACGGCGCGCCCCGGGAGGCCATCGAGCTTCTCAGTGAGGCCCGCTACCGCATCTTCGACACCATGGTGGAGGAGCAGAAATTCTCGTTTCTGGCCATCGGCCGTCCGGAGACGGCGGGCTGCTACTGCAAGGTGAACGCCTATCTCAAGGAGGTCATCAATCTGCTGGCCGGCGACTTTGACTATGTGGTCATCGACGGCGAGGCGGGCATTGAGCAGATCAACCGCCGGGTGATGGAAAAGGTCACGCACCTTGTGCTCATCACCGACCCCAGCCGCAAGGGTACGCAGGTCATCGACACCATCAAGCGGGTGGCCGATGAGCTGGTGATGTACGACCGCTGCGGCTCCATCGTCAACCGGGTCACAGACCCATCGCTGATACCCTATATCCACATCAACGGCACAGAGATACTGGCTACCATCGGCAGCGACCCGCAGCACGCCGCCAACGACATCCAGGGTCTGAGTGTTTTTGATCTGCCGGAGGATGCACCCGTCATCCGCGGCGCCCGCGAAGCCCTGACCAAGCTGGAGATCTTATAATCTGAATCACATAGGAGAGAGGTGTAATTCTTGAGAGACCTGAAGCATCTGATCTACTTCGAGAGCCTGCTGGAGAATGCCGACAACGATCTGGTCAAACAGGCACAGGCAGAGGGGAAACTGGCCATCGGCTATACCTGCTACCACATGCCTGAGCCGCTGCTGAATCTGCCCGGCTGCTTCTCCGTCCGACTCCGCGCCCCCCGCACCGGTTCGCTGGACATCGCTACCTATTATATGTCCAACTACACCTGTGAATATGCCCGCGCCCTGGTGGAACGCGGCATGGAGGGCGGCTACCAGTTCCTTGACGCGCTGGCCGGCGTGGACGCCTGTTCCATGATGAACCGCGCCATGGAGCACTTCGAGATCCTGCAGATCAACGACAAGCCCAATTTCTTCGTCACCCACTGCGACATCCCCTACAAGATCACCGACTACACGCTGGATTCCTACGTCAAGCAGATGCGCCGCCGGGTGCTGGATCCTCTGACGGAGAAATACGGCGTGGACACCTCCGACGCGGCCATCCGCCAGGCGGTGAAGGAGCACAACGAGGTCTGTTCCATCATCAGCGAGATCGGCGAGATGCGCAAGGAGGAAAACCCGGTCATCACCGGCTACGAGTTCCATGTGCTGAATCTGGTGAGCTTCACCTGTCCCAAATACCTGATCCTCCCCTACCTGCGGGAGACGCTCACCGAACTGAAAAAGCGCAAGCCCGATCCCAAGCCCGCCTTCCGCGCCCGTGTCGCCATTGTGGGCAGCGAGATCGACGACCCCCAGCTGACCAAGCTCATCGAAGGCTGCGGCGCGCTGGTGGTGTCCGACCGCTACTGCTTCGGCTCCACCCCCGGCCGGGAGATCATCCAGCTGAAGGAGGACGAGGACGCCCTGCCCCAGATCTGTCTGCACATCATGAAGCACTCCGAGTGCGCCCGCTACATCGCCGACGAGAAGGTGCAGCAGCGCCGCGAGACAGCGGATCGTCTGGCGCGGGAGTATCACGCCGACGGCATCATCTATGAGCAGATGAAATACTGCGACTACTGGGGCTTCGAGCGTGCGCTGGTGAGCCACATCATGCACGAGGAATACGACTGGCCCGTGCTGAGTATCGACCGCCTGTACAACAACGGCAACTCCGGCCAGCTGCGCACCCGCGTGCAGGCCTTCGTGGAGTCGCTGGAGATCAAGAAGATCCACAAGCAGAACGGAGGTGCCAACTGATGGCCGACAAGAAGAAATTCCCCAACCCCGCATTCTTCCGCGCCAGAACGGAGATGGACTGGAAGGCGCAGGCCGCCAACCTGAAGGAGGTCGGCTCCATCGCGCTGGAGCTCATCAAGGAGACGGACTGGAAGGCCTTCGGCAAGAAGCAGAAGGATCACTTCCTTGACAACATGAACCGCGTGGCGCGGGAGGCCAGAGCCGTGGCCGGCATGACCTGCGCCCAGCGCAGGGATCTGCTGCTCAACGGCGAGAAGCAGCTGGGCACACTGTACCGCAAGGGCGACATGGCCACTGTCCGCCGCGAGTGGCGCGGCGTGGAGAGCACGCTCATTGACTTCGCCGGCTGGCTGAAAACATGGGGCATGCTGCTGGGCACCTTCTCCAAGGATCTCATTCCCGCCCTGAACACCACCTTCTGGTATCGCTGGATGATCTCCTACATGTGCTGCGTGAGCTTCATGGACAAGAACACCATGGGACAGCGCGGCAACGCCCTGCGCATGAGCCACCTGATGACCTACGATATCTTCCGCTATGTGGCGGAGAATCTGGTGTTCCTGGCCAAGTGCGACAAGAAGAACGGCAACAGCTCCGAGCTGAACAAGAAGGTCGTTCTGTTCGACGAGATGACCATGGGGCAGATCATGGCCGGCTTCCCCGACCTGCTGGGTATCCCCTATCAGCTGATGCCCGTGTTTCTGGTATCCGAGATCGACCAGCTGACCTGCGTGCCCTACATCGACGCGGTGGAGTCCTTCGGCCTGCCCGCCGACTGCTGCCCCGTGCCGTCCTCCGAGTGCGGCGCTCTGGTCATCGACGCGCTGCCCCACATGGGCAAGTGCTTTATCTCCTCCTCCATGCCCTGCGACGGCTCCACCATGGCCTCCAGCTATATGTCCCGCCGCTTCCCCGACCTGCCCGTGTTCCACCTGTGCTTCCCCGTTCGCTATGAGGACGAGGAGACGGTGCAGATGGGCGCCGAGGACATCCGGGCGTGCATTAAGTTCATCGAGGAGCAGACCGGCGCCAAGTGGAGCTGGGACGCCTACTTCTCCGCCATGAAGCGCTTCAACGAGGAGACGCGCTACGAGCTGGAAAAGTGGGAGGTCAACAAGACCGCCTATCCCCAAATCATCGGCCCCAGCTACGAGCTGTTCCGCAAGTGGAACTACGAAATGGACGGCGGTATCGACCCGCGCGTCATGAAGACCTGCCGCAAGGTCAACGACCTGCTGATGCAGTCCTACCAGCGCCGCGACGAGGCGTGGGTGGGCAAGATGCGCTACCGCGGCATCGTGTGGAGCTGCCCCGCCCACTACTACGCCAACTTCTCCAACTGGCTGGCCAACTGCTGGGGCATCAACATTCTGGTGGAGATGGAATCCCTGAACTTCACCAAGCCTCTGGAGACAGAGGACAAGGAGGAGGCACTGCGCGATCTGGCGCGTCTGTACGAGCGTATGGTCATGCGCCGTCACACCAACGGCGGCTACCAGAACGTGGTGGACGAGCTGTGGCGCCAGTGCGAGGCGTGGAACACCAACATCATCATCATGTACCAGAACGTGGCCTGCAAAAACATGGCCACCGTGCAGGGCATCCTGGACGAGCAGGGCCGCGAGCGCGGCTATCACATGATCTGGATCGAGCATGACCTGATGGATCCCCGCACCGTCTCCCGCAAGACCATGCGCGACAAGGTCAACGAGTACATGCGCACGGTCATGCGCGCCGAGCCGATCGACCCCTCCCTCTGCGATTTCGACGACGAAAACTGCATGTAATATTCTCAACTACTACATATATAAAGGAGTTTACGACTATGAAATACTACGGCGGCTGTGATGTGGGTTCCACTTATACCAAGGCGGTCATTCTGGATGAGAACGGCAAGATCTGCGCCGACACCACCATCCGCAGCAAGATCAATTCCGAAGTCTCCGCAAAGCTGGCTATGGAGGAGGTTCTGAACAAGGTGGGGCTGAAGTCCTCCGAGGAGCTGGGCTATCTGATCGGCACCGGCTATGGCCGCAACAAGGTTCCCTTCGCCGATGAGAACATCTCCGAGATCTCCTGTCACGCCATGGGCGTGCATGTCACCGATCCCACCGTCAAGGCCATCATCGACATCGGCGGTCAGGACGTGAAGGGCATCTCCATCGACACCGATGGCACCGTGAAGAACTTTGCCATGAACGACAAGTGCGCCGCCGGCACCGGCCGTTTCTACGAGGCCATGGCGCGCTCCTTCGAGATGAGTCTGCCCGAATTCTCCAACCTGTCCCTGACGGCCAAGAACGTCATCCCCATCACCGCCCAGTGCACCGTGTTCGCCGAGTCCGAGGTCATCACGCTGGTGGGTGAGGGCAAGCCCATGGACGAGATCGCCGCCGGCATCCAGATGGCCGTGGCCAAGCGCTGCTTCGTTATGAGCAAGAAGGCCGGCGCCACCGACGCCATCACCCTCACCGGCGGCTGCGCCAAGAACGCCGGTCTGAAGCAGGCCATCGAGCACGTTCTGAAGCTGAAGGTCATCGACCTGAAGACCGATCCTCAGCTGATGGGCGCGCTGGGCGCCGCCGAGTACGCGCGGCAGAAGGGCATGGCTCGCGCCTGAACTTCCACCACATAAGGAGGCTACGTTATGTGCAAGGTTTTCAAATTCATCTTCAAGCTCATCCGTATTCTGGCGGTGGCTGTGGGCGCGCTGTTCGTCGTGTACTTCTGGAATCTGGATCAGAAGCTGCTGGGTTGGGCATACGTGCAGGTCAACAGGATCTTTGACCGCAAGAAAGTGGACATCAAATTCTAATGGAACTCTATAATCCCATCATCCGCGGTGTGGAGGAGCTGGTCGGCTCCTCCACACCCCAGAAATACCCCTACGACCCGGCCGACGCCTGGGAGGACACCGGCGCTTTCGAGCTGGTCATGTTGCGGGACGCCGCCTTCGAGCTGGGCGGCAGCGGCAAGAGCGCCGTGAATTTCACCTGTGTCACCACCTCCCCGGAGCTGGTGCCCCAGGACGAGATACTGGTCTACGGCTCCGACCTGAGCCAGCTGAAGGGTGACAGCAGCTACGCCCGCATCGCCCTCCTGCGGGTGGGCGACATCGAGTCCGACGACGAGGAGGACACCGAGCAGGCGTTCCGCGCCATTCAGGACATGGATTTCGTCAAGTACCATGTGTTCCCCAGGGGCTACATGATCCGCACCAGCTCCGAATCCAGTCGGGAGCAGGTTCGCATCAGCCGCGACGCGCTGAAAAGCGGCATGAGCTTCCGGCGCATCGGCGCTGACTTCATCCGCCAGTACAAGCGCAACCCCCACATTCTGGCGGTGAAGCTGCTGTTCATCACCGCGCCCGACGCAAATTACGACGGGCTGGCGAAAAGTGCCAAAACCGTCAAGGACATCACCATGAGCCTGACGAAAATTCTGGAGGGCATGCCCACCGACTGCGGCTCCTGCAACCTGAAGGCCATCTGTGACGAGGTGGAGGGTATGCGCGAGCTGCACTTCGGCAAGGAGCACCACACCACGGAGTGACCTTCGGTTCCCTCCGTTCACCGGCGCACACCGGTCATTTTGCCGAAAAAACGGGGCTTTCACGGCTCTGCACCGCACCGATCTGTAAAAGTTCCCTTTTCCGGCCTTTTTACCGTTGACTTTTGGCTTTTCCGGGTGTATATTCTCCACCATCAAGAGGCAATGGCGTCTCAAAGGTTTAGTCCTTTGCGGCGGTATTGTCTCTTTTTCGTTTTTCTTCAGGAGACATACGCAAAGTCAATACGGTATAAAAGCGTTTGAGAAAAGAGAAGTAGCGCAGGGGCTCACCCCCAGAGAGTGCGGGAGGCTGGGAACCGCACGGCAGAGCCTGCGTGAATAACACTTTTCGAGCTGCGATCCGAAAGGAGCGATCCCAGTAGGTGCGCCGGAACGCCGCCCGTTATGCGGCAGAGCTTTATCGGAAGCTTGGAAATGAGAACAAATACAGGTGGCACCGCGAGAACAGCACTTGCCCTGTAGGATGCTGATAACTTTTACGGAGGTTTTTATCATGTGTTCTATTATGGGTTACTGTTCAGGCGATGCCGATTTTTCTCTTTTTAAGGCGGGCTTTGACAAGACGCTGTCCCGCGGCCCCGACGACAGCCGGATCGTTGACACCGGTCACGGGCTGCTGGGCTTCCACCGGCTGTCCATCATGGGTCTGGAGCCGTCCGGCATGCAGCCCTTTGCACTGGACGGCAGCTATGTGGTCTGCAACGGCGAGATCTACGGCTTTGAGGCGCTGAAGCGGGAGCTGCTGGCAAAGGGCTATTCCTTCCGCAGCGAATCCGACTGCGAGGTTCTGCTTCCCCTCTACCGAGAGCACGGCACCAACATGTTCCGCATGCTGGACGCCGAGTTCGCCCTGATCCTGTACGACGCGCAGAAGCAGTCCTTTATCGCCGCCCGCGACCCCATCGGCATCCGTCCGCTCTACTACGGCTACGACGATGCCGGCGCCATCGTTTTCGCCAGTGAGCCGAAAAACCTTGTGGGCATCTGCGGCAAAATCATGCCGTTCCCTCCCGGACACTACTACGCAGACGGAAAGTTCGTCTGTTATCGGGACATCACCGCCGTGAAGGAGGTGTGCCGCGATGATGTGGACACCGTGTGCGCCAACATTCACAAGAAGCTGGTCGCCGGCATCAAGAAGCGGCTGGTGGCCGATGCCAAGGTGGGCTTCCTCCTCAGCGGCGGACTGGATTCCTCTCTGGTGTGCGCTGTGGCGCAGCGCTGCTCCGACAAGCCCATCCGCACCTTCGCCATCGGCATGAGTGAGGACGCCATTGATCTGAAATACGCCCGGGAGGTGGCCGACTATATCGGCAGCGACCACACCGAGGTGTATATGACGCCGGATGAGGTGCGCTCCTCGCTGGAGACGGTGATCGAGCTGCTGGGCACCTATGACATCACCACCATCCGCGCCAGCATGGGCATGTATCTGGTCTGCAAGGCCATCCACCAGCAGACCGACATCCGCGTCCTGCTGACCGGCGAGATCAGCGACGAGCTGTTCGGCTACAAATACACCGACTTCGCCCCCTCCGCGGAGGAATTCCAGAAGGAAGCCGTCAAGCGCATCCGGGAGCTGCACATGTACGATGTGCTGCGCGCCGACCGCTGCATCTCGGTGAACTCTCTGGAGGCGCGGGTGCCCTTCGGCGACCTGGACTTTGTGGAGTACGTCATGAGCATCGATCCGGAGAAGAAGCTGAACAAATACGGCATAGGCAAGTACCTGCTGCGTCACGCCTTCGAGGGCGACTACCTGCCGCATGACATCCTCTACCGGGAAAAAGCCGCCTTCTCCGACGCCGTGGGACACTCCATGGTGGACTATCTGAAGGAGTACGCCCAGAGTCTGTACACAGATGCGGAATTTGAGCAGAAGCGGCTTGCCTACACCCACGCCCAGCCGTTCACCAAGGAGTCCCTGCTGTACCGGGAGATCTTCGAAAAGTACTATCCCGGCCAGAGCGACATGGTCGTGGACTTCTGGATGCCCAACAAGGCCTGGAAGGGCTGCGACGTAAACGACCCCTCCGCGCGCGTGCTGTCCAACTACGGTGCCAGCGGAAAATAAGCGCGAAAAAGCACCGCCTTAGGTCATTTGGCCTAAGGCGGTGCTTTTTGTTACTGCCACAGGGAGCACAGCAGGTCGGTGTACGCCGTGGGATCGTCGATGGGCAGGCCGGCGATGAGCTGCGCCTGGTTGTAAAAGATCTCCGCGTACTTCTTCGCCCGCTCCGGGTCGGTGAGCCGCGCCGCTTCGAAGGCCAGGAACGCCGGATGATCCACGTTGATCTCCAGAATGCGCTTGGCCTTCAGCCCCAGCTCCGGCTGCGCCGCCTTGAAATACTTCTCCATCTCGAAGGTCACGCCCTCGCCGCTGCTGAGACACACCGGGTGGGTCTTGAGCCGGGCGGAGGCCTTCACCTCGTCCACCTTCCCCGTCAGCGTCTCCTTGATGAAGGCGAACGCCTCCTTGTACTGCTGCTCGTCCTTTTCCTTCTTCTCCTCCTCGCCGGGCAGCTCCAGATCGCCGTCGGTGGCGGAGCGGAAGGGCTTGTCCTGATACTTCTGCAGCACGTCGGGCAGGAACTCGTCCGCCTTGTCGGTGAAGTACAGGATCTCCATGCCCCGCTCCTTCAGAAGCTCGGTCTGGGGGATGTGATCCACGCCGTCCACCGTGTCGCCGGAGGCGAAGTAGATGTACTTCTGCCCCTCCTTCATGCGCTCCACGTACTCCTTCAGCGTCACCAGCTTCTTCTCCGTGGAGGAGTAGAACAGCATCAGATCCTGCAGAAGCTCCTTCTTCTCGCCGTAGTTGTCCATGGCGCTGAGCTTGATCTGCCGCCCGAAGGACTGCCAGAAGGACTCGTACTTCTCCCTGTCATCCCGCAGCAGGCGTTCCAGCTCGCCCTTGACCTTCTTTTCCAGATTGGCGCCGATAAGCTTCAGCTGCCGGTCATGCTGCAAAAGCTCGCGGGAGATGTTCAGGTTCAGATCGGGGGATTCCACCACGCCCCGGACGAAGCTGAAGCACTCCGGCAGCAGCTCCTTGCACTTGTCCATGATCATCACGCCGGCGGAATACAGCTGCAGCCCGCCCTCAAACTCCTCGGAGTAGTAGCGCAGCGGCGCCTTCTCCGGGATGAACAGCAGCGCCTTGTACGTCACCGCGCCTTCGGCGGACACGGTGATGACGCTCAGCGGCGGCTCGGTATCCGCGAAGCGCTGCTGATAGAATTCGTTGTACTCCTCCTGCGTCACGTCGGTCTTCTTCCGCTGCCACAGGGGCACCATGCTGTTCAGCGTCTCCCACTCGAATACTTCCTCGTACTCCGGTTTGTCCTCCGGGCAGCCCTCCTTCAGCTTGGGATGGGGCATCCGCATACGGATGGGGAACCGGATGTAGTCGGAATACTTCTTCACCAGCTTGTACAGGGGATACTCCCGCAGGTACTGGCTGTACTCGTCCTTTTCCTCCTCGGTGTCGGGCTTGATGTGCATGATGACGTCGGTGCCCACCGTCTCCTTATCGCACGGCTCCACGGTGTAGCCCTCCACGCCGGAGGACTGCCACTTCCAGCCCTGCTCCTCACCGTATTTCCGGGTGATGACGGTGATCTCGTCGGCCACCATAAAGGCGGAGTAAAAGCCCACGCCGAACTGCCCGATGATGTCGGTGTCCGCGCTCTCGTCGCCCTCCACCTGCTGGCGGAACTTCAGGCTGCCGGAGGAGGCGATCACGCCCAGATTGTTCTCCAGCTCCTCCTGGCTCATGCCGATGCCGTTGTCGCTGACGGTCAGCAGCCGGTTCTCCTTATCCAGGATCAGCTTGATCTCGAACTCGTCCCGCTTGATGCCCACCTTGTCGTCGGTGAGGCTCAGGTAGCACAGCTTGTCAATGGCGTCCGAGGCGTTGGAGATGATCTCCCGCAGGAAGATCTCCTTGTGGGTGTAGATGGAGTTGATCATCAGATCCAGCAGCCGCTTGCTCTCCGCCTTGAATTCTTTTTTCATCATGTTTGCTCAGATCTCCTTTGTTTGAAGGGAGATGCGCCGGGGCGCATCTCCCTGTGGTATACGTTTTCGCCTTACGCGAACTTCTTCCGGCTGATGAGCCAGCCCACGCAGGACAGCACCGCCACCGCGCCGGACACGATCATCATGACCTTGCAGAAGGGTGGAATGATCTTCTGCACCCTTTTGCCCACGCCGCAGGCCGCCTTGCCCAGCAGCTTCGTCGCCGCCTTGCCCACCGCGGCCACCGCGGATACCGCAGCCTCCGCCGCCATGTGCGCCAGCTTTTTGGCCAGCTTGACGGCCGCCGCCGTCACCTTCCGGGCGATGCCGCCCGCCTGATGTAAAAACTTCTTCACGCTCAGCCCTCCTTTGCTGTATGCCAGTCGATGACCGCCGCCGGAGGTTTCTCCCGCCCGGCATCAACGGTCATTTTGCCGTTTGCTCTATTATAGTCCCGCCGGGCGCCGCTGTCAACGCGCCGTCCCGCCAATTCGGGCAGTCTGCCGCCGGTGCCTGAGGCTCACCGCATGAAGCGGTCGATGGCGTCGTTCAGGGACTGTATGGCCTCCTGATCTCCCGCCTCCACCGCATCCACGATGCAGTGGCTGATGTGATCCTTCAGGATGGCGCGCCCCGTGCCGTTCAGCGCGGAGATCACCGCGCTGAGCTGCACCAGCACCTGGGAGCAGTCCTCGCCCCGTTCCACCATCTTCCGCACGGCGTCCAGATGCCCCTGCGCCCGGCTCAGCCGGTTCAGCACGGCCTTTGTCTGCTCGTGGGAGTGGTGGTGGGTATGGGTGTGGACATTTCCATTCTCGTCCACGTGGGTATGGGTATGCTCGTTCAAGGGTCTTTCCTCACTTGTTGTACTCGTAGGTGGGTTTGTTCATGTCGTATTTCTGCTTCAGCGGGTCGCGGCGCTCCATGCGGTCATAGTGCCGGCACAGGAACGGCTCCACGCCGTAGAACAGCGCCTTGCCGTCCAGATCGAAGAAAAACACGGCGAACAGCGCGGCGTACACGCCCAGTCCGATCAGCACGATCTTTTTCAGGATTTTGAACACAGTTTTCATTTTCCGCTCCTCCTTTTACCAGCTCATGGAATCGTCGAACTCCAGCAGGGACGGATCCAGCGGCTCCTCCTGCATAACGGTGGTCATGTAGTCGTTGATGATGCTGCGGATCTCGGCGCGGGAGACGTTGCGCTTGTCGGGCAGCGCGTGGGGCATCCAGATGGCATGGATGTTGCGGGCGCGGAACTCGTCCTCGAACAGGCCGTGAACGCCCTGCATGCCCTTGCACAGCAGCTGGTCGTACATCATGACCATGTCGCAGTGGAAGCGCTCCATGTTCTCCCACAGCTCGAAGATGTGGTGCATGCCGCCCACCGCCATGCGGCGCATAGGCGCCCACTCGTGGTAGGTAGCCATGTCCTCCAGCGTGTTCTCGTAGCCGTCGGTGCGCAGCGTCATGTCGAACATCAGGGAGTCCATGTTCATGACGGTGTTCAGACCCCAGCAGTTATACGCCCATGTGCACCAGTTGGAGTAGTACAGCGGCGCGCAGCTCCACGCGATGACACGGTGGCGCGTCAGCGGGAAGTTGTTGATGCGCTGCTCCACACACTTCTCCATGATCCTGCGCACCTTCTTGTCCGTCTCGTGCCAGATGGGAAGGTCGCCGTACTGGGACTGGTAGATGCGGTACAGCGCCTGCGCCACGCCGTTGATGGGATAGTAGCTGGTATTGGCCGCCACGTCCCACTTCTCCCACTCGAAGCGCTGCAGCTCGTTCTGGCTTTCCAGCTTTTTGCACAGCTGCTGGTAGTCGAAGGGCACGCCCGTCTGCTCCTCGATGAACTTCCAAGCCTCCTCGATCTCCTTCATGCAGTGCTTGTGCACCAGCGGATCGTCGAACTGCATGGGCTGGGGCATGGCGAACAGGGGCTTGTCGATGAGCCAGTCCTGAATGATGGACGTGGCCACGGAGCCGTCGCAGGCCTCGTTGGAGGTGATGACCGCCTTGTAATAATCCGGCACATCGTCCAGCACGAACAGTCCGGCCTCCGCCTGACACATGGGGCACGGATCGCCGGGCAGACCCAGGGACTGCACCGCGTCGATATAGTTGAGCACCGTGTGGTTGTTCACGTGGCAGGTGACGAAATACGGGATCATCTGCAGGGGGATGTTCTCCACCTCCTTGCTGAAGGGGTAGAAGATGCCGCCCCACACCGTCTCGTCGTGGGCGATGGTCTTGTCGTGTCTGGCCTGCACCCTTTTGCTGCCCTTGTTGGTGTTCAGGTCGTTACGGAACATGCCCATGAACTGATAGATGGTGGCGTTGGTCATGGCGCGGTAGTGCAGCGGACAGGCGCGCAGCGCCTCGCCCCGCAGGCCCTCCATGCCGCGGTCGAACCAGTGCAGCACCGGCAGATAGGTCTGACCCATCCAGCGATAGCGCCAGCAGCCCTTGGCAAACGTCCAGACGCCGCCGTAGCGCATGACGTCGTATACCAGCATGCCGTAGTTATACAGCCACACCTTGTTGAAATAGTAGAACGTGTCCTTCACGCCGCGCCATTCCCGGTGCTTGTACAGGCCGGTCTTGTCGCAGTACAGGTCGCCCAGACGCCGCTCGCCGTGGGGCTTGCCGTACCAGAAATCCCTGGCCAGCTTCTTATAGTCCGTGGCTTTGACCTTGTCCACCACGCTCTTCAGGTCAAACTTCTTCATTTCTTGGCGCCCTCCTGAATTTTCTTGATCTCCACGCTTTCGATAAAGGCCTGGAACCGGGTGCGCAGCTGGCCGCTGGCGGAATTGATGTACTCCTTCTCGATGGAACAGACGGGATAGCCGAAATCTCTCTGGAGCACGACGGTGTCGATAACGCGCTCATAGCTCCAGTACTCACAGAACTTGTTGGAGGCGACGATGATGCCGTCGGCCTTGTATTCCCTTGCCAGATCCGCAATATGCTGCTTGCGGCGGCGCATCTCCTGCTGCTCCATGAAGCGGGTACACTGGCTGGTCAGCAGATAGTGCCGGGCAATGGCGCGCAGGGGCGTTTCGCCCTCCCTGATCTCGATGGGCTGGCGGGACTCCATGGCGCCGTAGCAGTACCGGTCGGCCACCACCAGTGCGCCGCAGCTCTCGATCAGCTTGGTGAAGTCCGGGTCGTCGTTCTCGCTGCCGGCCAGCAGCACCTTGCAGCGGTAGGCGGGCTTGGTGTCCGGCTCGCGGGTGCGCAGCTCCTCCAGCGTCTCCCGCAGCTTGTCGATGATGAGGTACTTGGGACAGGTCAGCGTCACCAGATTGATCACATGGAACTCGTACCCGGTGATGGTGGGGTTGTCCAGCTTGCGGTAGTCTCCGATCTCCTGCACGATGCGGCACAGCTCGTTGTGGCTCTCGATGGTCTTGAGAATGGCCTCGTCCGACGTATCCACGCCGTAGTTATCGTGGAGGAAATCCACCACATGCGCCTTCAGCTGCGCCTCGTAGTGGTCGATGCTGTTGGCGGTCTTTTTGAAAGGCACGTCGGTGAACTCGCACTTGAACTTCTCGTTCTGGATGATATCCATCCGCTGCAGATGCTCCTGGAACCGGCAGGTGACAGTACACGTCTCCGTGGCCAGCTGCGCATCCAGGAAGTTGAAGCCGCCCTCCAGCGCCCGCTCCAGCAAGCTGCGTCCGTAGTGACAGGTACGGGACGACATGTAGTAGGTTGCCATGTCCGGAGAGGTACAGCGGGGAGCGCGCAGACGCACAGAGACGCAGCCGGGCAGATCCAGCAGCACCTCCGGCATAAAGTAGCAGGTATAGCCCAACGCCAGCTTTCCGTCGCTTTTCGCCTGCTTGACCAGATCGTTGTTGGCCTCCTGAAGCAGGTTCTCGAAGTAAATCAGGTGTTTCAGGTCCCTCATCTCTCGTCCTCCTTGCTGCGCGGTTCGCGCAGTTATATCCAGTAAAATTATACATAATTGCAGAAAATTTGTCAATAAAATTGTGCCGTTTGCACAGATTTTGGACACTTTACCCTCATTTGTCCGTTATCGTCGATTTTTTGACGATTTTCCCGGTAAAATTGACTTTCCCCTGCCGCCGTGGTACAATATTTTCAAAAATCCGGGAGGTACCACCATGAAACGTCTGCACCATCACGATCACGAGCACGCCCACGACCGCCACTCCCCCGAGGAGACGCTGGCGCTGCTGGGCTATATGGCCGACCACAACCGCCAGCACGCACAGGAGCTGCATGAGCTGGCGCACAGCGTGGACGGCGAAGCTGCCCAGCTGCTCCACGAGGCCGTGGTGGATCTCACCGTCAGCAGCGAAAAGCTGGCGGAGGCTCTGCGCATTCTGAAGGGAGAGGAATAACATGTGCCTGTCTACCGTTATGACCCGGCAGGGTCGGACGATCTGCAAAAATGTGGCCTCCGTCACCGAGAAGGACGGCCAGCTGGTGTTCACTGATATCATGGGCATCCCCACCGTGGTTCCCGGCGCTATCGAAAAGATCGACCTGCTGGAAAATATCATCACCATCCGTGAAAAATAGCGGACTGCGGCGGAACCGGCAAATATTCCCTTGTTCTCCCGCGTTGACAGTTCCTGTGAAATGTGTTACAATTTGGTTACAAAACAATCAGGAGGTTTATCATGGCTGATACCAAAAAGGCCGAAGGCCTTGTCTATAAGAACCACCCCCTGCGCCGGGTGGACAATTTCATCTACTACGGCAGCATGGCGGACAAATACATCGTTCTCCTGCAGATCCTCGACACCGTGAAGGAGCAGGACATGGACGTGGCCAAGCGCGTCTCCGTCCAGCTCCAGCTCACCGACCCCGACCTGAAGTCCCGGGATCGCGTGGTGAAGAAGTCCGAGAAGGACAGTCTCTATGCCGCCATGGACGTGGGCTGCATCTGGCTGGAGCGCGCTCTGGCCGGAAAGCTGTAAGGCCATCATGAAGCGACTCTTTTCCGCATTGGCGGTGGTGCTGGCCTCCCTGCTGGTGGTAGGCGGCGACGCGGTGCTCTCCGGCGGCGCCAGCGCCCACGCTGTCAGCGCGCAGCAGGCCATCCCCGTTACGCTGGCCTCCGTCCCCTCCCCGCTGTCGGTTCCCCTTGTCACGCCTGACGCGGCGCGGCTGTCCCTGTTGGCGGGCGCCGCTGTCCCCGCCACGGCGCAGAACGCCGAGACAGCCGAGGACGCCGCCATGAACAACAGCGACCTGTCCGTCAAGGCCGCGGCAGACGATGCCGAAGCGCCCGACGCCGACGACAGCGAGGTCAAGGAGGAGACGCCCGTCTCCACCCCCATTCAGGCGCTGGGCGTGGTGTCCGGCACGGATGTCCGCGTCCGCAGCGGTGCAGGCACCGGCTATGACATTCTCAAGACGCTGGACAAGGGTACCCTTGTGGAGCTGACCGTCCAGGAGGGCGACTGGTACCGCATTTCCTACGACGGCGCCCGTGGCTACATCGCCTCCCAGTACGTCACCCGGTATGACTCCGCCACCGGCCTGTCCGGTGCCGGCAAGGTCACGGCGGACGTGCTGAACATCCGTTCCGCTCCTAAAAGCGGCAGCACCTCGCTGGGCACCGCGTCCCACGGTGCGGTGCTCACCGTCACCGGTATCGAGGGCAGTTGGTTCGCCGTCAGCTACAAGGGCGTCAGCGGCTATGTGGCCTCCCAGTATGTGCTGATCTGCTCCCCCTCCACGGCGGACACCTCCGCCCCGGAGACGCCGGAGGAAACGCCGGCCGAGACGCCCGACGAGACACCGGCGGACAACCCCGCCGCCACCGTTTCCGGCAGCGAGATCGTCTCGCTGGCGCAGCAGTATCTGGGCGTTCCCTATGTGTACGGCGGCTCCTCCCCCAGCGGCTTCGACTGCTCCGGCTTCACCATGTACATCTTCGCGCAGGTGGGCGTCAAGCTGCCCCACGGCGCTACCAGCCAGCTGAGCTACGGCGCTTCGGTGTCCCGCAGCGAGCTGCAGCCCGGCGATCTGGTGTTCTTCCAGGACTATGGCGCGGTGGCCTCCCATGTGGGCATCTACATCGGCGGCGACCAGTTCATCCACGCCTCGTCCTCCTCCGGCAACAGCCGGTGCGTGACCGTCTCCTCGCTGGCGGAGAGCTACTACGCCAACCACTACTACACCGCCCGGCGGCACTAAAGGTACATAAAAATTTCCCGGTACACATCCGGGAAATTTTTTTGCCCCGCCGTGAAACGTTTTGCCCGCCGGCGAGTCTTATAAGCAGGAGGTGAGAAAATGACGGATTTCGAGGAGATCTACGCCACTTACTTCGACAGCGTGTACCAGTACGTCCTGTCCCTGTGCCGGGATGTTCACACCGCCGAGGAGGTCACGCAGGAATCGTTCTGCAAGGCCATGACCCATCTGGATCGATTCGACGGCCGGTGCCGCCTGTATGTGTGGCTGTGTCAGATCGCCAAAAACACCTATCTCACCCATGTCAGAAAGCAGAAACGCCGCGCCGCCCCGCCGGAGGACGAGCCGTCCCATCCGGGCTTTGAGGGCGAGCTGCTGGACAGCGACAGCGCATGGCAGCTGCACAGACTCCTGCACGACCTGAACGAGCCGTACAAGGAGGTGTTCTCCCTGCGGGTGTTCGGAGAGCTGTCATTTTCCCAGATCGGTCAGCTGTTCGGCAAGTCGGACAGCTGGGCGCGGCTGATATTCTATCGGGCAAAAACGGAGTTAAGGAGGCAAGCCGATGAAAACGACCTGTAGCGTCATTCAGGATCTTCTGCCGCTGTACTGCGACGACGCGTGCAGCGCGGAGAGCCGCCGGCTGGTGGAGGAGCACCTGAAGGAGTGCGACGACTGCCGGGAGACATACCAGCTGATGCGGGCGGCGCTGCCCGCCAAGGCCGCCCACACCCAGCAGCAGGCCACGGCACAGGCGGCACAGGCGTGGAAAAAGCAGGGCAGCACCTCATTTTTCAAGGGCTGTCTGGTGGTGCTGGCGAGCGCGATCCTGCTGTTTCTGGGCATCGCCCTACAGCACTGGTGTACCACCGCGCCGCTGGTATTCCCCCATCTGGCGAAGAATGCGGAAGCCTATTTCGAGGCACAGGGCAGGGCGCTGAGCTTTTCCTATGAGGCCGGTCATGTCCGGGGCGGCTATATGGCCTCGCTGCTATATGACTACAACAGCCAGACGTACTATATAGGGCTTTTCGAGCGGGACAGCCTGTTCCATAGCCGCTGGCGCTGCTGCGGCGGCGTGGTGGGCTTTGAGGCCGGGCAAATGACCAGCTATAATTACAGCGACCCGGAGGGCAACGCCATCCTGATCTTTGCCGGGGTCATGCTGCCCAAGGAGGCCAAATGGTACACCTTTACCAACGGCGGTATCATCTACACCTGCCCCATTGAGGGCGAGGGCTTTGCGGATCTGTTCGTTATCGCCGGTGGGCGGGGCGACATCAACAGCTATCCCACCCTGCTGGATGAAAACATGCAGCCCATCGCATAAAAAACCGGCGCTCACTAAAGGCCGCCTGACACAAGAAAACACACGGTTTTGCCTGTGTCTATCCGGCTGAAATCGACCGAAAAAACGCCCGCATGCGTCAGCATGTGGGCGTTTTTGCAGCCAATTTCAGCTCGAATTTACTTTGGCAAAACTGCTTCGCACCGAAAAAGAGCGCGTCTTGTGCAGAGCCGAGGCGCGTCGCCGCAGGCATACTGGATGTCTGTCAAGGCGGCGCAACGATGGGGCTGCGCCAAACGCGCCTTTTGCGGCGTATGTTTTCTTATGTCAGGCGGCCTGAGCGCCGGTTTTTTATTCGCCCTCGGCGGGCGTCTCGTCCTTTGTCTCCGCAGCGGCCTTTTTCGCCGCCGCCATGTTCACATACAGCTCCTCCGGCTTGTGGGGGTGCAGCTTGATGTTGTAAAACAGCATGAACGCCGCCACCAGCACCATCACAAGGCTCAGCGCCTGGCTGACCCGAATGGGCTCGCCGCCGATGGTCCAGTTGAACAGGTACAGGCTGTCCGTCCGCAGTCCCTCGATCCAGAACCGGCCGATGCCGTACCACAGGAAGTAGAACCATGTGTTCTCGCCGTCGAAGCGGCGTCCCTTCGCCACGATAAAGACGATCAGCAGCAGCCCCACTACGTTCCACAGGCTCTCGTACAGGAACGTAGGATGCACCTCCACCAGCGTCCCCGCGGTGGTGGTCAGCTGCATCCGCCACGGCAGCGTCGTCTCCGCGCCGAAGGCCTCCCGGTTCATGAAGTTGCCCCAGCGCCCGACAGCCTGCCCGATCAGCAGTCCCATCACCACCAGATCGGTCAGTGCCCCCAGCTTGAAGCCCCTCTTTTTGCTGAGCACAAGGCACACCAGCACCGCCGCGATCACGCCGCCGTAGATGGCCAGCCCGCCGTCCCATATTGCCACGGACTCCGCCCAGTCGAAGGAGCCGTCCTCTTTTTTGAATCTGTCCAGATAGAACAGCACATAGTACAGCCGCGCGCCCACGATGGCCAGCGGCACGCCCCACAGCACACCGTCCATGAGGTCGTCCTCTTTGATGCCGTATTTCTCTCTCTGCTTCACGCAGAAGGCCAGCGCCGCCAGCACCCCCAGTGCAATGAGGATACCGTACCAGTAGATGGCCTTGCCGCCGATGTGGAACGCCGTGGACGAGGCGGTAAACGCCCAGTCCCCGAAAAGCCCCGGAAACCGGATGGGGCTGTCTGTCATGATGCTCATGCTTCCTCCTCCTTGGGCGCGATCACTGAAAGCGCCATGTGGCTCCGCGTCACGTTCTCCCGCAGGAACGCCAGCACGTCCGCCGCCGTGATGCTGTCATAGATCTCCGGGAACCGGTAGGGGTCGTACCCCTGGAACCGTCCCTCCGCCATGGACACGGCGATGGACTCAAAGGAGTTCAGCTCCCGCAGCGCCGCGCCGAAGTTGGCGTTGACGATGCGCTTGTAATAGTCCTCGTCCACGCCCTCGCGCGCCAGCCGCTGCGCCTCGGCCAGTATCGCCTCCGCCACGGCCTTGGGATCCTTGCTGTCGCCGCCGGCGTAGGCGTAGGCCGCGCCGGGCAGGATGTCGAACGCCGCGCCGAAGGAGCCGTTGATCAGCCCCTGGCTGTACAGCCGGGCGTACAGCGGGCTGGACTCGCCCATGAGCACGTCGCAGGCCAGCTCGCCGATGGCGGCGAACCGGTGCTTCTCCTCTCCCCCGTGCTGGGGCGGGCACTTGAAGCCCACCAGGAACGAGGGCATGGACACCTCCATGTGCTCCTCCGCATAGGCTCGCGCCGCCTCGGTAGGCTCCTCCGCGCCGTAGTCCCGCTCGATCAGCTCGCCGCTGTCCTTGGGCAGCACGCGCCGGGCGATGTCCAGCACCTGCTGCGGCTCCACGTCGCCCACCACCACAAGGCACATGTTGGCCGGGGTGTAGAACGCCCTGTGGCAGTCGTACAGCGTCTGCGCCGTGATCTCGCGGATGCTCTCCACGCTGCCGGCCACCGGCGTCCGGGCGGGGCTGGTGTGGTACAGGGACTGCATCAGCTGCTTGTACACCTGCCACTCCGGGTTGTCCTCGATCATGCCGATCTCCTGACCGATGATGCCCTGCTCCTTCTCCACGCTCTCGTCGGTAAAATAGGGCACCGACACGAAGGACAGCAGTATCTCCAGATTCTCGTAAAACTTCTCCGTGGAGTCGAAATAATAGCACGTGATGGCGTTGGACGTAAAGGCGTTTGGCTCCGCGCCGTTCATGGCCAGCTCCTGCAGGGCGTTGCCGTCCTCCGTGTCGAACATTTTATGCTCCAGATAGTGGGCGATGCCCGCCGGCGTATCCAGCCACTGGCCGTTCAGCCGGAAGCGCATGTCCATGCCGCCGTACCGGGTGGCAAACAGCGCGTACTTCCGGGAAAAGCCCTTCTTGGGCACGATGCACACCGGCAGGCCGTTGTCCAGCGTCACCCATATCACTTCCTCCCCGATGCGGGGATACAGCTTCTTGTCCATTTACGCCTCCTCCTTTCCGCTCAGGAAGTACACCGTATCCGGCTTCACCGTCTGTGCCGCCGCCATGATGCGCTCCTTCGTTACCTGCTCCAGCGCGGCAGCCAGCTCCTCCGGCGTCTCCTCCACTCCGGAGGCGATCTGTCCCAGATAGAAGTTCTCCAGCGCACCCTGCGAATCCGACAGGGACAGCAGCGACGCGCGGATGGCCTGCAATGCGCCCTCCTGCTCCCAGTCCTCCCAGTCGCCCTGCTGCACGGCTGCCAGCTGGCGGCCGATCTCCTCCTCCGCCCGGCGGAAGTCCTTCGTCTCCACGCCGCTGGACACCGTGAGGATGCCCTTGCTGCGGGCATAGCTGCTGGAGGCGTAGTAGCACAGGCTCAGCTTCTCCCGCACGTTCAGGAACAGCTTGGAATTGCTGGTGCCGCCGAAGATCAGGTTGGCCAGTACCATGGCGGGATAGTCGTCGCTGCCGCAGCGGTAGCCCATGGCCAGCTTGCCCTGCGTCACGTCCATCGTCTCCGTCACCAGCCGGGGCTGGGCGGGCGCCTGTACGCGCTCCACCGGCGGCAGCTCCGTCTGCGTTCCTCTGGGCAGCGCCGCCAGTGCCGCCAGCACCGCGTCCTCCACCCGCTTCTCCTCCGCGCTGCCGCAGTAGATCAGCTCCACACGGCTGCCGGACAGCAGCGCCTGCCCGTGGGTATACAGCGTTTGGTTGTTCAGCCGCGATGCCGTCTCCTCGTCGCCCAGCCGCAGCACGCTGTACGGTTCACCGGCGCACATCTCCTGCATCAGCCGGATGTCCGCCCAGTCCCGCTTGTCGTTCTTCAGTCCGCGGATGGCATCGATCAGGTTGGCCTTCTCGCTGTCCACATACTCGCTGAGGAACCGCCCCCGCTGGGTCACAGGCTCCAGCAGCAGCTCGCCCAGCAGCTCCGCCACCGGCTCCAGCAGCTTCTCGCCATGGGGCGTGAAGGCGTCGTCGATGAATCCGGCCGCAAAGCCCACGCACTGGCGCTCGCCCTTCTTGCGCACGGTATAGTCGATATTGGCGCCATACAGCGTGTCCAGCGCCGCAGACAGGCTCTCCATATCCGGGTACCGGACGGTGCCCCGCCGCATAACGGCGGGCAGCAGCGCGTTGGCCGATGCCGTCTCCCGGCGCAGCGGCGCGATGAGATTCAGCGTCAGACGGCTCGTCTTGAAATGTTGTGCGGGCAGATACGTCAGGAACACGTCCTGCATGATCTCCCGGCGGTTTTCAAACATAGTCCTACCTCCTGGTGCATACAAATATCAATTCACCGTATAGTATACACCATCACGCCCCAAAAGAAAAGAGGGCGAATAAAAGCTTGTATTATCCAATAATCAGTTGATGCTTGAATCCCTTGATATTAAAGCACTTATAGCATCAACCGTTCAGAATAAGCCAAAACCTTGACCTCGAAAATTCAATAAATTTCTTGTTAAAAACGAAAAGGAACCTCATATCGAGGTTCCTTTTCTTATCATAAGCCCAAGATTTGAGCCTTCTTAGCATTGAATTCTTCTTCGGTGATGATACCAGCATCAAGAAGACCCTTATACTTCAAGATTTCATCAGCACCAGAAGTAGCCTGCTGAATAACTGGAGCAGCTTCAACAGGGGTGTTATCTACCTTATCAACGGCAAGCTGCAGAGCAGACAAAGCATCTTGTGCAGACTTATAGGCAGTTTTATAGATAAAGCTGCTAGTCTTAGTTTCAGTAGTAATGAAGTGGAGATATTCAGTCTGTTTAGGACTGTTTCTAAGGGTAATCTTAATCTGTAAGGACTTACATACACCCTTAGACTTTTTTCCACCAGTGACACCACCCACGATAGCACCAACACCACCGAAGATCAGACCACCAGCAACGGCACGACCTAAACCACCCTTAGTGATAGTTTCACCGTCTTCCAGAAGTTCAAAATCAACGACCTGATTGTAGTAATACAGGTCTTGCTGCTTCTTAGACTTGAAGATAACAAAAGATTGAGTGTTATCATCGAAGGAGAGCATACCGACCTTGCTAGTAGGCTTGAAGTTATCAATCAAGGCTTGATTACGTTCCTTAACAGCAATCATTTCCTTGATGGTAGCACTGTTATACAGATTACCAGACATCATAGCATTGACGGTATTTTCCATACCAGCCTTGCCCCAACAATCAACACATACATGACCATCGGCAATGGCAACCTTACCAGTAAAAGCACCCATTGATTTACCACAAGCTAAACATTCTTTTGCCATAACAGTTCTCCCCCTCCGTTTGATATAAATACCTAGTCAAAGTATAGCATACTTTGTCAATTTTTGCAATTAAGAATACACCGTTAGAAGTATAAAAGATGTAAAAGCAGCATTTTATTTTAGGCAACACCGCATAATGGGACAAAAGCAGTTGTAAGCAGCTTTTATTGTGCGGCGCTGCCTTTACTATTGTCCCTCTTTTGTGGTATGCTTGCAGAAGAAAGCGCCGGCACACGGCGCACCAGAGAAAGCACACAGGCAGGTGACAGATATGTATTTTGCGTACGGAGAAAAAGAGCTGGCCTATCTGCGGCGGAAGGACAAGCGGCTGTGCGAGGTCATCGACCGCATCGGTCACATCGACCGCGCGGTGGATACGGACTTGTTTTCGTCCGTTGTCCACCACATCATCGGCCAGCAGATCTCCACCAAGGCGCAGGCCACCATCTGGCAGCGGATGCAGGACGCATTGGGTCAGGTGAACGCCGAAACCATTCTGGCGGCGGGCGTCCCCCGGCTGCAGACTCTGGGCATAAGCTTCCGCAAGGCAGAGTACATCACGGATCTTGCTGGAAAAGTCCGCACCGGCGCATTTGATCTGGACGCCGTGGCGCACATGAGCGATGAGGACGCGATCCGGGCGCTAAGCAGTCTGAAGGGGATCGGCGTCTGGACAGCGGAGATGATCCTGCTGTTCTGCCTGCAGCGACCGGATGTTTTCAGCTACGACGATCTGGCCATCCAGCGTGGGCTGCGCATGGTCTATCACCACCGCCGCATCGACCGCAAGCTGTTTGACCGGTATCGCCGCCGCTTCAGCCCCTATTGCAGCGTGGCGAGCCTGTATCTGTGGGCGGTGGCCGGCGGCGCGATCCCGGAGCTGCGGGAGATGTAGGTCACACCAGCAAAAGAAGCAGGCTCGATTCGCGTGCGCAAATTGAGCCTGTTTCTTTTGTGGTTTCCGTCCGCGCGAATGATTGAATTCATCACCTGCCCAAGCATATACGGGATGCCCAGCGTGATATAGAAGAAATACTCCTGTGAGCAGATGATTTATTCACAGTGATTTTTTCTTTGCAGTAGGCAGACGGATTGACTTTCCGCCTGCTTTTTGATACAATCCGGTTAGATGGCGCTAACCGCGATTTATAATATAAAAAGCCCCGAGCAAATGCAACGGATCGCTCTTTGATTTGGCTGATTGCTGCATAAAAAAGCTAATCGCTTCAAGGAGCAACCATGAACAGCGAGATACCTAAAAATACAATACGCTCTAAACAGAAGGTAGTTTTACTCCGTTTTCGGCGCAGTGTCAACCTGTACATCCATGGACGAAGAATAAGTCGGGCGGAGCATCTGCTCATCAATACCGATTTCACCATGGGACAGATTGCCCGGAAGGGACTATAATCGAACGCTGTGCCGCGCAGTGGAAGGCAGCTTATGCGCAAGCGCCGGTTAGCCGCATCTAACTATGTGATCTGCATATATGCGTTAGATAAATCTAACGCTCAAAGGAGTGATGACAATGCGCAAACGCAAGGATTTTTGGGACAGGAATGCCGGCCTATATGACCGGTTTATGCGAAAAGACGGGGCAGCATACGAAATGATGTATGAGATGATCCAGCCAGTCGTGCGGCACAAGACAGTGCTGGAGCTGGCGACCGGCACGGGACTGATCGCCAAGCACATCGTGAACGCGGCAGCGCACATCGAGGCGACGGACGCCTCCGCGGAGATGATTGCCGAGGCCAAGCGGGATAACCGCTCTGCTAAGCTGCACTTTTCCGTGCAGGATATGTTCCGCCTGCCCTATGCGGATGAGTCCTTTGATGTGGTGATCGTGTCCAACGCCCTGCACATCGTGCCGCAGCCGGAGAAAGCCCTGCAAGAAATCAAGCGGGTACTGAAAGAGGGCGGCGTGCTCATCGCGCCCACCTTTACCCACGCGGGAAATTCGCTTTTCGGCAAGGTCAAAGCCTTTTTTATGAGGCTGGCGGGCTTCCCGCTCCACAGCAGATGGACGAGCGAGGAGTACCTGCGCTTCCTGCGGCAAAACGGCTGGACGGTGCGGAAAAGCGCTGTGCTGAAAGCCTCGTTCCCGCTGACCTATGCCGAGTGTGTAAAAATGGAGGTGTGATATGTCATTCTTTGAAAACACCCGCAAGCCCGTGGGCTTTGGCGGGAAAATTATGGTCGCCATGATGAATGTCGGGCACAGCGCCGTGG
>OLWB01000735.1_pt1 | contig 33221 bp, 28 predicted proteins | sample 1673331 | NCBI WGS metagenome assembly OLWB01 (sample SAMEA3178943, study PRJEB25190) | human gut metagenome | biome: human gut; feature: human-associated habitat; material: faeces | place: Austria | collected 2013
TTCAGCCGGATAGACACAGGCAAAACCGTGTGTTTTCTTGTGTCAGGCGGCCTTTCGCCCGGCTTACTCTGTCCCTTTTCCTTTTTTCCGATGCCGCTTCCGGCGCTTTGCCTTTTCCCGGCGGCACTGGAACGGCTCATGCTGGTGCGCCGCGGCAAAGGCCGCCCGCTCCGGCTCCGTCAGGGTGGGTACCACCCGCCGCCCCTGCCAGCCGCCTTTCTGCCGCGTTACCGACATCCGTACCGGGAACCGCCCGTGCTCCTGGCACCGGAACGTCCCGTAAAACACGTCTCCCTGCGGGTACCACGATTCCACCGCGCCCGGTGTGCGGCACAGAGGACAGGGCACCAGCCGCGCCTGCCGGCTGTTGAGCACCTGCTCCCGCTCCGGGAACACGCCCACCTTCTGCCGGGGCTGCCGGGGATATTCCACCGGGGAGAATCGGATGCTCCGCCTGCGGCGGGGCTTGCCGGTGGAGGGCGGCGGTACGGACGCCGCCAGTGCGTCCTTCGTCAGCCATGCGCTGACCAGCGCCGCGTACAGCGCGTCATACAGCGCGTTGTGGAACTCGTAGATCAGCGGGATGCCGCAGTATTCCGCCGCCTGCTCCAGCGCCACCCGCCGTCCGATGCCGATGCCCAGCGTCCGGCCAAAGGCGGCCTGCAGATCCACGCAGGCCGTCACCGGCGGCTCCGGCATCCGCCAATAGGCGGCGTTGGCCGCCAGCACGCCGTGATCCTGTGCGCCCCATTCCGCCCACAGGGTGTCATCCCCGCACCAGTCCAGAAACGCCTGATACGCCGCCGGGAAGTCCAGCTCCGCCGTCAGCGCCTGCACCGACTCCGGCAGCTTTCTCGCCACCGGCGACAGCTTGGGGTAGATGGACGGCCGGATGTGCATATTGAACCAGTCCTGCACCGCGCCGCCCGGCTCCGCCAGCCGCACCGCGCCGATCTGGATGATCTCCTCCATCCGCCGCCCGCCAAAGGGCTGGTTCCATTCCAGATCCAATACGATCACGCCGTCTCACCTTCTCCGCGCAAAATTCGACTTATCTTTTATTATATCACGTCATCCGCTCCGGCGCAACGCTCTATACCGGACAAATATCCCGCCATCTGTCGTTTTCCACAACTTTCCGCCCCACTCCTTGTGACAAATCACAAAATTACCGATACTATGCAAGCAGCTAATTGTTTTTCCCGGCCAGAGGTTTATACTGTACATTTGCAAAATAAGAGGTACTGTGTCTTTTACCGACAACTATCTCACGGGAGGAAACGTCATGAAAAAACGGATACTCGCTATGCTGCTGTCAGTGGTCATGCTGGCCTCGACAGTGGAACTCACCAGCCTGCTGACGGGGACGAACATCCTCGCCGGCACGGAAGCGCCCGCCGTCACCGATACGGCGCTCACCTCCGACACCGACACCGCCTCCGGCGGTCAGCGCATCACCGACGAAGACACGGCGGCCATCCGCCTGTCCGGCTCGGAGCTGTCCGTCTCCGGCGACATCGAACCGGACACGGCGCAGCCCTCCTCCGGCGGCACAGCCACGCTGGACGCCAGAAGTCAGGCGGACATCGACTGCCCGTACATTGAGTTCCTGACCAATAACGTCAACTACGGCAACGTGGGCACCTACGCCAGCATTGACTACGGCAAGACGAAGGAGGGCACGTTTGTCACCGGCGTGGATGCCGATAAGTCCCTGCTGGTGAAGATCGCCGACGACTGTCCCAACGATTACATCATCGCCCTGAACATCACCGTTACCGCGAAAAACGATCTGGACGCGGACGATGCGAAGGTCTATTCCAGCGAAGCCAAGACCACCATCAACGTCCGCCGGGGCACCATTCTGCCCAGCATCATCACCGAGGACATGACCCTCACCAAGGATCACTACTATATAATGATATAGACGGTACCGTGATCTCCAATGACTTTAACTACGGCAAGCCCATGACCGGCGTCCGGAAGATCTCGGCGTATAATGACGACTGGAACAACCAGTGCAGTTACTATGCCCTGAAGCAGGATGGCGGCGTTTGGGCGTGGGGCAAAAATAATTATGGCCAGCTGGGTGACGGCACCACCACTGATCGTAATCAGGCGTTGCAGGTGGATATCTCCGAGAAGGTCGTGGATGTGATCGGCCGAGATCGTTACGCTGTGTTTCTGACCGAAAGCGGAAACCTGTACGGTGTGGGAGAAACCTTCGGTACCACGCCGGTGCTGATTACCGACGGCGTCAGTGCCATCAAAGAGGGCTATTCTGATAGCGCGCGCTTCATCGTCCAAAAGGGACAGACCCTGTACTACTATTGCAAAAACAGTGTGAACCGCACCGTCCCTGTTCAGGGCAGTAGCCAGGTGGTCGGTTACTACAGCGATTTCTACATTCAGGACGGCAGCGTGTTTGGCAAAACGACCAGCGGCAGCGGCAATAACTACGGCCAATTGGGTGTGGGCGATACGGTGCACCACGATGATTACGTCCAGATGTTAAAGATCACCGGTGCCCGGCAGGTGTGGAACTTCGACAACACCACCTTTGTCCAGACAGCCGACGGCTTCTACGGCACAGGCCGCAACTATGACCGTGATCTGGCTAACCTGACCACCGAGGACAGCGCCGTGCCCGTGCGCATCTTCTTCGGCCTGCAAGCCAACGAGGAGCCCTTCCGCCTTGAGCAGACAAACATCACCGATGGTATTCTCACCGATAGCGCCCTCGTGCTGGATTTCAGCGAGTCGCTCCTCAAGGCCAATAACTTCGGCACCATTACCCTCAAGAACAGCAGCGGCGAGCTTGTCTCCCTCCGCCGCACCCTCCATCTGGATAAGCTGACCCTCACCCCCGTTTCCGGCTTCACCGACGGCATGTCCTATACCCTGACCCTCCCCGCCGGTGCCCTCCAGACCAAGTTCGGTGCCGCCAGCGAGGCAGTGGAGCTTACCTTCACCTACCAGACCCCCGCCCCGGCGGAGGTGGACAGTCTTACCCTCGGTAAGACCGTCCTCACCGGCGTCCTTTCCCCGGAAAGTGGTACAAAAGTGGATTTAGGTGAAATTAAAGAGGCTTTTAAACTTGAATTCAAGTGCGTTTCTAACCCCGATGCAAGTATCACCTGGACAGTGGCGGATAACGCGGTCGCAATGGTAGAAAATGGCAATTTAATCGCCCTTTCCACCGGCTGCACCACCGTCACCGCCGCCCTCGACGGCACCGATCTTGCGGCCACTGCCCTGCTCTACATCAGCGGGGACGATTCTGTGACCGCAACAAAATCCGTGCAAAATGGCGCTGAAAGCACTGTTTTGTTCAGCAATGGCGCACTTTTCACCCTGCATACTGACGGCGCGACCCAGCAGCTTTTCGCCGACGCTGTGGACTTCCACTGGGACGGCGGCGCCCTCTGGGTCAAGACCGCCGATGCCCTCTACTGCGACGGCGAGCTAACAGAGGATTTGCCAATTTCTGTCAAATACACCAATTTGCTCTCCCGTACCTCCGACACGGTTTTAGTCGGCTCCCAGACCCTGATCCTGACCGCCGACAAGACCCTCTGCCAGGGCGAAAACCTCAGTAATATAGCCATTTCCGGCGGTTCGGCGAGCGCTGCCACCTCCGGCAATCAGCTGCTCATCACCCCCTCCGACCCCCTCATTTCCGGCACTTCCTATACCGTCACCATTCCGGAAAATTCCATTTCCACCTACTTCGGCGCGCCCAACGAGGAGATCACTTTTACCTTTATTTATCTGGATACCCTGACCGCTGACGCCGGTGACGGCAAGACCGTTCTGGCAAGCGGCGCCGTGTCCGACAACGAGGCCGCAGCCGCCCGCGCGTGGACGTCCGAGCGCCTGACCGCAGGCTGGAAAGCCTTCTGCGACAAGGGTTACGACACTTTGTTCTACGGCAACGCCATCCTCAACCGCTTCACGGAAAACAACGTGGAGAAGTGGCTGCGCATCACCGCGCCCAGCGCCAGCAGCTACGTCCGCTACGGCATAGGCGGCAACTACTGGGGCACCGAGGGGCTCAGCGAAAAGACCAAAAAGGAGGCCATCAACAAGCAGATACTGGACTTCGATGACTACCAATCCATGGCCGACCTGAACGAGGGCACCATTCTGGAGACGATCCCCGAGACGGTGTGGCCGGTGGTGCGCTCCGTGTCCCTGCGGGACGCCAACGGCGAGGCGATCACCACCGTTGGTGCAGGCAAGACTACGTTCACCGTGACCTTCAACCGGGATATGGACACCGAAATGCCGCTGCAGGTGCGCTTCGGCAGCAGCTATCCCTACGCCGACTTCGAGGTGGCCGGGCAGTGGCTGGACAGCCGGACATGGGAGGGCTCCACCACCATGACATCCCTGATCGCCAACGGCATCCAGTACTGGTCCATCGCCAACGGTCGCTCCGCCGAGGGGCACCTGAAGCTCTACAAGGGCTGGGGACGCTTCAGCTTCAACATCGACACCTCCTCCGCGCTGGCTATGACCATGCAGGCCGAGGCCGCCGATGACGGCGTGATCCTCACTTGGGCGCAGGACGACTTCGACACGCTGGCGGGCTACAACGTCTACCGCTGCGACAGGGAAGGCGGCCAGCCTGTCAAGCTGAATACCTCTGTGATTCCGGCGGATGTCAAGACGTTCACCGACACCAATGTGACCCCCGGCCAGATGTACTACTACAACTTCACCGTGGTCAAGACGGATCTGAGCGAGTCCGATACCTCCGGCAAGATCTCCGTCCGCGCCAAGGACACCATGGCACCCAACATCTATCACGACGGCGTGTACAGCGCCTTTACCGGCAGCAAGCTGATCATCAGCGCCACCGCCAACGACAACCTGCAGATCGACAAGGTGGAGCTGTTCTACCGCGTCACCGGCACGGAGAGCTGGAGAGCGGTGACCATGACCGCCGTCAACGACCGGTATTCCGCCGTGATCCCGTCCTCTGACGTGACCACCGCCGGACTGGAATACTATATCCGCGCCTTCGACGGCGTGAACTACGCCTATAAGGGAACGGCGGAGCAGCCCTATGTCATCGCGGTCAGCGAGGCCGTGGATCGCAGCGCGCTGGGCGACGTCAACGGTGACGGCCAGATCAACGTGCTGGATGCACTGATGGTACTGCAGGCCAGCAACGACCGGCTGAATCTGGACGCGGAACAGTTCGCCCGCGCCGACCTGAACGGCAATAAGACGCTGGAGGCCGTGGAGGTGCTGACCATCCTGCAGTATGCCAACGGCATCATCGGCTCCTTGACGCTGTAAGGGGGCTGTTCCATGAAAGCAAAACGCGCATCCCAGCGCGCAGCGGCACTGTTGTGTGCCGCTGCGCTGCTGGTGAATCTGATCTCCACCGCGTGGGCGGCCAGCGCCTTCCTGCGGGTGGGCAGCGCCTCCGCCGCGCCCGGCGAGACGCGCTCCGTGTATGTCAGCGGCTCCAATCTGGAGGCGCTGGCCGGCGTGCAGGGCATCGTGTCCTATGACGACACGGCGCTGGAACTGACCGGCGCGGCGATGGTGGGAGCTTTTTCCGGGCTGGGGACGGTGAACACAGAGACGGCCGGACGGGTGTCCTTCAACGGCGCCTGTCTGGACGGCATATCCGGCTCCCAGAATATCCTGCGTCTGGACTTCCGCGTGCGGCCGGACGCCGCAGCCGGGGAATACCTGCTGGATATCCTGATCGAAAACGCCTACAACACCGGGCTGGTCACCGTGTCGTTGAGCGGCGCGTCCGGCGTGTTCACGGTGACGGAGCCGCAGTCCACCACCAAGACGCTGTATTTTTACAGCGGCAGCAGCGTGCCCACGCTGCACAAGGGCGAGCAGGTGAGCATCACCGCCTGCACCTATGGCAGCCAGGGGCTGGCTGCCGGTAAGCTGGAATTCCGCTATGACGCCGCGCTGTTCACCTGCGTGGCGGCGGAGCCGCTGGCAGCACTGTCCGGGGCGGTGAAGTCGCTGGACGCCAGCCGGGCGGGGTATGTGTCCGCCGCCTTTGCGTCTGAGGAGGAAATACCCGGCGGCGAGCTGCTGCGGCTGACGCTGGAGGCGGCGGCCGATGTGGACGCAGATACCTCCGTGACCTTCGCGGCCTCCGAGCTGTACGACACGGCGCTGGCCGCCATGAACGGCGTTGGCTTCACTCAGCCGCTGACCCTGCGCAAGACAGAGGTAACGCCGGAGACGCCCGCCCTGCGGGTGACCATGCCCGCCGCTGCCCGTACCGACGAAACCATCACCGCTGTGGTGACTCTGGACAGCGGCAGCGGTCTGGCCGCCGCCGATTTCTGCATTTCCTACGACACGGCGCTGCTGACATGCACCGGCGTGGAGGTGAGCGCGGGTATGGAGAGTGTGGACGGCGTGTATATCGAAACGAATCCACATACTGACGGCGGCCAGGTGAAATTCACCTTTATCTGTGAGAAGGGTTTTGCGGATGAAGCGGTGCTTCTGACCATGACGTTCCAACCGAAGAAGGAGGGAGCTGTCACCCTGACGCCCACCGTTACTACATCGGCTGTCGGCGCTGACCGTCGGCCCATCGCGCTGGACATGTGCGCTGCGTCCTGCGAGGTGAAGGATCTCTTCTTCGAGGTGACGTTCCGGGATGAGGACGGCACCGTCCTCTCGCGGCAGTCGGTTCGCTATCGTGCTGCGGCTGTGTCCGGTTCGTTCTGCGACAGCACTGATGCGGCGCGGAATGAGCTGCTGGTACGGTATTTCCTGCGGCTGGCCGATGTCAACGAGGACGGGCAGGTGGACATTCTGGACTATCAGCGGCTGTATTTGCTGGCGAGGAATGGCTGATGAACATACGCAAATGCAAAAGGCGGCGCCCTGTGGGGCGCCGCCTTTGAGACTGTCGAAAAAGCCTGTCATTGCGAGTCAGTGCTCACACTGGCAATCCGTTTCTAAAACGAACAAATCCTGCGCTTTTCGCAGGTTTCTGCCCGAAAAGATACGGATTCCTACGTCGCTTCGCGCCGCGAAGCAAGTGCCCTTGGGGTACTCCTCGGAATGACAGCGCTTCGCGCGGTTAGGGCGGACAGAGTCGTCCGCCCCTACGATACGGGACGTCGGGGACGCCGTCCCCTACGAGGCAGGACGGCGGGGGCGCCGGTTCCTGCGCGTTACAGGTGCTTTTCGGGGGTCTGCATGTCGCGGGCGATCTGCCTGGCGTAGCGCTCCTCCTCGCTGAACACGCAGCCGCAGTATTTCTGCATGTACAGCCCCAGCTCCCGCGCCTCCTGCTGCCCCTGACGGAAGCCGGGGCGGAAGTCGCGGTAGAGAAACGCCACGCCGTAGCGCCGCGCCATCTCCTCCGCCGTCTGACGCAGCAGCTCGTGGTTCTGGTAGGGGCTGACGAAGAGGGTGCTGGAAAAGCTGTCGAAGCCGTGCAGAGCGGCGTAGCGGGCGGTCTGCTCCAGCCGCAGGCCGTAGCATTTGCCGCAGCGGTGGTCGATGTCATCGGCCACGGCGCGGCAGAACTCCCGCAGGCCGTAGTCCTCCTGCACGATCAGCTCCACGCCCACGGAGGGGGCGTAGGCCATCAGCGTGTCGCGGCGTGCCTTGTATTCCTGATAGGGATGGATGTTGGGGTTGTACCAGTAGGACACCGGCTCGATGCCCTCCGCCCGGAGCAGCTGGATGCAGGCCACGGAGCAGGGCGCACAGCAGGTGTGCAGCAGCGTTTTGGTCATTTGTCTTTCCTCTTTTTGAAGGGTATGTGCAGCAGCTCTCGCAGCGGTCTGGCGGCGCGGGCGCGGGGCTGCATCAGGGACAGGAAGCGGGCGCAGACCTGACGGAAGGGCTCCTGCTCCAGGGCATCGAAGAATTTTGTGCGGTCTACGGACACCGGGGCGGGGGAGCGCAGCGCCTGATCCGCCGCCACCGCCTCGGCCAGATCGAACCGGCGGCGGTGCAGGGGCAGGGAGTCGAAGATCTGGGCGCCCTTGGCGGTGTTCACCAGCAGCAGGGACATGCCCAGCTGCTTTTCCTGGGGGGAGATGTTGCCGCCGGTGATGTCGCACAGGGTCAGGTCGCCGGTGCGGTCGGTGCTGGTGTAGCCGCAGGTGTGGCAGGCCGGGCGCAGGAACAGGCCGCGGGTGATGCCGCGCCCCAGCTCCGAGCGCAGCAGCGGCGCGTCGTACTGCCCGCCGTTTTCAAAGGAGACGTGGAAGCGGCGCACGCTGTCGCCGCTGAGCTTGCCGCAGAAGTCCACGGTCAGGGGGCGCTGCTGCTTCACATAGGCCATGGAGCGTACCAGCTTTTCCCAGATGCCGGGGCTGCACACGCCGCTGCAGGCCACGTCGCAGGTGATGAGCCGCTCCGGGTGCTCGCCCAGATAGCGGTACAGGCCGTCCACCTGACAGGGGGTGCCGGAGAACAGCACCTGCCGCCCCTGATCCAGATACAGGCGCGTCTGCTGGTAGCTTTCGCCCACGTCGCTCTGCACGGGCTTGGCGCCCCGGAGACGGGGCAGGTCGTGGAGGTTTTTCACGGCGATGTGGCTGACCTTCAGGCCATCGTCCAGCGCCGCGCCGAACACCACGCCGCCGCCCTCCAGCACATATTCCGCCAGCGCGGAGAAGGCACCGCCGGCGGTGGAGCGGCGGCGCACGTCCTCGTCACCGTTCCATACAGCGAAGGCGGCCGGCTCTGTGCGGGGCTCCCGCTGCTTCAGAACGGGGCAGATGTGGGTGCAGTGGCCGCACTGGACGCAGCCGTCCGTCACCTGCGGGTAGAGGAAGCCCTCCCGATCCGGGATCATGCGGATGGCACCCTTGGGACAGCCGTTGCAGCAGGCGGCGCAGCCGGTGCAGCGCTCATGGGGCGCCAGCTGGGGCGCGGTATTCAACTCGGTCATGGCGGCTACCTCCTGAATTACGTATATAGCACTATTTTACCACATGGCAGGAAAAAGCACAAGTGCGGGGAACTGTCCGTTTTTCGGGACAGTACTCCTGGTATGATGGGTACAGTCAAGAAAAGCAGGAGCCAGGAACATACAGGAGGTGCTTTATGTATAAGTTTTTCGATTATCTGCTGCCCGATCTGCCGGTAAAGGCCATCGGCGAGCTGGCGGGCTATATCCGGCGGTTTACGGCCATGCAGCGCAGCGACATACCGGTGGAGGGACACATGGGGGACGTGGCGTTCTGCGCCACCCAGCAGCCCTCCGGCGACGTGCGGGTACACTGGGTGCAGGTGGCGCGGCAGCGCATCCCGGTGGACGCCACGGTGTGAGAGGGGAATAGGAAGCGCCCCCGGCGAATGCCGGGGGCGCTGGTGTTTGTGTCAGGTTGTGGGGATTTCGGCCTGGGGTTCGGAAACGGGGGCGCCGGTGCCGCCGCTGGTGTCAGTGTCGCCGCTGGTGTCAGTGTCGCTGCTGGTGCCGGTGGTGCCGGTGGTGCCGGTGGTGCCGGAATTGTTTCCGTCAGCGGGCTGCTGAGTGACTTCGCCACTGCTGTTGGCGGGATCAGATGCCGTGGTATCCGGGGTGGAAGGCGTACTGCCAACGATATCCGTGTTTACATCCACGATGACGGAGGATTCGGGTTCGGCAGCTTGGGCAGAGGGCTTATCCTGCATGATTTCCAGCTTCAAAGAGAAGTTGTAAATATTCGATGTCGTCGCTTCGTTAGAGGAGGTGTAAGTCAGCTTGAGGACTGCATATACAATGGCGGGAGGATTGCCCTCTGTCGCCGCGGGAACATAAAAGACTATTTCCTGCGGAGAATTTGCATCAGCGGAGGGGGTGGCAGCACTAAGATCGGTTTCGGTCAAAGCATCATTGGAGTTGGTCTTGTACTGACATCCAGCCAAAGACAGATTATCAATGTTGCCGTTTTCCCCGGAAGCCGTAAGAGTGAACTTATACTTGAGAGGGATGTTGCTGTTGCTCACCAGCTTCAAATAGGCAACCTGACCATCACCAGAAGAAAGGGAGCCGCCGCCGAACAGAGTGGTGTTGCTGGGATTCAGGCGCTGCCAGTTGTTGGGGGTGTTCTCTGCATTGGAAAGCTCAGTGCAGTAATACACCGTGGTAGAAAAGTCGGCGGAGGTGATCGTATACACGCCGGTTTGCAGGGAGTCGCTGAACCAGGCCATCGTCGTCCCGACCAGCATGACTGTACTCAGAAACATGCAGAGAATGCTGACGCACAGAGAGCGGTACAGGCTGGGTTCCTTTGGCTTGCTGTTCCGAGGGCAGAGCCTGTGCGGACGATACATTTTCATAATGGTACTTCCTTTCTTATGATCTGACACGGAGCAGCGCTTTCGGGCTGCGTTACCTGGTTTCGGCAGGCTCCGGCGCGCTTTCCGTGGTGTCGGTCTGCGGTGTTTCCGGCTGGGCGGCGGGGGCGCTGTCCGGTGCAGGGGCGGAGCCGTCTTCGGGGGCGTTCTGCCCCAGCTGGGCGCGCAGCGCCTGCAGCTCGGCCAGCATTTCGGCGCTCTGGCGGCGCTCCTCGGCGATCTTGTCCTTCTCCGCCTGCAGCTCGGCCATCTGCTCGCCCTTATAGCGGCGGAACAGGCGAACCGTCTCCACAGACTGGGACAGGATCAGCAGGGCGAAGGGGACGAAGATGCAGAGTATGTAGCCGGGCGTGGTTTTGAGGAAGTTGAAGAACTTGCCCACGCCGGCCAGATGCCCGGCGTACTTGCCCAGCACGTCCATGTAGGTGACAACGGCGGTGTCGTCGGTGCCGGTGGTGGTACCGTAGGTGATGAAGCCCGGCTCGCCGTCGGCAGTGGTGGTCAGGGAGCGGATCTTATGGGTGACGGTCTGGCCGTAGTTCTCGTCGTTGGTGCTGGTGAAGGCGATGATGTCGCCGGGCTGGAGCGTGGCGGGATCAACGTCGCGGGTGAGCACCAGATCGCCGGCCTTGAAGTCGGTGGCCGACATGGAGTCGGACAGGACGATGAACGCGCGGTAGCCGAACAGCTGCCGGTCGGAACGGTTGAAGGTCAGCACGGAGATCACGGTGAAGATCATCATGCAGATGGACAGCACCATCAGCACGGTGGTGAAGATACGCAGGATCTTTCCGAGAGTTTCTTTCATGGGATGGCTCCTATGTCAGTTACTAAAGATTTTATTGGTGTTATTCCTTACCTGTGTGCCGCGGGCATAAAGGTCAAAGGATAACATTTTGTCCTGAAGGTCGTTGCCGGCATCTTGGGAGAAGCGGAAAACAGCGGTAAACCACACGGTGTCACCAGCGTCCAGACTGCTGTCGGCCACAGGAGCGCTGCTAAGATCTAAAGCGGAAAGCTTGCCGGAAAACAGAAGCACACCGGTATCCTTATAAGTAATCTCCACGTCCAGAGCATTGGCGAGGGCATTGTTTTCGGGTGTATCTTTGTAGCCTGCGTATAACTTATAGTAGGCCGCAGCGGAACCAATATTCTTCAGATAAAAGTCCCGCTTGATTCTGAATCCCGGCTCTGCAAACGAGGACTCATTTTGGTATTCATCCTCCTTCTTTTGCTGGGTCATGTCAACGACAGCAACACCACCATTGAGATCCAATTTGACCGTTCCGGTAGTAAAAACACGCTCAACACTGATCTGAGTACTGATAGCAAGGGTGGTGACGATCAGACCCAGCGCTAGCAGAACGGTCAGCAGAGCGCTGCTGAGCCAGCGGCGGCGGGTGTCGGTGCGCTTGGCAGAGGTATCAGTCATGATGCTCCCCCTTTCTGCGGCGGAGCACCAGCACCGCCAGCAATGACAGGGACACCAGCGCCGCGCCGCCCATCAGGAACGGCGAGAAATCGTCGCCGGTCTTGGGCGGCTTGACGATGATCGTACCGCCGCCACCGCCGCCTCCGGTGTCATCCAATTGCCATGTCAGCAGCAGACTGAATCTCCGACCTTGGTAACGGTTGTCCGCTTCTTCGTTCAGCTTGAGAGCCACATTATAGGACAATTTAGCAGGGGAGGAACCGGGGACAGAGGTGGTGATACCGTTCGTGGCCGCGTCCGTGAGACTGACGGTTTTCTCTTCAATAACGGTATTGCCCTGCTTTATGGTAACGGAAACGCTCAACTGAGAGGAGAGCTTTTCCTTGCCTTTGTCTTTTTTGCTTTCGTCAAGCGGGGAGGGAGAAAGTTCGAGATCATTTTCCAGCGCGGCGGTGAAGCGGATGGTAGCCGTGCCGCGGAAGCGGGCGTTTACGTCAAAAGTTTCGTCCCAGGTGTCGCCGGGCAAGAGCTGCTTGTTGACGTCCATAGTGAGCTGACTGTTGGGGAGAGAGAGGTCGCCGGTCAGCGGGACTGCCGAATATCCACCCGTTTGCGGTGACGCAGCATCATCAAAAATAGCAGAAAGCGCCGTGCGGGGCAACGTCAGGGACAGCGGCTCCGCCGTCTCGATACGGTTGTCCGGCGACACAGCGTCCGGCTTGGCGCGCACAAACAACACCGCAGCCAGCACGACCAGAGCGACCAGCAGCAGGATGAGAAGCGCGATATTCAGTTTCTTGCGCGAGGCAGCCCCCATCTGTTTCATATTTCACACCCCAGATAATGATATGCGGAATTTTTCGCCTACTAATCGAACTTATCACGGATTCTTACTGCCTAAGTGTACCACAGAGGAGGGGGAAATGCAAGAGGGCGGCGGACGTTTTTGGGGCAAATTCCTTGTAAATAACAACAAATATCCTTGTACGCCGTTGTGCAAAAAGGAGAATTGCCGGGAATTCCGGCGGGAGACATACAAAATTTCGACAAAACGGCGGAAGCTGTCCTTGAGGAGGCGAGGAGGTCGGGGTGTTTTGCTGCGGGGCGGCGCCGCGTCCGCAGGTGGTGTCGTTTGCCTCTTGACAGCCTCTGCGCATGGTGCTACAATGCGAAAAGTAAGAAAAGTTATACCAATCCAACCGAAAGGAGCGAGTATATGGGACGAAACGACCGGTACTTTATGAGCAGCGTGAAGATCGGCCCCAAGGGGCAGATCGTCATTCCCAAGGAGGCGCGGGACATGTTCGGGCTGGAGCCGGGGGACACGCTGGTGCTGATGGCAGATAAGAAGAAGGGGCTTGCGCTGCAAACCGTAGACAAGCTGAACCCGCTGATGAAGACCGTGTTCAACAGCCTGCCCAGCGAGGACGGGGAGGTGGACGACGAATGAACGTGTTGGAGGTACGGGGGCTGACGAAGCGCTACCCGGCGTTTACCCTGAATGGCGTGTCCTTTGCCGTACCGGAGGGGGCGGTGATGGGCTTCATCGGGCGTAACGGCGCGGGCAAGTCCACCACGCTGAAATCCATTCTGGGCATGGTGCATCCGGACGGGGGCGAGGTGAAGGTGTTCGGCATGGACTACGCTGCCAACGAGCGCACCATCCGGCGGGAGCTGGGCGTGGTGCTGGGCGGCATCGACTTCTACCCGAAAAAGAAGATCCGTGTTATCACCGACGTTACCCGCCGGTTCTACGACAACTGGGACGAGGGTAAATACCGCCACTATCTGAATCTGTTCGCCATTGACGAGGAAAAGCGGGTGGATCAGCTGTCCAGCGGCATGAAGGTCAAGTACATGATCGCCCTGGCGCTGAGCCACAACGCCCGGCTGCTGATCCTGGACGAGCCTACCAGCGGTCTTGACCCGGTGAGCCGGGACGAGCTGACGGAGCTGCTGCGCCGTCTGGTGGCGGACGGTACGCGCAGCGTGCTGTTCTCCACCCATATCACCTCCGATCTGGAAAAGTGCGCCACCCACATCGCCTTTATCAAGGACGGCGAGATGCAGTATACCGGCTCGCTGGACGATTTCCGCGACCACTATAAGGACGTGGGCGTTACGCTGGAGGATATCATCGTACATGTGGAAAGGAGGCCGCTGGATGAAGGCGCTATTATATAAACAGCTGCGGCTGGTGTGTCATCCCATGACGCCGGTTTTCTGCCTGTTCGGTATCATGGTCATCATCCCCAATTACCCCTACACCGTGATCTTTTTCTACGTCACGCTGGGGCTGTTCTTCAGCTTCCTGAACATGCGGGAGCAGAAGGATCTGTACTACACGGCGCTGCTGCCGGTGCCCAAGCGGGACGCGGTGAAGGCCGGGTGCCTGTTCACGGCGCTGGTCGAGCTGACGTCGCTGGTGCTGCTGGCGCCCTGCTGCCTGCTGGCGGCGCGTTTGCAGCCGGGCAAGGACAATCTGGTGGGGCTTGACCCTAATCTGGCGCTGCTGGCGGCAGGGTTTCTGATTTATGCACTGTTCAACGCCGTGTTCCTGCCCTCCTTCTACAAGAACGGCTACAAGGTGGGCGTAGCCTTTGTAAAGGCCACCATCCCCATGGCGCTGCTGATGCTGGTGATGGAAGCCCTGCCCCATATCCCCGGCCTGACGTGGCTGGACGATATGGACGCAGCCACCCAGCTGCGGCTGCTGCCGGTGCTCATCGGCGGTATCCTGATCTACACGGGCTGCGCGCTGCTGACGTTCCGGGCAGCGGCGAGAGCCTATGAAAAAGTGGATATGTGAGTGGGAGCGCGGCCGAAAGGCCGCGCTTCAGCTTGGCGGAAAAGTCCGTTCGGACTTTTCCGCCAAGCTGCCCGCAAAATAGCAAAATAAAAACAGTATTTTATTTTGCGATTTTGGTCGCTGCGGCGGATGATTGAACGCGAAAGGGAACCCTGACGGTTCCCTTTCACACTATCCTTCCCTCCGATACCTGTGACCGGGCAGGTTTTTTGACAGTCTGAGCGCGGCCGAAAGGCCGCGCTTTTTCCTGCGGCGGCTGTTGCAATGCCCGGCGGATTTCGGTATAATATACAGACAAAATGCCGGCGACGGCGTGACGGTATGGGGTAATCGCTATGATGGAAAAGGATCGGTTTATCGCGGCGCTGCTGCCCTTCTGCGACACGGTGTGCGAATACGACAGGAGCTGCGGCAAGCTGCGGGTGTGCAAGACCGGACTGGCGCAGGGGATCAGCGACAAGTGGTACAGCGTGGACGAACTGCGGAACATCTTCCGGGACGGCTGCGCCGTGTCAGCGGAAAAGGATGTCTGGACGCGCTATCTCAGCGGCGAAAACCTGCGCGGCTTTTTCGATGGGAACGCGGATAACGACAGCTTTCGCCTGCGCTTCCGGCAGGGCGGGCAGGCGTACCGCCAGTACGACATCCGCATCGACCGGGTGGACGACAACGTGCTGGTGATCTCCGGCCGGGACACCCAGGAGCAGGAGCAGGACGTTCTGACCGGCGCGCTCAGCCGCAACCACTACGAGCGCGACATGAGCGCGGAGGCGTTCCGCGGCGGCGTGGCGCTGGTGGATATGGACGACCTGAAGCTGTACAACGACGTGTACGGGCACAGCGTGGGGGACAAGGCGCTCTGGGCGCTGGCGGAGGTGATCCGCCGGGAGCTGGGCAGCCGCGGCTCGCTGGTGCGGTACGGCGGTGACGAATTTCTGATACTGGTGCCCCAAGCGGAGGAAAAGGAGTTCGCCGCCATGCTGGAGACGGTGCGGCAGCGGGTGCAGAGCGCCGACATACCCGGCTGCGGCGATGAGCTGCGGCTGACGGTCAGCATCGGCTGCGTGATGGCGCAGGGTGAAACGATAGCGGCGGCCGCCCACCGCGCCGACCGGCTTATGTACCGCGCCAAGCGGAGGAAGGACGCGGTGGTCAGGGAGGGGGACGAGGAGACGGTCGGCGGCGAGACGGCGCAGCGCATCCTCATCGTGGACGATGCGCCCCTGAACCGCGCCATTCTGCGGGAGATGCTGGGCGGGGAGTTTCAGCTGGCAGAGGCGGCGGACGGCGCGGAGTGCATGGCACAGCTGGAAAAATATGGAACAGACATCGCGCTGGTGCTGCTGGATATGATCATGCCGGGCATGGACGGTATTCAGGTGCTGGAGGAGATGCAGCGGAGGGAGCTGCTGGACGACATCCCGGTCATCATGATCACGGCGGATACCTCGGCGGATAGCATGAGCCACGCCTATGAGCTGGGCGTGGCAGATTACATCGAGCGCCCCTTCGATGTGCAGGTGGTGCGCCGCCGGGTGATGAACACGGTGAAGCTGTACGCCCGCCAGCGGCGGCTCACATCGGTGCTGATACAGCAGGCGCGTGCGCAGGAGCGCAGCAGCGGCATGATGGCCGACGTGCTGGCGCGGATCGTGGCTTACCGCAACGGCGAGGGCGGCGATCACGCCCGCCATATCCGCCGCCTGACGGAGCTGCTGCTGGAGCGCCTGACGGAAAAGACCGACCGGTACCGGCTCACCCGGCCGGATTGCCGGCGCATTGCGGCGGCGGCCATGTTTCACGATATCGGCAAGCTGGACATTCCCGACGAGATACTCAACAAGCCCGGCAAGCTGACGGCGGAGGAATTTGAGATCATCAAGGGACATCCGGTCATGGGCGAGACGATCCTGCGCAGCATGAAGGACTATCAGGGCGAGCCGCTGCTGGAAACGGCGGCGGAGATATGCCGCTGGCACCACGAGCGTATTGACGGTAAGGGTTATCCGGACGGGCTGCGGGGCGAGGAAATACCCATCGCGGCACAGGCGGCGGGGCTGGCGGACGTGTTCGACGCGCTGGTCAGCCGTCGGGTATACAAGGAGCCGTACCCCATGGAGAAGGCTATGGAGATGATCGCGGCGGGGGAGTGCGGCGCCTTTGACCCGCTGCTGACGGAGTGCCTGCGGGAGCTGCAGGGTACGCTGCGCCGCGAGGTTTACACCGGGGAGGAGAACCAATGACGCATATAGGGAAACGGCTGGCGGCGCTGCTGGTGCTGTGCGCGCTGGTGCTGTGCGGCTGCGGACGGCAGGAGCAGGACGAGCCGCTGCCGAAGCTGGTCATCGGCAGCGACAACTACGAGCCGTACTTCTATCTGGACGAGGGCGGCTCCTTTGCCGGCATTGATGTGGAGATCGCCACGGAAGCCTGCCGCCGCATGGGATACGAGCCGGAATTTCAGAACATCGCATGGCAGTTCAAGGACATCCTGCTGGAGCAGGGCACGGTGGACTGTCTCTGGGGCTGCTTTTCCATGACAGGACGCGAGGATCGCTACCAGTGGGCAGGGCCGTATATGTACAGCCGTCAGGTGATGGTGGTACGCAGCGACAGCGGCATTTACCGGCTCAGCGATCTGAACGGAAAGCGGATCGCCGTGCAGAACGGCTCCAGACCGGAGGAGCTGCTGCTGAACCATCAGGTGGACGGCGTGGAGCAGGTACAGAACGTGTACAGCTTCGTCAGCATGGACGAGGTGTTCGCCGCGCTGAACAAGAGCTACGTGGATGCCGGAGCCGGTCACGAGACGGCCTACCGGCACTTTATGAGCCACCATACGGGCAGCTACCGGATATTGGAGCAGGAGCTGCTGCGTGTGGGGCTGGGTGCGGCCTTCAGCCTGGAGGATGACCGCGGTCTGGCCGAGCAGCTGGACGCGGTGCTGGAGGAGATGAAGGAGGACGGCACCATCGCGGATATTCTGGCGGGATACGGTGTGGACGCGAAAGCGGCCTTGGTGGGGTGACGCCATGATGAAGAGAATTTCCAACAAGGCCGCCCTTCTGGTCATGCTGGCGGTGGGGTTTGTGACTGTTGCGGCCACGGCGCTGGTGGGGATATATCTCGGCCGCCGGGACGCCCAGCGCACCATGGATCGCACGGTGTACTATCTTGAGCGCCAGTGCGTCACCTACCGGGAGATCATCGTGGCGGACGAGGTGAAGAGCCTTGTGCGCCTGACGGAGCAGGCGGCGGAGCTGGCCACATCCGGCGTGCTGCTGCCCGGTATCTGGACAGACGAATATCTGGAGGATTACGCACGGCGCCAGCGCATGACCGACGTGCTGGTGCTGGATGGCGAGCTGAAGCCGGAGTTTGCCTACGGCGAGGGCGAGTGGCACGACCTGTACACCGGCAGCGCCATCGCCGCCATACGGCAGTATCCGGAGAAAATATTCTCCCAGCGCCTGACCCGCAACGGTAAATTCTATGACATCGCGGCGGTGGCGCGGCAGGACGCGCCGGGCGTCATCTTTTGCGCCCGCCAGCGCAGCACCGGCGAGCTAGCGGCCTATCAGTCGTCGGTGGAGAGTCTGCTGGCCGGGTATGAGACGGTGCTGAGCAACAGGGTCTATGCCTACATCACCGACGGCGAGACGGTCATCGGCTCCAGCGACGAGACGCAGCATGGAAAGCCGGTTTCGCAGGTCGCCCTGATCTGTGCGCTGGACGAGGCCGGCGGCGGCAGCACCATGACACGGATCAACACCGACGAGGCGTTTCTCGGCGTGCGCGGCCTGTATCGGGAGTACCGCCTGTATGTATTCATAGCGGAGAGCTATGTGTTCGCCCGAAGCCGCAACGCGGTCATCGCCGTCTTCGGCGTCTACGCGGCGGCGGTGGTGGTGATGCTGCTGCTTCTGATGGGCGCCGATCAGGAGCGCAAGCGCCGGGAGAAGATCTACCAGCGGCAGCTGGAGGCCGAGGTGCAGCGGGCGACCGCGGCGGATCAGTCTAAGACGGACTTCCTGCGCAGCATGTCCCACGATATCCGCACGCCCATCAACATCATCATGGGCATGCTGGAGATTATCGGACGCAGCCCGGACGACCGGGAGCGGGTGCAGGACTGCCGCGAGAAGGCGCAGACCGCCGCGCGCTATCTTCTGGCGCTGGTCAACGACATCCTGACGCTGAATCGCCTGAGCCGGAAGGAAACTGGCTCCGTGACCATGCCCTATCGCCTGTCAACGGAGCTGGATGAGGTCATGCTGCTGGCGCGGGCGCAGGCGGAGGAGCGCGGCGTGACGCTGGCGGAGCCAGAGATGGCGCTGGCGTGTGATGAGCTCCAGGGCAACCCGCTGCATCTGCGCCAGATATGCCAGAATATCATCGGCAACGCCATCAAATACAGCTTTCCCGGCGGCGAGGTGCGCTGCCGCTTCCGTACCGCCTATGACGCGGACGGCATCTGCCGGCTGACGTTTATCTGCGAGGACGACGGCGTGGGCATGAGCGAGGAGTTCCAGAAGCGCATGTTCGAGGCCTTCGCACAGGAGAACGCCGTGCGCGACGATACCGCCGGAGGCGTGGGACTGGGTCTGGCGGTGGTGAAGCGCATCGTGGACGGGCACGGCGGCACCATCCGGGTGGACAGCGCCCGTGACGCGGGCACGCGGTTTGAGATCAGCATGCCTGTCATACCCCGTACCGACCCGGAGCCGACGGCCATACCTGCGGCGCTGCCGTCCCTGACGGGCTGCCGCATTCTGGTGGCGGAGGACGACGACCTGAACCGCCAGATCGCCGTCTATCTGCTGGAGGACGCCGGTGCGCAGGTGGTACAGGCGCGGGACGGCCGCGAGGCGGTGGAGACATTCGCCGCGTCGAAGCCCGGAGAGCTGGACGCGGTACTCATGGACGTGATGATGCCGGTCATGGACGGGCTGGACGCCACCCGCGCCATCCGCGCCATGGAGCGCCCCGATGCGGCGCTGCCCATCATCGCCATGACCGCCAACCTCTTTGACGAGGACGTGGCGGCCTGCCTGGAGGCGGGCATGGACGGGCATATTCCCAAGCCGCTGGACGCGGCGCAGATGCTGCGCACCATCGTGGAATGCATAAGGAGGAAGCGCCATGACGCTTGACCAATTCTACCGTGCTGTCGGCGGCACCGCCGCCGAGGCCGCGCCGCGCCTGGGCGGCGCGGATCATGCGCTGCGATTCCTGCGGCTGTTTCCGCTGGACGACTCGTTTCCCCAGCTGTCCGAAGCGCTGGGGCGCGGCGATGTGCAGACCGCTTTCCGCGCGGCGCACACCCTGAAGGGCGTGGCCGCCAATCTGGGGCTGGAGCGGCTGCGGGCGCTGGCATCGGACATGACGGAGTGCCTGCGCCGCGGCGATCTGTCCGGCGCGCAGGCGCGTCTGGCGGAGACGGAGACGGCCTACCGGCGGGTGCTGGCCGCGCTTGAGGAGCTGAAATAGGCGTATTCGCCAAAAATCGACGCAATGATACCACAAAAATTTATGCAAGATGACGTTTGACGAAACACGATAAAAAGAATATAATTACAAAGAATCGAATATTTGGCAAATCAGCCGAAAGGCTGAGACGCAAAGCCAAGGTGTCTAAACAGGACTGACTGCATGATTGACCGGCTGCAAAAGAACGTACCCTGCGGGTACGCTGTTTTTGCAGCCGGTTTTTTGTTTTTTTCGGGGAAAACGGATTCCCGCGCCGGTGGCCATCACTGGCTCAGAATGACAATTTGGGCATGTGTATATATGGATCGTCCATATAAAAATAATTTTGGAAGGGGTAAACACATGACAGAGGAAAAGAAAAGCGGCGCGGCGATGCATATTATCGGCGCGGTGCTGTGCGTGGTGTTCGGGTTCTTTCTGGTGTGCAACATCATCATTATCGTCAAGGGAACCCTCCACCCGGAGACGCCGCCCACCGTGCTGGGCGTAGCGCCCATGGTGGTGCTGTCCGGCTCCATGAGCGGAACCGCCGAGGATCACATCGAGGTGGGCGACCTGATCTTTACCAAGCAGGCCGACATTGACGAGCTGAAGGTGGGCGACGTGGTGGCCTTTATGGACGGCAGCATCGTCGTCACCCACCGCATCGTCTCCATCAGCGCCGACCGGACGGAATTCGTCACCAAGGGCGACGCCAACAACACCGAGGATGAGCCTATCAGCGCCGACCAGATCATCGGCCAGTACAGCGGCCGTATTCCCAAGGTGGGCGACTTTGCGCTGTTCCTGCAAAAGCCGCTGGGCATGGTGATCTTCATCGGCGTGCCGGTGTGCGCCTTCGTGGTGTGGGATATCCTGCGCCGCCGCCGGGAGACCCGCGCCGGTGACGAGGAGAAGGAGCAGCTGCGCCGGGAGCTGGAGCGGCTGAAGGCGGAAAAGCCCGCCGAATGACGGGAAACGGATTCCCACGCCAGTGACATCGGTCACTGGCTCGGAATGACAGGGGCGGGACGTCGTACCCCAAGGGCATTTGTTCCGCTGCGCTCCACTGCAGGACGCCGTCCCCTACGGAAACGTGTCATTGCGAGGAGTTGTAGGGCGGGGCCTGTGTGCCCCGCCGTGAGTGAGCGCATACCTGCGGCGGGACACATGGGTCCCGCCCTACAGGGACTGCGGGGCGGGAGGGCATAACCCGCCGAATGACCTGTAAACCCGCGTCTGGGGAGGCGCAGAAAATAAAAAAACGCAGCTCCGGGGGAGTGCCGGAGCAGAATGGAGGAAACGTATGAAAACAAAGAAAACAGGAAAGACCATGCGCGTGGCCGGCCTGCTGCTGGCTCTGGTGCTGGTGACCAGCTGCTTCGTGGGCGGCACGTTCGCTAAGTATGTGACCAGCGGTATCGGCGCAGATCATGCCAAGGTAGCCAAGTGGGGCGTAAAGGTGACAGCTCACGAGACAGGCGACATCTTCGCTGATAAGTACGACCAGATTGAAAATCAAGCGAACACTGTTATCGCCGGTGGTGAGTATAAAGTCATAGCCCCCGGCACTAAGAAGGAAGACGCCGCAGTTGTGACTCTGAGCGGAAAGCCCGAGGTGGCGGTGAAGGTCACTTATAATGCAGAGCACTTTGCGCTTACCGGCAAGTGGGCATATAATAACGGTCAGGCTGGCTCCACGGATGAATACTACTGCCCTCTGATCTTCAAGATTACCGGGATGATTAATGGTAAACAGGAAACCAAAACGATTAACTGCATGGGCGATGGCATGACTTCCGTGGAAAAAGTTCAGGACGCTGTAAAGGAGGCTGTTGCCAGCTTCAGCGCGACCTATGCGCCCAACACGGATCTCTCCACAAAGGGAAATGAAGGACTGAAGATTTCCTGGGAGTGGCCGTTTGAGGGTGGTGCTACATATCCGAAGCAGACCGATGTCAAGGACACCTATCTGGGCGATCTGGCGACTGTAACCGACCCAGCAAGTGTCAATACGATACCCGCTGTGTATGTCATGGTAACCGCTACCGTCACCCAGGTCGACTAATCTATCTTAACCAATTTGCTGTACGGGTCGCGGAGAAACACCCCTGTTCCCTGCGGCATCGAGAACCCGCCTGCCCCTTGCGGGCAGGCGGGAGCTCCGGTATATAGGCGGTCTGTCCGCGCGGCGGACGGACGGCCTGCGTACCGGAAAACGGATGGGGAAGGGAGGGACGGCATGAGCCTCCGCGAAAAAACCAATCGGCTGGAGGTGGTGCTGACGCTGCTCCTCATCCAGCTTATTCTGCTTCCGGCGGCGCTGGGCGTGACCTACGCCAGCAGCGGTACCCGCCCGGAGCATATATTGACCTACACCACCGGCCGGCTCACGTGGGACAGCGCCACGGAGACGGACGGACAGGGCGCGGCGCGGCTGGAGCTGTTCCGCCGCAGCTACGACAATGTGAACGCCGCCGACGGGCAGCGGGTGATCGCCCCCGGCACGGCGGGGGAGACGCTGGTGCGGCTGAAAAACAACACCGGGCGCACGGTGAGCTATACCGCCGTGCTCTATGAGAAAAAGACGAACGCCGCCCTGCCGGTGACCTCCGCCCTTACCGGCGAGGCTTTTACCGACACAACGTCCTACGTCCTTCCCAACGGGGTGGACAAGGGGCAGGTGGTGCGCGCCGTCAGCGGCACCGTGGGCGGCAATCAGCGGCAGGATTTTTCCATCCTGTGGTCGTGGCCGTTTGAGGTGAGCGCCGCGCAGGACGCGGCGGACACGGCGCTGGGCAACGCCGCCACGGATGTGGAGGAGCTGGGCTTCTATCTGACCGTCGTCGATCAGGGCGGCTCCGGCGGCACGGTCATCGACCCGGAAAAGCCCGACTACAAGACCGGCGACGAGTTCTCGCCGGTGTGGTATGTGCTGGCGCCGGGCGCGGCGGCACTGATCGTTATCATCACAGGCATAAACACAAAAAGGAGACACAAGCGTGGCTAAAAAAATCGGAAGTGCCGTCATCAGGGCGGTGCAAGGGGTGATCGTGGCGGCACTGGCGCTGGTGCTGCTGGCGAATCTGTACACACTGGCAGCGCAGAGACTTTTTCACAACGACAGCCCCGCCATTCTGGGCTATCGTTCGGCGGTGGTGCTCACCGGCAGCATGGAGCCGGCCATCCGCGCCGACGATCTGGTGATCGTACACCGGCAGGAGACGTACAGCGCGGGCGACGTCATCATGTTCCGCAGCGGCGCCAACACCACCACCCACCGCGTCACGGAGGTGACGGCGGAGGGCTATCGGACAAAGGGCGACGCCAACAACACCGCCGATGCGGACACCGTGCCGCCCGCCGATGTGCTGGGACGGGTGGTGCTGACGCTTCACGGCGCGGGCGCGGCGGTGCGGTTCCTGCGCACGCCGCTGGGCGCGCTGTGCCTGGTGCTGATGATCCCCGTTCTGGTGCTGGTACCGGACGTATTACAGAAGAAACGCGACGCAGGAGGAGACTATGGCAGGCAAGAGGCTGGCAAAACCGAATAAGCGCCGCCTGCCCCTGCGGGCATGGCTGCTGTATCTGGCGGTGGTCACCTTCGCCCTCACCGGCGTGACCTTCTCCCGCTATGTGGCCTCCGCCCATTCGCAGGACGAGGGACGGGTCATCACCTTCGGCGACCTGACCGTTACCGACAGCGGTGTAACGCAGGTGCAGCCCGGTGTGGCCGCCAAAAAAGACCTGACCGTCCGCTTCGAGGGCAGCGAGGCCGCTGTCTACGTTTTTGCGGAGGTACAGGGCGGCTGGACGCTGGGCGCGGACGGCATCTATCACGATGCGACCGGCCTGATGACGTGGCGCGTGGCCGACGGCTGGACGCATTTGCAGGACAATGTCTACTATCGGGAGCTGGCGCCCAACACGGTGCTGGATGCCGGGCTGATCGCCGGCGGTACAGTGGACGTATCGGAGGATATGACCCGCACGGAGCTGGAAGAGCTGTCCAAAGCGCTGAGCATCCGCGTGCGGGCGGCTGCGGTGCAGCGCGAGGGCGGGGACACAGCGCAGATCGCATGGGGACGGCTGAACGGGAGGTGACGCCGAATGAAGAAATGTATCAATAACCGAACCATGAGCTTCCGGCGGCTGCTCTCGCTGCTGCTGGGGCTTGTGCTGTTTATGGAGCTGCTGCCCGGCGGCCTGACCGTGGTGGGCGACGCGTCCGATGCCGTCACCGTCACGGTGGACGGCGCAAAGACCACGCAGGTGACGCTGCCCCAGTCAGGCCGCGTTACGCTGGAGGCCACCAGCGAGACGGGCGACACGGACTATCAGTGGCAGATACAGCTGGACGGCGACTGGGTGAACATCTACGACGCCACCGCCGCGACCCTGACGCTGACGTATGCCATGGTGTCTCCCGCGCTGGAGGGCGGCAGCGCCGCGGTGCGCTGCGCCGCGGGCGGCGAGAGCGTCTCCGACGCCGTCAGGGTCACTGTTTCCTACGACGTGGAGGCGGACGCCGCCGCTCTGAACCGCCAGAGGGACGAGCTGACGCAGGGGATGTCCGCGGCGGCTGCGCCCAGGCGCACGCAGCGCCGGGCATCCCGCAGCGGCGCTCCGGAATATATCAACGTCACCGTCAACTATCTGGACGCTGTGACCAGCCTGCCCATCTACACCGGCTTCTCCGCTACCATCAAGGGCGGCGAGCTGTACAGCCAGACGGTGCTTTCCCCCACCTATCTGGGCTATGCGCCCTATTGGAACCCCACGGATCCGGCGACCACCGACCCCGGCGCGGCCACAGAGAGCGCACAGAGTCTGACTCTGTCGGTGGGGGAGAACTACACCGGGGAGACCTACACCGTCAATGTCTACTACAAGGCCATTGCGGTGCCCTATGCCGTCCGCTACTACTTCCAGAACATCCACGACGACATGTACACGGAGAACGTGGACTATTACAGGCGGGGCAGCGCCCTGACGGGCACCATCATCGCCAATGACAATCTGAAGCTGGACGAGGTTCGGGCGAGCGGCTTCACCAAGCTGTATCACTATCCCGAGGCGGTGGCGGCGGACGGCTCCACTGTGTTCGAGTGCTACTACGACCGCAATTACTATCAGGTCAAGCTGGATGCCAACGGCGGCTACGGCTCTGAGCACGTCTACGCCCGCTATGGCACGCCCTTTGTGGCCACTACCCCCACCCGCCACGGCTACCGCTTCGCCGGCTGGGACAAGCTGGGCGAGGACGGCGTGGGCGACGGCGAGGAAGACGAGCTGCCCACCACCGTTCCGGCGGAGAACGCCAGCTACATCGCCCTGTGGGAGAGCGCCGACACCACGTACACCGTGGTGTACTGGCTGAAAAACGCAGAGGGCACCGAGTATGACTACATGGGCAGCCAGAAGCGCAGCGCCGTCGCCGGTGAGGTCGTCTCCGGCGATGCATCGTGGCTCACGGCGGATTCCTACATCTGCGGGCTTACCGAGGACGCCGGACACACCCACAACGAAGGCTGCAAGCCGGAGCTTTTCCGGCATTCCCAATATGAAAAGGCCGATGAGAACGTCACCATTGAGGGCGACGGCTCCACCACGGTGAACATCTACTATACCCGCAAGAGCTACACCCTGCGGTTCTACTACGCCAAGGAGTATGTCTCGGCCAACGACACGGTCAATTCTCCAGCAAATCCCAGCGACACGCCTGTCTATTCCGTGGTGGGCGGCAGCACGCGACCCTTCGGCTTTTATCAGGAGACGGGGGCCTGTGTGCGCCCGCAAAAAGACGGCAAGACGGTCAATGACGTGGAGAGCCTGCTGTATAACGTCCGAAGCGGCGACTGGGGCGAGGTGGCTGAGCTTCCCACCATCCAGCAGCCCACGGGCACAGCATATACCTACACCCTCGGCACCTATCCCGACGGCGGCGGCTATAACGCCAAGGGCGATCGGTTCCACTATCTGGAATTCACTGTTCCCTACGGCACCGATCTGCTGCACCTGTGGCCCACCGAGGAGGTGTTCGGCCAGATCAAGACGGCGCGAAGCGGCTACGACGCCAACAAAGCGAGTGAGCATCGGGGTGAGGGGCAGTGGGGCAACTACGCTTACTTCGCCGGATGGAACGGTGAGTTCAACATCAAGTACACCCAGGACAACAGCAACTCCACCATCAAGTGCTACTATCCCCTGCTGGATGACACACTGCTGTATGACGAGAGCCGCATTTCCACCTACGGCGATTCCGACCGGGTCAGCTTTCTGGCCTTCTTTGACAACGGCGCCAATGTGAAATGGAGCATTCCCCGCCAGTGGATCTATAAGCTCTATGTGGAGGTGCTGCCGGGCCATGAGGAGGATGAGGGCGTGGCAGCGCGCACAGTGGACGGGGTGACGCGGTATTATATGCTCTACGACACCGTCTTTGCCAACGATGACAACAAGGACATCGAGCATCAGACAGACCCTCCCCTGCCGGGCTTTACCTGTATGCGGGATAAGACCGGCGGAAGCGAACGGGAGATAAATGAACCACTGGCCGACGGGCGCGAATCCTATACCGCCAATTTCTACTACAACCGGAACAGCTACACACTCACGGCGCAGAACTACGACGAGATCATCCAGTACAATGACGTGCTGTATCAGGCCGATCTGGATCGCAGGATGTATGATCTCCTGCTGATGCCCTATCCGAAGCCGCTGGAAAAGTATGCGTATGAGCTGGGCGGCTGGTACACCTCCCCCGGCTGCTTCCCGGGCAGTGAGTACGTCCCCGGCAGCACTATGCCGGAGCACGATATCAGCCTGTATGCGAAATGGGAGCCGGTGACATATACCGTCCGCCTGTTCAAGAACCGGAAGGACATGGAGACGTACCAGACCACCGGCAATGAAGCGCTGGTGTACCACACGCAGGTGGTGGATCACGGCTCCACGCTGGGCGAGATAGCCGATCCCACCGACCCGTCGGGGCATGGGTATACCTTTGGCGGCTGGTTCTATGAAAAGAGCGGGAAAAAGGTCGCCCTTACCCCCACTGATACGGCTGTCAAGGAGAATCTGCTGGTATACGCCGAGTGGAGCCATCTCACCGCGCAGCCCTATCTGATCCACTACGTGCTGAAGGAAACGGCTGACAAAGAATGGAAGGAGCTGCTGGGCCACGCGTCACTGTTCAGCCCGGAGGACGGAAAAGCCTACACCGTTACCAATGGCAGCGGAGAGAGCCGTACCTACATCTATTACGCCGGTGAGGGCGGCGGCTACCACCGGCAGATCGCCGCGGACTCCCGCGGCTACGCCAACCAGGGCAGCACCCGCACCTTCTATCCCAAGGCGGGCGATCCTTACAACCAGCTGTACAGCGGCTTCAACAGCGGCTATTATCCCACGCTGGCCAGCCACTCCATCACCATGGAGGAGGACACCCCCTCCAACCCCACCGTCAACGTGTTCACCTTCTACTATGTGCATGCCGCCACGGTGTCCTATAAGGTGGAATACCGGTATCATGACACAGGTGAGCTGATCGAGTCCGAGTCCACCGGTACCGGCTCTGTGGCCAAGTCCACCTCCAAGGCGGTGGTCACAGAGCGCTTCGCGGTGGTGAAGGACTATGTGCCGGACGCCTTCTACAAGCGGCTTGTTCTGGCGGTGGTCGAGGACGGCAACGGTGGCTACATGGGTTCAGCGGATAATGTCGTCACCTTCTACTATACCAAAAACATCGAGAATGCCTACTATGCCGTCCACTACATGCTGCAAAATGTGGATGCCGCCACGGACGAGCTAAGCCTCAAGCCGGACGGCACCTACGCCAACTACACCGAGTCCACCGTTTACACCGAGGGCATCGGCCAGATCGGCGCCACCATCAGCATCACGCCGCAGGAATTCAGCGGCTTCACCATGCGGGATACGGCCTCCGTCCGCTGGGGCGACAGCAGCGATACGGTGCAGGTCAGCGCCGGAGCCTTCTCCCTCACTGTGCAGAAGGAGGGCACGGAGCTGTACGTGTTCTATACCCGCAACACACAGACCTACACCACCTATTACCTGCGCTACGGCAGCGATCCCCACAGCACGCGGCCGGAGGACGAGCTGGCGGCCTCCAAGACCGACAGCGGCAAATACGGCGCGGTGGTCACGGCCACTGCGAAGTCCATCGACGGCTATAACTGCGTCTCATCGGCCAGCCAGAGCATCGTTCTCCGTCCCAACGATAAGCAGAACTACATCATCTTCTACTACGAGCCGCTGCAATACACGGTGGAGTACCGCGTGTGGGCGTATAACGGCGGCACATTGGACAACACGCTGGAGGTGGTGGAGGGAAAGAACTCCTTCAAGGGCGCCACGCCTGCCGCCAAGAGCGGCTATACCTTTGTCGGATGGTATCAGAACGCCGAATGCACCATCCCGGTGGGGGAGAAGGGAACGATAGATGACGCGACCGGCAAATTGACGCCGAAGCGCAGCGAGCTGCTTCCCGCGCCCCAGACCAACGTGTTCTATGCACGGTTCAAGGCGGTGTACGGCAATGTGACCATCACAAGAGAGGCGACGGAGGATGAAAGCAACGGCGTTGGGACGTATGTGTATCGCCTGACATCCAAGGATAACCCTGCCTATGTGGTGGAGGTGACGGTGCCCGCCGGCGGCAGCACCACCGTGTACGACCTGCCCTGCGGCGACTATACGGTGGAGCAGGTGAACAGCTGGTCATGGCGGTACGCCGACGGCGCGCAGACGGTGACGGTGGAGGACAGTCAGACGAAAACCGTGACGTTTGACGGCGCTTCCACCAAGGATAAATGGCTCACCGGCAGCAGCGATGCTGTGGTGAACAGAAGGGAGGCGTAACGTGGCGAAAAGACTGCAACGACCGCAAAATAAGCGCCGCTCGGCGGCGGTGATCGCCGTGGCCGCGGTGGTGGCGCTGGCTTCTGTGGCGGTGGCCTTCATGCTTCGCCGGACGGAAGCGCAGAGCGGTTTTACCCCCGCCGTCGTCACCTGCGCCGTTCACGAAAAGGTCAACGGTGCGGAGGTGACAGGCTCCGCCGCGTCCGGCTCCGTCAAGTCCGATATTACCGCGGAAAACACCGGGAGCACCACGGTGTTCCTGCGCCTGCGGCTCAGCGCCTGCTGGGTGGACGCGAAGGGAAATACCACCGGAACGCCGTCCGTCCTCCCGCAGATCACGCTGCGGCAGAACTGGCTGGATGCCGGGGACGGGCTGTATTACTATGCGCTGCCCGTGGAGCCGAGACAGAGCACCACGGTGCTCTGTGAACCTATGCGGATGGGAACCTCTGTTTCGCCCACCGGCGCGGCTGTGTACCAGCAGATAACGGTGCTGGCCGAGGCGGTGCAGGCGCTGCCGGAAAAGGCGGCGCAGGAGGCGTGGGGCGTTACGGTGGAGAATGGACGCATCACAGCGGTAAAGCAAGAAAAAAGTACGCGGAACGCATGTTCCGCGTACTTTTTCAGCTTGTCAAAAAAGTCCGTTTGGACTTTTTTGACAAGCTGAGGCAAAATCGCAAAATAAAAAACAGTATTTTATTTTGCGATTTTGGTCGCTGCGGCGGGTGATTGAACGCGAAAGGGAACCCTGACGGTTCCCTTTCACACTATCCTTCCCTCCGATACTTGTAACCGGGCAGGTTTTTTGACAGTCTGTGCTTATTCTTTGCGCCCGTAGAGGGTGGTCATGCGGTCGATCCTGGCGGCCAGCTTTTCCGTCAGCTCACCGGGCAGGAGCCGCCACGTCCAGTTGCCACCCTGGGTGCCGGGGATGTTCATGCGGTGTCCCTCGCCCAGACCCAGATAGTCCTGCACCTGTGCCACGAACAGCTCCGCCACGCTGGACATGCCGCCCCGTATCACGCCCCAGTGGAAGCCCTCGTCCTCTGTCAGCGCCAGATATTCGGTGGCGTAAGCGATGTCCTCCGGTGCGGCCTCCTGCCGCCACAGCAGCAGGGGACTGTTGTCGTGGGTGCCGGTGTAGCAGATGCAGTGGGGCGTATAGGTGTGGGGGAGGTAGCTGCTGGTGTCGCGGGAGTCAAAGGCGAATTCCAGCACCTTCATGCCTGGCCAGCCGGAGTCGTGCAGCAGCTGCGCCACCTCCGGCGTGGGATAGCCCAGATCCTCCGCGATGAACTCCAGCTGGGGGAACCAGCCGTTGAGTCGGTCGATCAGATCCATGCCGGGACCTGTGACCCAGTGACCGTTTTTGGCGGTGGTCTCGCCGTAGGGCACCGACCAGTAGCTGGCAAAGCCGCGGAAATGGTCGATGCGGATCACGTCATAGAGCTTGCCTGCGCCGTCGATGCGGCGTATCCACCAGCCGAAGCCATCCTCCCGCATGGCGTCCCAGTCATACAGGGGGTTGCCCCACAGCTGGCCGTCGGCGGTGAAGTAGTCCGGCGGGACGCCGGCCACCGACTTGGGCACCAGCTCCTCGTCCAGCTGGAAGAACTGCGGCTCCGCCCACACGTCGGCGGAATCCAGCGACACATAGATGGGCAGGTCGCCGATAATGCGGATGCCCTGTTGGTGGACATAGTCCCGCAGAAGCTCCCACTGGGAGAAGAACAGGAACTGCAAATAGGTGAAAAACTGCACATCATCGGCCAGCAGCGTTCTGTACTTCTCCAGAACGGCCTCGCTTTTGCGCAGGCGGATGTCCTCGTCCTCCCACTCCGTCCACGCCTTCATGCCGAAGTGCCGCTTGCAGGCCATGTACAGGGCGTAGTCCGGCAGCCAGCGGCTGTTGTCCTCCACAAAGGCGGCCACCTTGTCGGCGTCCCGCTCCCAGCCCCGCTTATAGGCCTTGTGCAGCAGGGCGAAGCGGCTTTCGTAGATCTTGCCGTAGTCCACGTGGCGGGGGTCGTCGCCCCAGTCACATTTGGTGCATTCGGATCTTTTCAGCAGCCCATCCTTGACAAGCATATCCGGGTCGATGAAATAGGGGTTGCCGGCGTAGGCGGAAAAGCTCTGATAGGGGGAGTCGCCGTAGCTGGTGGGGTTCAGGGGCAGCATCTGCCAGTAGGACTGACCGGCTGCCTTCAGAAAATCGACGAAGTCATAGGCCGCCTTGCCCAGGGTGCCGATGCCGTAGGGGGAGGGCAGGGAGGAGACTGCCATTAAAATACCGCTGCTTCGTTTCATAACTCAACTTCTCTCTTGGATAGGATAAAAATACGGGGACGGGCGTTGTGCCCGCCCCCGGCGTATAAACTGTTTCAGCCCTTGACGGCGCCTGCCGCCACGCCCTTGATGATGTGCTTCTGGCAGCACAGGTAGAAGACGATGACCGGCAGGATGCTCAGCAGGATCAGCGCCATGGTAGCGCCCATGTCCACCTGTCCGTAGCTACCCTTCAGGTGTTGGATGACGATGGGGATGGTCATATACTTGGTACGATCCAGCACCAGATAGGGCAGCAGGAAGTCATTCCACACCCACATGATTTCCAGCACGCCCACAGAGATGAACGTGGGCTTCATCATGGGCAGAACCACCAGAAAGAAGGTGCGCAGCGGGCCGCAGCCGTCGATTACAGCGGCTTCTTCGATCTCCAGCGGAATCGTCTTGACAAACCCGGAGAACATGAATACCGCCAGTCCCGCGCCGAAGCCCAGGTACACGATAGGTATTGTCCACGGTGTGTTCAATCCGATCTTGGCAAAAGCCATAGAGGTGAAGCTAAAGTAGGGAAGCTTGACCTGCTCGGCGGTACGGGACAGGGTAAACATCACCATCTGGAACGGCACTACCATGGAGAACACGCACAGGTAGTAGATGATCTTGCTGACCAGACTGCCCACGCGAGAGACATACCACGCCGCCATAGACGTACACAGCAGGATCAGCGCTGAGGACGCGAGGGTGATAAACAGACTGTACAGCACCGCCTTGATAAACGGGTAGTTGCCGAAGGTCATGCCCTTGATATAGTTTTGCAGCCCCACGAAGGAGTCCTCGTTGGGGAGGGCGAAGGTCTCCGTGTTCACGGCGGCGTTGCTCTTGAAGGAGTTCATCAGTACGATGAGGATGGGCAGCACGTAGACGATGCAGATCACGGCAAAGGCCACGGTCAGCGCCATCTTGCTGCGCTCATGCTTTTTCGCCAGATTTGTCTGCATTACTGCTGCACCTCCTTTTTGCGGGTGGACTGAAGCTGGATCAGACCGATCACAGCCACAAGGATGAAGAACACCACGGCCTTGGCCTGCCCCACACCGCGGTTGTTGCCGCCGCCGGAGTAGAAGGCGCTGTAGATGTTCAGTGCCAGCATCTCCGTGGTCTTGATGACGCTGCCGTCCGGCTGCTGGAGGAAGGGACGGCCGCCTGTCAGCGCCAGGTTCTGATCAAACAGCTTGAAGCCGTTGGTCAGGGTCAGGAAAATGCAGATGGTGAAGGAACTCATCATGTTGGGGATGGTGACCTTCCACAGCATCTGCCAGCTGTTGGCACCGTCGATACGGGCGGCCTCCAGCATATCCTCCGGAATGGATTGCAGACCGGCGATATAGATGATCATCATATAGCCCACCTGCTGCCAGCATATCAGGATGATAAGACCCCAGAAGCCGTATTTGCTGTCCAGCACCACGGAGGTGTTGTACTTCACCAGAATGCCGTCAAAGATCATGGACCAGATATAGCCCAGCACGATGCCGCCGATGAGGTTGGGCATGAAGAACACCGTCCGGAACAGGTTGGAGCCCTTGATACCCTTGGTCAGGAAATAGGCCACCGCAAAGGCCAGCACATTGATGAACAGTACCGACACGAAGGCGAACAGCGCCGTATACCAGAAGGCGTGGACAAAGGTGCTGTCGGAGAAGGCCTTCACATAGTTGCTAAAGCCCACCCACGTCCACTGGCTGGTCAGCTTGAACTTACAGAAGGACAAAAACGCGCCTTTCAGAAACGGATACAAAAAACCGATGCAAAAGGCGGCGAAGGTGGGCAGCAGGAACAGCCACACCATCCGTTGAATGGGCCGGCGGATCAGACGGCTGCTGAGGGCGGCCGCATCCCGCTTTCTGTGTAATCGCTTCATTCTCTCACTCCTGTTCTGCTTTTATTGTCATGGCGAAAGCTCTTGCCCGAAGGGGTTCGATCAACAGCTCACTCCACCACAGAGAGTGTACAGGCGGGGGCGGGCGTGATCGCCCG
>OLWB01000744.1_pt1 | contig 33015 bp, 30 predicted proteins | sample 1673331 | NCBI WGS metagenome assembly OLWB01 (sample SAMEA3178943, study PRJEB25190) | human gut metagenome | biome: human gut; feature: human-associated habitat; material: faeces | place: Austria | collected 2013
AACTTTTATTAATAAAACAGATCCATCCATGTACTTATAAGATAAGGTATCACCCTGTTTAAGTCCGATAATTTTCTGATCCGCATTATCAATTTCGATAATGCCATTTCCCATATCTTTCAGTTCATTTATGCCTTCATTTTCCTCTATTACAACAGTATCATTATTATAAACTGCAAAATTAGTTTCTTTATTGTTACCATCCAACTGTAATACGTCTTCTGGAGCATAATCATCTACTGTAGATTTTTCCAGCTCCTGCATTTCTTTTGTATACATTTCAGTTGTATACTCTTGACAAAGGGGACGATTATTTTCCTTGCTAAGCAAGTACGCTGTAGCTGTAAAATATTCTGGCATTTCGTCTATGTCAAAAATTATCGCTTTATATGTATCATCTTTATTTACTTCTGTTTTTTCATAATCTAACATCTGAATATGATTTTCATCATACACTCCAACAATTAGTTGTGCTTCTGATTTTACCGAAAATGAAACACAGGCAACATTTCTACTGGATTGATCATCGTCTTTATCTTCGCCTTCAAATTTCAAAGACATAATACAATTACCTTCATTTTGAAATCGCTCATCTTTTTGTGTTTGAATTTCCGATGCAAGCATTTCTCCAACAGAATCTGTTCCCTCTACTTCCATTTCCACAGATGCATCTGAACCCAAAGATGTCTTATTTTCCTCACTTGCGTACACAACATTAAATGAATTTAAAAAAATAGTCAAAGCAAGTAAAATTGTCAATAATTTATTTACCTTTTTTCTCATTTGATCTCTTTTACTCCAACTTTATATCTGTTCCCGTAAGATTTTCAAGAACCTGTACATTCTTAATTGGATTATCTCTTAAGCTTACTTCCGTAAGATTCTTGAGATTCATTAATGGTTCTACGTCTTCTATCAGATTTCCTCCCAATTTTAGGATTTTAAGTTTATCGAGTTTACTGAGAGCAGATATGTCTTTTATTCGATTTCCATATAATACGAGTTCTTCCAGGTTAGTCATTTCCCCCAGGGCATCGATGTTTTCGATATCATTGTTAGGCAACCATAATTTTTCAATATTAGTCAAATTTTTTAATGCCTGTAAATCTGAGAACTCAGCGCCCTGGATGGTCAGACTTTTTAATGAAGTTAGATTTTCCAAAAGATCAAGGGATTTTATGGCATATTCATCCAACTGCAGTTTTTCTAAATTAGTCAGTTCGCCTAATGCAGTATTGTCATCAACGCTACATTCATTCAGACGTAATTTTCGAAGTTGAGGAAACTTCTTCAAATCCTCCAGTGTAGAAAATTCCTGCAATGCAAGTATTACACACATATCGTTTCCTGCATTATAAACATATTCTTCTGTCGTATCTTCCCAATCCAGTTTCACGGTATACTGCTAGTCTATACTGATGCCTGTTATTCCCTCAATATCTGCATATATTACTTCTTCTTTTTTCAAAGCCTTACAGATCAATGCACCAAAATTTTCATCTTTCCATTGAACAGTCAATGTACTATCGTTTGCATCCTGTACTGCTGCTTCTGTCCTTTTTGTTAAAATGAATATTGAAAACAGAAGTACTATAAAACAAAAATGTTTAATTTTTCTCATATCTCTTCTCTTATTTCTATTAACTCACTTATGCGGCGTTTAAAATCTTCTGGAAAGTACCCACATTATAAATTCCCGTATCAAAAGTTCTTATTTCATTACCATTGCTATCAAATAAAGTACATTCTGTATAATTCCCATACTCATCCCTCTGTCTATCAGCAGTAATATATACTCCATCTTCAGAAATTTCACAACTATCATAGCTACATGAGACTATTAATTCCCCATTCGAACCAAGCATTCCGTAATTTGCCCCATCATAAATTTTTACTATATCAGGCACTTTATATGAAAGCATATATTTTTGATATTCTGTACTAACCACCTCTCCTGACTTCAACATCAATATACCATTCTTATTCTCTTCATTACTACCTGCTATATACTTCTCATTTGCTTCATGATTATCATAAGTTTCTGAAAACAGATATTCACCATTTGAATCAATAACACTCCAGTTTTCATTAATCTCTACTTCATAAAGATTTGAATCAATCTGCCAACAATCATCTGCATTTGTAAGAAAGCGCTCATTTCCATAAATGTCTACTACGAAAACAGCACCATCTTTCATTGCATATGTCTCTTCATCATATGAGAAATCTCCTAATTCATCATATTGACATGGTATTTCCAGATTACCATTCAAATCTATAGCGCCATAATATCCCTCGGAATTTTCAACAATCAAACGATTCATTCCACATAGTGCATTTATATCATAATATTCCATTGGTACGATAATTCCACCATATTCATTTATAATCTCAGCTCCATAACCTTCCTGAAAATCATACACTGCTATCAGTAGATACTCTTCATTTACTTTCGCCAAATTATCAGTAGAGCCATTCCACACTTTATAAATACCTGAATATTCCGATTCACAAATCCACTCGTAATTCTCATCTATAATTCCATACATTCCTGTTTCAGCCTCACAGGCAACATAATATCCAGAATCACCTATATTACTTATATTGCTATACTCTGGAGACATCATAATATTTCCATTCTTATCCATAACTCCAGAATATTGCTCCTCATAATCAAATGGATATGGAAGTCGAGTTATAGTTCTATATCCATAATTATCACAAGTGGAACCAATTGAACTGTTAATATAGCTATAGTCTAAAGGAATAATCTCTTCCCCCTCTGTATTTACCAATCCATAAATCGTATAATATTCACTTGCATCTGAGTCTGTCTGCATTCCAACTACCGCATATCCATCCTGATCAAATTCAAATGCTGAATCATATTTACATTCAATAACTACATCTCCATCTGTGTTTATATACCCCCACTTTCCTTCATTATTCATAAAAGGAGCCACATATACGCCAGAACTCTTCTTTTCAGCAGGTATACTGTTATCCGCTTGGCTGCTTCCTTCTTTCTGTGCTATCTCTTCACCATGATCACTTCCAGAGTTTTCATTTTTGAATAACATAAATACTCCAACCAGACACGCACAAATAGCTGCTATAAGTATTACAATTGCTATTATTCTCCCTGGATTATTTTTCTTTTTCTCTAATATCACCGGTAACTCTGCTCTGCACCATGTACAAAACCTTGCCTCATCTATATTTTCTTTCCCACACTTTGGACATTTCTTCATACGCGCCTCTCTATCTCAATTTACTCTTTTTCCACATTGTCCACAGAATCGCATTCCTTTTACTTCTGCTCCACAATACGGGCAGAATTGATTTATCTGCGTTGCGAAATTTCAGATTTATCTTCTGTTTTTTTGTCTTGGGATTTACCTATTGTTGGAATTTCTTTCTCCATATCAACCTGTGCTTTTTCAACAAATATCGGATTATCCCCAAAAGAAGACATCTGTAGACTATTTCGACTCTTTTCTTTTAAATCCGACAACCTTTCACATTCATTGTTTAATACATTGACTTCCGATTCTAACATATGTATATTATTTTCTAACTCTCTGCATCTTTCTCTATATTCTGTATTATTCATACTACTTACCCCTTCTTTCCTTTCCGCAAAGCGGGCATTTATTATTTTTATTGAAATACACCTGTCCACAGCAGCACTGATGATTTTCCCCGATATTTTTTTCCATACACATCACCATATTCGAACTCGCGAATCTTGCACTACGAAGTTCATCAACAGAATAATCACTGTATGCTGAAAAACCACTTCCTTTTTCCTCATGTTTCTTCTGACTCTTATATATGTTATAAGCCAAAATATTTATTCTTGCGCTTGCAATCCCATCCAGATCATATCCCGCATCCTGCATTTGGAACCTTGCGAAATTTTGCCCTTTTTTCTCAAATAGTGCATTTCGGGCTAAAGTATTAACAGTGCCATCATATCTTACTAACTGAATATCTACTATAAATTCCTCAATACTTGCCCATTCAAATTCCGCATATGTTAATTCAAGTATTAATTTATCATTTTCTTTTCTGATTTTAAGAGTTTTCATTCGAATCGGCAGAACTGGATCATAATTCATTACTTCAAATTCGAGGTTTGATTTGTTCTTTGTCTCTGCTTCTGTATCACTTTTATAAAATACAATTACACAAATCAAAGCGATTCCTGCAAGCAACATCAACCAAACGCCAACCTGCGTATTAATTGAAATCCATCTCCAGCCATCTTCTTCCATACTAATATCGAGATACCATTTATACAATAAGATAGCCACTGATACTACAATTCCGCTGATACCTGCAATCGTTCCACTTACCTCAGATTCTCTTTTTTGTAAAATCTGTGCTATAAAATAGCCATTTATAAACAGCATTACAAAACCAAACATAATAATAAATACAAATACTCCTAACACTTCTGGTGTTGAGTTCGTCCAATCTTCGAATTTTGAGATATCGTTCAATAAATCAAAAATACCTGCGCAACTTATTGTTTGACCTTGAAACAGATCCGCATAATATAAACTCACCCATGGCATAAAACCAGAAATAATTTCCACTACTGCTATAACTGCTGCTATATACCATTTGACGTCCATTTTAGAATTCTCAGTTTTTATAACTGGCATATTCGGTGCCGTTTTATTTCGTTCACAACGCGGAATCTCTTTTTTCATAATCTTGCTATAATTATCAATTTTCAGTCCCAAACTCTTTTTCTTTTTTAATAAATTTTCTTTTTGATATTCCAGTTGTTTTAACTCCACATTACTGATACGCTCAAAAAGCAAGGCGTTATTAGCAATAAATCGCCTCATTTCCACGAATGCGCGCATAATACCAATACTTACCTTAATTGCCACTTCGCTATGTAGAACACTAGCCAACATAGAGATTCCCTGCTCTGTAAATACATACGGTAGCGTACGTCTGCCACCTCGTCCATCCTTTTTTCCTGACTCTTGTATTTTTGAGGTGCCAGATTGGCACTTCAAAGATTCTGCTTCTTCTGTTGTAATCTGAAAACAAAAATCTTCTGGAAATCGTTTTATGTTTCAGGATCACTTCTTCCCGTTCTCTGGCTGCCTTGTCTACTTCCAGAAGGTGCTTTCCAATTGTATCCTGTAAAAGCATCACCTGATAGGTTGAATTTCGATGGTTCTTCAGATAATCTCTGCGTAAGAATCCATATTTGCCAAGCTGCTCCATCTGCTCACCGGATTTATAGGTGAGGTTCGGAATCAGGTATCCATTTACATTTGTATAAGTCAGTTTCATATCCCTATGACCTCTCTTTCGTTTAAACTGTTGTCTGTAACAGAACCAACTGTTCATGTTACGTCATTGCTACAAATCTTTCTTTCCATATCATTTTGAATCCAACCCGGGCAGATTTTCTTCAAAATCATGGTAAAAGTGCTTCGTTTCTGTGTTGGGAAAATGAACGGAAACACTTGATTTTACTGACTTTCTTCAATGTAACCTTATTATAACGTCCTCCCCATACCCCAACTCCCCATTCGGCCACCTATCATACCCGGGAATCTGTCTCGCCCCTCTCCTCAAATATGCTTTCACTTTCTCTCCATACAGATACGGATCATTCCCTTTCACAATCCCCCACTCCATCAAAAGTGCTGCGCTTCCTGTAACAAAGGGCGTTGCAAATGAAGTTCCGGTGAACTCTGCATATCCTCCGCCTGCTGCCGGAGCCATTACCCTCACACCCGGAGCTGCCAGATCAGGTTTGTTCGCATTTTCCCCCTCATATATCTGTGTCGGTCCTCGTCCGGAGAAGTCTGCATAAGAAAAGGTCAATGCATTATACGCTGCCACAGTAATAACAAGAGATGCAGTAGAAGGTATCGTAAGTGTTGTGGAACTGTCTGGCTTTAAAAATGCAGTACCGATATTAAGCGCATTCTGTACCGGAAGCCACATTTGCCACAACTTATCCACAACCCGGCCTGGCATCATTTGGATTTTCCACACTCCGGCTGTGACAAATTCATTTTTTGGCAGAAAACTAATATAAATTTCCTGACGAACACTGTATGGTTTTGGCTCTCCATAGTAAATCAGGAGTTCTGTTTTACCAGTCTGTATTCTTTGTGTTCCTTCTTTTTCTTCCAGTCTGCCGGAATGATTTCCGGATGGATCGACAATTGTAATTGCAACTTCATCGACATAAGATTTCCAGATCTGCAGACTGAACGACTTCTCCCTCTGCTGGACTGCAAGTTGAACTTCTGTCATCATTCCTTTTCTATATTCACCTGCCACATGTCCCGCCGTCGTTCCTTCATTTCCGCTCCCTACACAAATCACATTTTTCCAACGTTCAGATACTGTATTCAAATATCTTTCCAAAAGACTTGTTCCATCATGGGAACCATATGTATTCCCAAAACTGATATTGATCGCCACCGGCTTTTTTAACTCTTCCGCTTTTCTTACGATATAATCCACACCTCGCATCAGCTGGGTAGTTCTTGGGAATCCTGTTTCCCCTGCTCCCCCCATCTTTACAATCAGCAGCCCTGCTTCGGGTGCAGCTCCCCGATATTTTCCACTTTTACTCCCTCTTCCATTTCCAGCCACAATCCCGGCTACTGCTGTTCCATGTCCGCTGGTATCACGGCTTGGCACTATATGATACCTTTCTTCCCTGACTTCCATGCGTAGTGCTTCATTTATTTGTTCTGAAGTGAACTCCGTTCCGATATGATATCCTTCCGGCGGTTTACCGCTTTGTATCGTCTGATCCCATAAAGCAAGAATTCTTGTCGTTCCATCTGCATTTCTAAAATCGGGATTTTCATAATCAATCCCGCTGTCTACAATTCCGATCAATACGCCCTTTCCAAGCAGTGGAAAGGACTGTTTTTTCTGCTGATCATCCTCTAACCCCTCTTGCCCGATCGAAGAAAAAGAAGGCGCAGCCTGTACTTCATCAATACAGGACACACGCCTTCCATTCTCTATTTGAAAATATAAACTTTTTGGTTTTTCTATAAATTCTACTTCAGGAAATGCTGCCAGTTCTTTTATCTGACTTTCTTTTATTTGGATAATGGCATAACCGCCCGTCAATTCCGTCACATAAACAGCTCGTGCTCTCACTCGCTCTAACGTCCTGGAATACTTCACGATCAGTTCCCATTCTTTTTCTTCCAGATCATACCCGATATCCAGACTCTCGCTTTTCTGACGTTCTTCTTCTGTGATATCTAATGCAAGATTCAATTGATTTTCTATTTTCTGGCTCATGAAGGCTGCAACCTTACTTCATCTCTTATTTCTATGTTTTATGAAGTAATTTAGCAGATTATTCCATTTCCATATCTAAGACAACCGCCTCACAGCTTTTCAGATTCAGCCTGTTCTTTGTATAATCTACTGTCTCGTTCTTCTGGTTCGACATTAATACTCTTTTCACATTCCCCTTCAATTCAATGCTTGCTGCGTCTGTTCCGAAATTAGCCACGACAAGAATACTTGTTGCTGCGTCTGTTCTATAAAATGCCAGGATATCATCCATTTCTTCATATTCCGGAATGAATTCTCCATAAGTAAATACATTTTTAAATTCATCTGATTTGCGCAGTGCTACTAACTTTCGATAATAATTCAGAACAGAATCCAGATTGTTTTCCTGATCTTCGACATTGATCTCTTTGTAATCAGGATTTATCTTTAACCATGCCGTTCCTTTTGTAAACCCGGCATTCTCCCCGCTTGTCCATTGCATTGGTGTTCTCGCATTGTCACGGCTCATCCGATTACAAGCTTCCATTGCTTCCCGGTCAGATAATCCAGCTTCACGGGCAATCTGATACTGGTCTTTTGTACTGATATCATCGAATTCATCAATGCTGTTCCACTTCGCATTTTTCATGCCTATTTCCTGTCCCTGATAAATGAAAGGAATTCCTCTGAGAAGAAGATTAACCGTACCAAGCATCTTCGTTCCTGCCGGTGTCTGGGCATAAGCCGGAAGAAATCTTGACACACCTCTCGGTTCGTCATGATTCTCTATAATATTTGCTTTAAATCCATACTTCTGTGTTTCCAACTGAGACTGGAAGATTGCTTTTCTCCATTTAGAAAATTCCATCTTCGGAGCATCATACCATCCATGTTCTCCATCACTGAGACAATGTGCACTAAAGTCAAATATTGTTGAGAAATGTCCGTTTTCTCCAATAAATTCCGGTAATTCATCCGCTTTCATATTGAAGACCTCTCCCACTGTAAATGCATCGTATTTTTGGAATGTATTTTTCTTTAAGTCTCCCAGAAGTTCTCCCACACCATCTACACTTTCAACCATTTTCCAGCAGCCGGCCATGCCATCTGCCCCATCCGGTTCAAAATCAGGAAATTTCAGATCTTTCTTGATATTAATGATCGCATCGATTCGAAAACCGGAAAGTCCCTTTTCCAGCCACCAGTTGATCATATCATAGAGTTTCTGTCTTAATTTCGGATTCTCCCAGTTCAGATCCGGCTGTTCCTTTGCGAACATATGAAAATAATATTTATCAGTTCCCGGCACCGGTTCCCAGCAGCTTCCGCCAAAATAAGAACGATAATTACTCGGCGGATTTCCATTCTTTCCTTCTCGGAAATAGAAGTAATCCGCATATTCTCCTTCCGGATCCGCTAATGCTTTCTGAAACCATTCATGTTTGTCAGAACAATGATTAATTACCAGATCCATGATAATATGCATGTCTCGCTTTTTCGCTTCCGCCAGCAATTCATCAAATTCTTCCATCGTTCCAAATTCTTCTGCGATTGCATAATAATCTGCAATGTCATAGCCCTGATCTACAAATGGTGATTTATAGATTGGTGATAACCATATAATATCAATTCCAAGCTTTTTTAAATAATCCAGTTTCGATATGATACCTCTCAAATCTCCGATTCCATCTCCATTTGTATCAAGAAAACTCTTCGGATATATCTGATATGCTACCTTGTCATGCCACCACTTTTTTTCCATATTATCAACCTCTTTCACATCATTTTATCTTCCACATAATATGGCGTCACGATCCCATAAGCTTTCGTATTGCCAGATCCCATCGCCTGTATTATACTGCTATTATATAATTATATTTGCATGAATTCTTGCATTATTTTTTCATCGTATAACACAATACTGCTATTTTAGGAGGGGACTCGTATGAACGTTCCACATTCACTCATATTAGAGCAAAAAGAAAATACAAAACATGGAGAAGTATTCTTTCCGATCCAAAAATATATTACAGAACTTAACTTAAATTCCCCGGTCATTATGACTCACTGGCACGAAGAAGCGGAACTCACTTTGATAACAAAAGGTTCCTGTATTTATCAAATTGATTTAGTTGACTATGAAGTAAATGAAGGTGATCTGTTATTCATTCCACCACTGCTTTTACATTCAATCCGCCTGAATGCAACTGATGATTTCTGCTCAGAAACCTATGTGTTTCATGTTAACTTTTTAGGGGGAAATGCAACAGATATATGCTCCACCCGTTATCTTACACCTATGATAAATCATGAATTGACCTTGCCTTATCATATTTCATCCACACACCCTGCACATCATTCTCTTCATGAATGCTTTATAAAAATGGCTTCACTCTATACGGAACAAACATTTGGATATGAAATTGCCCTGAAATCAGTCCTATTGCAGGCACTGTTTCTCCTACTTCAATATAGCACCACAGAGTCTGCAACTATTTCTGCTTCTTCAGATAAGCTGAAAAATGTACTCGATTATATCGATCTCCACTATGCTGAGCCTCTCACAATTTCTGAACTTGCAGAGCTTTGCTATTTCAGTGAATATCATTTTATGCGTTTTTTCAAAAAGCATATGAATATGACTTGTGTGGAATACATGAATAATTTTAGATTGGAGAAAGCTGTGGAATTATTTGAACAGGGGCATTTATCGATTATTGAAGTCTCAATGTCAGTCGGATTCCGGAATCTTTCTTATTTTCATCGTGCATTTAAGAAAAAATATGGTATGACACCACTTACTTTTATAAATAAACTGAAAAACACTGTCCGATAACATATTAAGATCATTGGACAGTGTTATGTAATATCTATGTGTTTTGAAAACTGTCAGAGACAGATTCCGGATCGTCAACTGATAAAATTTATAAACTTGCTTCAACCAGTACAGCTACAGCCAGTGTGTCGTCTTCAGTAAATCCCTGTGCACAGGTAAGGATTGTCTGTACATAGTCTTTTGAAAGATCGAGTTTGTGAGAGATAACATCCATATCATAACCCTCCTGATTCAATTCGGTTACATTCTTTACATCCTTGCGGATCTGTTCCATTGATAAATTTGCGTCCATTTTCATATATCCTCCTGTAAATTTCTTTCGAACGCATGGCGATTCATATTATTTTCAACTTAAATATTATATATTTTTTCTTCTTTTTTGTGTAGTCCTGCAGTTATTGAATGTTTTAATAAAATCTTATAAGCTACAGTTATTATAACTATTACATTCCGTTATGTATACATTAAATTTTATCATGGTAAAGTGCTGAATTTCATGGTACAATGACAGATAGAGACTAAAGACAAACGGAGGAATGAACAATGGGAATTTTGTCTAATATTGAACCAAAAGAAGTATTCCATTACTTCGAAGAATTAAGTATGGTACCTAGAAGTACCTTCCACACAAAAAAAATCAGTGATTTTTGTGTGGAATTTGCAAAAGCTCACAATCTGGAATATATCCAGGATGAAATGAACAACGTTATCATCAAAAAACCTGGTACTGCCGGATACGAGAACAGTGATCCGGTTATCATCCAGGGACATCTGGACATGGTCGCTACAAAGACAACCGACAGTGATCATGATTTTGAAAATGATCCTATCGAGACTTACATTGACGGAGATTGGGTGAAAGCTAAAGGCACGACTTTGGGAGCTGATGATGGTATGGGTGTTGCCGCTATCATGGCTATCATGGAAGACAAGACGCTGAAACATGGTCCGTTGGAAGCACTGATTACTGCCGACGAAGAAACCGGTATGTTCGGTGCGTTCGGTTTGAAGCCGGGAACGGTAGACGGTGATATTCTGTTGAATCTGGATTCGGAAGAAGAAGGAGAATTGTATATCGGTTGTGCAGGCGGTGAAGACCTGACAGCAGTGTTGGAATATAAAGAAGTGGAAACAGATCCGGCTGACATCGCTTTGAAAGTTACCTTGAAAGGGCTGCGCGGTGGTCATTCAGGATTGGAAATAAATGAAGGACGTGCCAATGCCAACAAGCTGATGGCTCGTTTCATGAACCAGGTGATAACTTACGATGAGGCTTGCCTGGTTTCCTGGCAAGGTGGCAATATGCGTAACGCGATTCCTCGTGAATGTGAAGTCGTTATTACAGTGCCGGCTGATGAAGAAGCGGACGTACTGGACTATGTGAAGGAGTGCGAAGAATTGTGGAATGAAGAGTATCATGTACACGAAACTCCGATCAGCTTCAAGGCAGAACGTGTGGAATTGCCGAAGATGATGGTTCCCGATGAAATCAAAGATAATCTGGTGGATGCCATTTATGCTTGTCAAAATGGGGTAATGCGTATGATTCCTACTATCCCCGATACTGTAGAAACCTCTTCTAATCTGGCTATCGTTTCTATCGGTGGTGGCAAGGCGGAGATAAAAATCTTGGCCCGTAGCTCGCGTGACTCGATGAAGGATTATCTGAATACTGCATTGGAAAGCTGTTTCTCTATGGCAGGCATGGAAGTGACCCGTTCAGGTGGTTATTCAGGCTGGGAGCCCAATGTGGATTCTCCTATTCTGAAAGCGATGAAGGAGTCTTATCAGGCACAATTCGGTAAAGAACCTGCTGTGAAAGTGATTCATGCCGGTTTGGAATGCGGTATCATCGGTGCGGTAGTTCCCGGCTTGGATATGATTTCTTTCGGTCCTACCTTGCGTTCTCCTCACTCACCGGATGAACGCTGCTTTATTCCTTCTGTAGGCAAGTTCTATGATTTCGTAGTAGCTACGTTGGAAAATACGCCGGTAAAAGAATAGTCTTTAAGATCTTATAAAGATTTCGGGCGCGGATGATAGGGATTTCGTCCGCGCCTTTCTATTAATTAATATTCCACTTTGTCACTTTTCTCTGTCCATTGTTGGAATGCCTTTATCGCCTCTTCCGCCAAAAGAACTTCGGAAGGCAGCTTGCGTGCCGAAGGTTTCAGGCTTAACTCATCATAGATAAAAGAGTCATCAAAACCTATATTCTTGGCATCCGTCTTGTTGTTTGCATAATACATTTTATCCAGTCGTGCCCAGTAAATGGCTCCCAGGCACATGGGACACGGCTCACACGAAGTATAAATTTCACATCCGCTCAAGTTGAATGTTCCCAGTTTGCTTGCCGCCGCACGGATGGCGCTGACTTCCGCATGGGCGGTAGGGTCGCATTGTGAGGTGACACGATTGGCTCCGGTCGCAATGATTTCACCATCTTTGGCAATTACAGCTCCAAAGGGTCCGCCGCCGTTTGCCACGTTCTCTATAGAAAGCTCAATGGCTTTCCGCATTAATTCTTCTTTCTTCATAGTGGTTCTATTTCTTTAGTACAGAGCAAATATACGATATTTCCGGTTATATATGCGGGAGAGGGCTTATTTTATTCGGAAACTGCCGCTTCATGTGTACACTTGTCGGTTTCTGCTACCATTGAGGTGATTATCAGTGCCTCCGGGGACATTGCCCTGTTTTTTGTTTCAGAAGCTTCAGCCTCTCCGCAAAAGCCCGTCAATAGGGCAAAGTGGCTGAAGGATTGCCTTTGGAAATTCCTTCAGCCCGATTATGGAAGCTTCAGTTTTTGGCTGTTCGGGATGTGTCTGTGTGTAAGTTCATTTTTTTTAGTGCTTTTATGCCTGTTGGAAATGATGTTACTATTAGGAAGAGTTTGCTGTGACTGCCGTAATAGCTTTATTGCTTCACCTTAGTGAAGCAGCCGTTTTATACAGGTGACAATGGATCTTCACCAAAGTGGAATGGCGTGTTCACCTAAGTGATGGACAGAAAATACAAACTTATCCTGATGAAAAAGAATATGTTTCCGGTTGTGTCAGTTTGCTCATTTAGGGGTGCGATACGGTGACAAGTGCCTGGATATAGGACTTTTGAAGCATTGGGGAACCAATCTGTGCGGAGTATGCATACCCCAAGAGGGTGCGGCTGAAGGATTTTTCTTCGGGCTGAAGCATTTTCAGGTGTAATCCTTCAGCCGGAATGCCCACTGGCAAAGGGTTTGCGGAGAGGCTGAAGCTTTTGAAGGAATTTTCCTGTCCTTTTTCTTTGTATCACGAATTTGCTGAATACTCCTGGTTTTCCGTAATGCGCTGGTTTGGGCTAATACTTTGCACCCTTTCGGGTATATTATGCAAAAGAAGCTAATAAATTATACCCATTAGGGTGTAATTATCGCTGGTTTTGCTATATTTGTACCCTAAAGGGTGTAATTATGAGTGATTCATTGTCATTGTTTGTAAAAGAAATGCGTAAGCGGTTCGGACTTACGCAAGTAGATTTGGCAGCTAAGGCGGGAGTGGGGCTTCGCTTTGTGCGCGAGTTGGAACAAGGAAAGCAAACTTTGCGAATAGACAAGGTAAACCAGGTGCTTGCCCTCTTCGGGTATGAAGTGGGAGCAGTGCCTGCAGGAAAGGAGCATAGCGTATGAGAAGGGGAAAAATATACCTGAATGATATATATCTACGCGGGGACGCTGACGGAAGACGAAAATGGTTTTACCTTTGTCTATGATGCCGGATTCTTGCGTTATCCGGCTGGCACCTGAAGAACTTTTCATTGTATGACACGGGGATGGGCTATAGTCTGACGCCTGCATACCATTTGCTGTCCACGGTTATTGTCATGCCCGAGGATACGGAGGAGCTCGCCGGGGGGCAGTGGCAAGGTAATAGAGAACATCGCTTGGAAATTCCGACGTTCCATCATTAAATGGATGGAACTGATAGATGTTTCCTTCCTGCCCGAAGACATGAAGAAACCCTATAAAAGACTGGTGCTGCAACGTTTGCTTTGGCTGCGCTGAAAGATCTTTCCTTTTCTGTTTTAGTTATTTTAATTAAAACGTATGCAGTCTTTAAACATCTATTTCGTTTCTTTGTTAAAGAAGACTTAGTACGAACTAAAAGATTGTAGATATGAAAATTCGTTATTTATCTTTGATAGTGTTACTGGTAATGAGCGTATTTGCTCCTATGCAGGCACAAACCTATGACAATTTGTGGAAAGAACTGGAAGTATTGGAACGAAAGGATCTGCCCAAGTCGGTTATTTCCGAAGCAATGAAAATCTACGATAAAGCAAAAGCGGAACAGAATGTACCGCAAATGATGAAAGCCTATCTCACTGCCATGCAGTACCGTTCCCTTTTAACTCCCGATAGCTTGAAGGTAGATATGAATGGTTTGGAACAATGGGCTTCCCAAACCGGCAGTGTGGAAGACAAAGCTATATTGTATTCCATTCTGGGTGAAATGACCATGCCTGCCGACGTAAAAAAAGGATTGGGTTATTTGCAGGCCTCTCTCAAGGATAAAGACCGGTTATTACTTATCCCGGTGGAGAAATTGAGACCTATGGTGAGAGTGGGAGAGGCTAGTAAACGGTATTTTCGTGATAATCTGTACAACCTGCTGGCACGTCGTGCCATACAAATCATGCAGCAGTACAGGTGGCAGGCGGCTGCTAAAGCAAATCAGACAAACAGTCTGCCTGCGGATATGACGGATATGGATCAGTTTGTTACTTATCAGTTTGTTCCTGTCTCTGATTGTGACTTGACGGCAGCTGTCATGCAGACTTATCAGTCCTTGCTGAAAGCATATGATACGGAAACGGAGCGCGAGGGTTGGTTGCTGACCGGGATAGACGCATTGAATTACCTGTACCGCAATTTTTCCGGAAACTTCTCGAATGACGTATGCCAACAGGAACTCCGGAAGTGGATTCATACTTATCCGGCTGTGAAAACAGTCCCTGAAGCTTATCTGGCTTTGGCACAATTTCTACAGTATCAAAATAATCAGGTAGAGCGCTTGCGGATAGTTCGTGAAGGAATAGCCGGATACCCCCGTTACGAAGGTATCAACCAACTGAAGAATATAGAAAAGGAAATTCTGAATGCAAGCCTTTCACTGGAAATAGCTACGGCCTATCCGGGTGAACAGCAGTCGGTGAAAGTAAATTATAAAAACCTTACCGGCATCACCTTGCAGTTATATAAGGTGAATTTACCCGTTACCTCTGCCGTATTGCAGAACAGAACCACCCATTTTGAAAGTAAATATGCCCGTTTGCAACGCGAGGAGCATTTTTCTTTGAAACCTACTACAGATTATTTGAATGTCGATACCACCCTGACCATACAGGCTCCTCAAGCGGGAATTTATTTCTTAAAGGCAGTGCCCGATGGGAAGAAGGGCGTTTCGGACGGAACATTAATGAATGTCACCGCTTTAAAGACCATTTATCGTCCTCTGCCGGATGGTACGTTGGAACTGGTGGTGGTAGATGCAGTGAGCGGACAGCCTGTTTCTGAGGCGGAAGTAACCATTTATACGGAGAAGGGAGGAGGTTATTCTCCCCAACAGACCTACCAGGCGGATAAACAGGGTACTTTGAAACTGGATTTCCTGAATAGTAACAAATACTGGTATAATGCACATACGGCGGCTGATAATGCGATGCCCATCTTGAATCTTTGGAAAAACGATTATTACTATAAAGAGAGCAAGAGGAAAGAAGTTTTGCAATTATTTACCGACCGCTCCATTTACCGTCCCGGTCAAACCGTATATGTATCCGGCTTGGCTTATGAAATGGAAAAGGATTCTACGCGTGTGCTTGCGGATAAAAAATATACGGTATCCCTATATGATGCGAATAATAATGAAACAGGAAAAGTGGAAGTACGGACGAATGGTTTTGGCTCGTTCAGCGGACAGTTTGTTTTGCCCTCTCCTTGCCTGACCGGTTATTTTAGCTTGCGTGCGGCCGATACTTCTGTCAGTTTTAAGGTAGAAGAATATAAACGTCCCACCTTTGATGTCACGTTTGAGCCCGTGAAAGTGGAGTATCAAGTGGGTGACTCTATAGAAGTGGTGGGTATGGCAAAGACTTTTGCCGGTGCGCCTGTGCAGAATGCCAGGGTACACTATAATATATCTCGTTCCTATGCCTGGTTCTGGCGGTTTATGGGCAGAGGTTCAGCCCGTTGGGAGGGAGAGGCAATGACCGATGCGGATGGTAAGTTCAGCGTTCCGGTGCATTTTGAAATAGACTCGGACAGGAGAGAATCTCCGTTGTGGTATTATACGTACAACATACAGGCGGATGTGACGGATGGTGCAGGTGAGACACAGCAAGCTAATTTGTCATTGCCTTTAGGAAGCACTTCAATGGTGCTGAATATGGATAATCTGCCCGATAATTTGGTGAAAGAAAAGAAGCTGGAAATAAAACTGACAGCCATGAATCTTTCGGGTGAGCCGGTAGATACTCCGGTTACTTATCAGGTAGTCGAGATGGAGGAGCAGAAAGACGGTCAGGAAAAAGAAGGCAGAAAGGTATTGACCGGTACGGTGGAAGCTAACAAGAGTTTTATTCCTGAGGCTATTTATGCCCTGCCTTCCGGCAATTATCGTTTGAAGCTCTCGGCTAAGGATACGCAGGGCAGAGAGTGTACGGCATCTAAGAATTTCCTTCTGTTTTCATTGAACGACAAGCGTCCGCCTTTCGTGATAACGGATTGGTTCTATCAGGATGGTCTGGAATTTGATGCAGCATCTCCGGCTACTGTATATATAGGTAGCAGCGAAAAGAATGTCTATCTGCTTTATGATGTATTTGCAGGAAATAAGCGCTTGGAAAGCAAACGTATAGAGCTTTCGGACTCGGTGGTCAGTTTCCGCTTCCCTTATAAGAAGGAATATGGTGACGGCATTCTGGTAAGTATGGCATTTGTGAAAGATGGCAGACTTTACAGTCATAATGCACGGATTATGAAACCGGCCCCTGAGAAGAAGTTGCAGCTGAAATGGACTACGTTCCGTGACAAACTCCGTCCGGGACAGCAAGAGGAATGGAAACTGACGGTACTTTATCCGGATGGACGTCCGGCTGAGGCTGAAATGCTGGCTACTATGTATGATGCTTCTCTGGATAAAATCTATAGTGCACATAAGTTGGACTTTGGAGTGGACTTTCATTATGTGGTTCCTTTGACTTATTGGAATACATCCTATATGCGGAATGCTTATTTGTATGTTGATTTCCCGTTGAAGAGGTTCCGTGCGGTTCCTTTGGAATATAGTGAATTGATCATTCCATCTACAGGAAGAATGGAGGCTATGGTGGTAGGTTACGGAGGCAGTCCTCGTGCCACTCTTGCAGGAGCTTTGAAGATTAGAGGCAGGAGTGCCGCAAATGCTGTGATGAACCAGGAGGCTGTTACTGATATGGTGCTCCAGGAAGAAATGGTAGAAACATCTGCACAGGAAAAGGTAGAAATGGGCAGTTCTGAAGAACTGGCAGAAACGGGTGATATACAGATACGTGAAAACTTTGCGGAAACGGCATTCTTTTATCCACAGCTCCGCACCAATGAAAAAGGTGAAGTCAGTATTTCCTTTGTACTGCCCGAAAGCCTTACCCGATGGACGTTTATGGGCTTGGCACATACCCGGAATGTGGATTATGGAAAGATAGAAGCTACCGCTACTGCCAGCAAGGAGTTTATGCTTCAGCCTAATATGCCCCGCTTTGTCCGCGTGGGAGATAAAGCGAATATTGCCGCTTCACTGATGAACCTGTCGGACAAGGGAGTGAAAGGGACTGTCCGCATGGAATTGTTTAATCCGGAAACAGAAAAGGTATTCTATTCACAAAAACAGAAGTTCGATATGAAGGGAGGAGAAACCGGGCATGTGAACTTTGCTTTTGAAGTGAGTGACAAATATGCGGTAATGGCATGCCGGATGGTAGCGGATGGAGATACCTTCAGTGATGGAGAACAGCGTTACATCCCCGTTCTGACAGACAAACAGTGGGTGACGGAAACCGTTCCTCTGAACGTGAATGGGGAAGGTGCGCATACTTTCTCTTTGGAAAACCTGTTTAACAAGCATAGCAAAACGGCTTCCGAACAACGGTTGACCGTAGAATTTACTGCCCATCCGGCTTGGTATGCCGTGCAGGCTTTGCCTGTAGTGGCTAATCCTCAGAATGAAGATGCTCTTTCTTGGGCTACCGCTTATTATGCCCATTCATTGGCTGCATGTATAGTCAAAGAAAATCCCCGTATCAAGCAGGTCTTTGATAGCTGGAAGGCTCAAGGTGGCACGAAGGAGACTTTTATGAGCAATCTGCAAAAGAATCAGGAACTGAAAAATATCCTGCTCGCTGAAACTCCCTGGCTGACAGAAGCTACCAATGAAGCCGAACAAAAACAGCGTATCGCCACTTTGTTTGACCTGAATACAATGAATAGCCAACTGGCTGTTTCTGTAGAGAAACTGGGAGAATTGCAAAATGCCGATGGCGCATGGAGTTGGTATAAAGGTATGCAAGGCAGCCGCTATGTAACCACTCAGGTAATGGAAATGCTTGTCCGGCTGAATGCATTGACTCATCAGGATGCTGACAGCCGGATGCAGCCTATGATTCAAAAAGGGTTCGAGTATTTAGGCAAGCAGGCAGCCGAAGAGTATAAGTCAATGAAAGAAGCTGAAAAGAAAGGAGCCGTCGGCCTCCGTCCGTCAGAGCAGGTTCTCAGGTATTTGTATATCTGTGCTTTGGATGGCAAGGCTCCGGTTGATGAAAAGGTGAACCGGTATTTCATAGACAAGTTGTCCGGTGAGGGAAAAGAACTGACGATTTATGGAAAGGCGTTGGGAGCTATCATCTTGCAGCAAGCCGGTAAGGTGGCAGAAGCCAAGCTGTTTATGCAGTCATTGATGGAGTATTCTGTTGTGACGGATGAAATGGGACGTTACTTTGATACTCCTAAAGCCCGATATTCATGGTTCAGTTATAAAATTCCGACTGAAGTGGCTGCTATGGAAGCTATACAGCGTATAACAAAAGATACGAAAGCTATTGATGAAATGAAACGCTGGCTGTTGAAGCAGAAACAGACACAGACTTGGGAAACGCTGATTGCAACGGCTGATGCAGTGTATGCATTGATGGCTACAGGGGCTTCGGATTTATTGGCAAATACAGGAGGAGTAGAGATTACTTTAGGTAAAGAAATGATCCGGACTCCGGTAGATGATGCCATCGGTTATATCAAGAAGACGGTGTCCGGTGATGTGATGAATATCAAGAAAATAAGGGTGGATAAAGAAGGAGCCGGAATGGGTTGGGGAGCCGTTTATGCCCAATATCTGGAAAGTATGGATCAAATAGGTGAGCAGGGAAACGGATTGTCTGTCAGCCGTCAATTATATAAAGGAGATGAGGCTTTGAATGAATCTGCTCCGTTAAAGGTTGGCGATAAGATTACCGTTCGCCTGACTGTGAAGGCTGACCGTGATATGGATTTTGTTCAGATCAAGGATGACCGTGCAGCTTGTATGGAACCGTTACAGGCAGTTTCGGGATTTCGTTGGAGCAACGGGCTGGGATATTATCAGGCTACCAAAGATGCTTCGACTCAGTTCTTTATCGATCAGATGAGAAAAGGAACTTATGTGATAGAGTATCAGGTGTATGTGAACCGGACAGGAGAATATCAGGCCGGAATTGCAACTGTTCAGTCTGCTTATGCTCCGGAATTCGGAGGGCATACGGGAGGATATCGGGTGATGGTGGAATAAAGACACGGGATGTCTGGAATTAATTGTGTGATTTCATAAAAAGTAAGTTAGCTTGCTAACTTACTTTTTTCTTATGCTTCTGCCGTCCACCCATTCTAGTCTTATTTCAAAACCATCTTCAGCCGTGCCATAAAAATAGCGGCCTGAAACGGATGGATATTCAATTATAAATGTATAACCATCTGAATAATATAGATACAACCAACCGTTTTGAATTTCCCAGTCAAACTTATATACCCTATAAAGTTCATCATTATGGTAACAGCGCTCTTCCGTACCTACACCATGATCTGTGAAAGCACCTGAGGTGAATGTGATGTAACTGTAAAGAGGTTCTCCATATCGGTCTTCAAATCCCATATCGCCCCACCAAGTCTTACCGTATAATCCTGAAATGTCAAATCCTCTTTCCTCATCGCTTTCACATGAAGAAAAACTTATCATTGTAATCAATGCAATGGCAACGAACCAGTAATGTTTTACTATTTTCATAATTTATCTGATTTTTAATGCGGGACAAAGATAAAGGTTATTCATAAGATAAAATAAATTATAGGCTGAAAAAATGGGTAAAGGATGTTTTTTGTCTATCTTTGCTATCTAAAAAGCATAAAATAATTGTATGAAACATATTATACTGATAGTAAGTTTGTTAATGGGAGTGACTTTGGGAGTACAGGCACAACCCAAAGCATTATTTGATAAGACAACGCATGAATTTGGAACTATTTTATGGAAAAATCCGGTGACGGCAACCTTTAAAATCACTAATAAAGGAGATAAACCTTTAGTGATATCTAATGTGACAACGTCTTGTGGCTGCACGGTTGCTGATTGGACCAAAGAACCGATTGCACCGGGAAAGACCGGGATTGTCAGTTCTACTTTTGACGCCAAAGCCATCGGACGTTTTCAGAAGAGCGTAGGCATTTATTGCAATGCCTCGAATAAACCTATCTATCTGGCTATCCGGGGAGAGGTAACAGCCGATCCTAAGAATTACACTTTCACACATCCTTTTCAAATTGGCGCTATTCGTCTGGATAAGGAAGAAATAGAGTTTGAGGATGCCAATAAAGGTGATAAACCGACTATGGAATTGTTGGTTGCCAATACGTCAGATAAACTATATACCCCTGTGCTGATGCATTTGCCTCCTTACCTCAGTGCTGTTGCAACTCCGGAAAAATTAGGAAGGGGACGTACGGGTAAAATCAAGATCACTCTTGATACGGATAAGCTGCCTAAATTGGGCTTGACAACAGCTTCTGTTTATCTATCCCGTTTTCCGGGAGATAAGGTAGGAGAGGAAAATGAAATTCCGGTTTCTGCCATATTATTGCCGGATTTCTCGCATATCAGCCAGCAGGAACGCTTGAATCCGCCTGCCATTCATCTTTCTGCCAAAGAGTTGCAGATGGGAGAACTGAAAAGCGATGAAAAGAAAGCACATACGATTATTGTTAAGAATGTAGGAAAATCTAATCTGGAAATTCTTGATTTGCAGGTGTTTAATTCTGCTTTGGGGGTCCAGTTGAAGAAACGTGTCTTGAAACCGGGTGCGTCTACCAAGTTGAAGATTACTGCTTTCGGTCAAAATTTGAAGAAAGTAAAGGGTACTCCGCGTGTCTTGATGATAACCAATGATCCTAACAATCCGAAGATAATTATAAAAGTAAAAGTAACCTCAAAAAAATAGCTATGGAACATCCTGAAAATAGTGAAGAATATAAGGGATTGACAGTGAACAAAGGTATTGAGCAACCATCTATTGTGAATCCTTATTTGAAACTACGTAAAAAACCTCGTCGTCGTGAGTTTTCCGTAGGTGAATATGTAGAAGGCATCGTAAAAGGTGATGTGACCGTATTGAGTCAGGCGGTTACTTTGGTGGAGAGTGTAAAACCGGAACATCAGGCTATTGCCCAGGAAGTGATAGAGAAGTGTCTGCCTTATTCCGGAAATTCTATGCGAATCGGTATCAGTGGTGTGCCCGGTGCCGGCAAGAGTACATCTATTGATGTATTTGGATTGCATGTGCTTGAGAAGGGAGGAAAATTAGCTGTTTTAGCTATTGATCCCAGTAGTGAGCGTTCTAAAGGCAGTATTTTGGGAGATAAGACCCGCATGGAGAAACTATCCGTCCATCCGAAGTCTTTTATACGGCCTAGTCCGTCGGCAGGTTCGTTGGGAGGGGTAGCTCGTAAGACTCGTGAAACGATCATACTTTGTGAGGCGGCGGGCTTTGATAAGATTTTTGTTGAAACGGTTGGAGTAGGGCAGAGCGAAACGGCAGTGCATTCTATGGTGGATTTCTTTTTGCTGATCCAACTGGCCGGTACTGGTGATGAATTGCAGGGGATTAAGAGAGGTATCATGGAAATGGCGGATGGAATTGTTATCAATAAAGCCGACGGCAGCAATATTGAGAAAGCAAAACTGGCTGCCAGTCATTTCCGCAATGCTTTACATTTGTTTCCTGCTCCTGATTCGGGCTGGAGTCCTAAAGTAATGACGTATTCCGGCTTTTATGGTATTGGAATTAAAGAAATCTGGGATATGATCTATGAATACTTCGCTTTTGTGAAAGCGAATGGTTATTTTGAATATCGCAGAAATGAACAGGCCAAGTATTGGATGTATGAGTCTATCAACGAGCATTTGCGTGATAGTTTCTATAATAATGAAAAGATAATTTCTATGTTGGCTGCAAAAGAGGAAGAGGTGCTGAATGGCAAACTGACTTCGTTTGTTGCTGCCAAAAAGTTATTGGATGCTTATTTCTCAACCTTGAAATAAGGTTTTGCTACCAACAGGCAAAACAAAAAACGCAGATTATGATTATTCATTAAATCTGCGTTTTTTTTATTGTCTGTGGTGGATGAAATTAGATAGAAAGTTCGTGAAGTACATTCACCAATTCTCTGTCTATAGGCTTGTCGTTCTTTATAGCTTTAGCGAAAGGTACATAAACAATCTTATCATCATCAATACCAATCATTACATTACGTTGTCCTTCCAATAGTGCTTGGATGCTGGCCACTCCCATACGGCTGGCAATAATTCGGTCATGCGCTGTGGGGCGTCCGCCACGTTGTAAATGTCCTAATATCGTTACACGCACATCGTATTGCGGATATTCGTTCTTCACACGTTCGGCATAGTGCATTGCACCCCCGGTCAGTTCGCTTTCGGCTACTAATACGATACTACTGCTCTTGGATTTGCGGAAACCATGTTCGATGAATTCTTCCAATTGGTCAACTTCTGTGCTGAATTCCGGAATAATAGCTGCTTCTGCACCTGCGGCAATAGCGCCGTTCAATGCCAGGAAACCTGCATCACGTCCCATCACTTCAACAAAAAATAAGCGTTCGTGAGAAGTTGCCGTATCACGGATTTTATCTACTGCATCCAAAATTGTGTTCAAAGCTGTATCATAGCCGATGGTGGTGTCGGTTCCATACAGGTCGTTGTCAATCGTTCCGGGCAGACCGATACAAGGCACATCAAATTCCTGAGCAAAGATACGTGCACCGGTCAACGAACCGTCACCGCCGATAATGACCAAAGCATCAATCTCGTGCTTTTTCATATTTTCGTAAGCTTGTGCCCGTCCTTCGGGTGTCGTGAATTCTTTGCAACGGGCGGTTTTCAGAATGGTACCTCCCATTTGTATGATGTTGCTAACATTTTGGCTTTTGAATTCCTGAATTTCATCTGTTACCAATCCTTTGTAACCTCTATAAATGCCATATACTTTCAAGCCGTTATAGATGGCAGAACGTGTGACTGCACGAATGGCAGCATTCATTCCCGGAGCATCTCCTCCAGAGGTTAAAATACCAATGCTTTTAATCGTTCCCATAAATACCCATTTTAATATTTTTATGTCGCAAAGTTAACAAATTATCAGTTGGACAACGATAATTTTCTATTTTTTATTGGTCTATTTTTCGTTTAAGATTGCTTTTTTACATTCTTCCATCAACCATTTGGGGGTGGAAGTCGCTCCACAAATGCCGATGGAACGGACGTCCTCGAGCAAGTTCCGGTCTATTTCTTCCGGCTGGTCAATGAGGTATGAATTCGGATTGATCTTTTTGCATTCTTGATATAAGATCTTTCCGTTTGAGCTTTTTCGTCCGCAGACAAAAAAGATCAGATCATGCGCTGCTGCAAATTTGCGGATGTTAGGCATCCGGTTGGCCACTTGCCGGCAGATTGTGTCGTAATATTCAAAAGTGGCATCGGGTGAGATATGCTCCTTGATATATTCTATGATTTGCCAGAATTCTTCCAAAGACTTGGTTGTCTGGGAGTACAAGCGTATGTCTTTGGTGAAGTCCAGATGAGCAGCTTCAGCAGGTGTTTCTATGACAATTGCTTTTCCATGAGTTTGACCTACCAGCCCCAGTACTTCGGCATGACCGTTCTTGCCATAAATCACGATTTGTGTGTCTTGACTTGCCGGAACATTGTCATACTCCTGTTTGATGCGCTTTTGGAGGCGTAATACTACCGGACAGGTGGCGTCAATGATCTCGATGTTGTTGGTACGGGCTATAGCGTATGTTTCAGGAGGTTCTCCATGTGCGCGCAACAGTACTTTGGCATCGTGTAATTGGGCAAACTCTTCGTGGTTGATTGTGATAAGCCCCATTTTTTTTAGGCGTTCACATTCCTGTCCGTTGTGTACAATGTCTCCCAGACAATAAAGAGTGTTTCCTTTTGCCAGTTCTTCTTCTGCTTTACGGATAGCTGTGGTGACTCCGAAGCAGAACCCAGATCCTTCGTCTATCTCTATGTTAACCATTTATCGCTGCTTGAAATTTTTCGGTCAGCCACTTTTTCTGTTCGGCAATGCTCATGTGGCTGTTGTCTAATAAGATAGCGTCATCCGCTTGTCGTAACGGACCGACTTCACGGGTTTGGTCTATACGGTCACGTTCTTCCACATTTTCCAGGATTTTTTCATAAGAGGCCTCTTGCCCTTTACTCCTCAATTCATCATAACGGCGCTGTGCACGTATGGCAGCCGAGGCGGTTACAAATATTTTCAGTTCGGCATCGGGGAAAACAACGGTTCCAATGTCCCTTCCGTCCATGACAATTCCTTTGGCCTTTCCCATTTCCTGTTGTTGTTTTACCAAAGCCTCACGTACAAAGCCCAAGGCGGCGATAGGGCTTACATGAGAAGAAACCTCCATGCTGCGGATGGCATCCTCTACATTTGTATCGTTCAGAAAAGTCATGGGACGTTGTGTTTCCGGATTCAACCGGAATGAAATATGTATATCGGGCATCGCTGTTTTTAACGCTTCGGTGTCGATGCCTCTTTCCGTAAAGAACCCTTTCTGCAGGCTATATAATGTAACAGCACGATACATGGCACCGCTATCAATATAAATGTATCCTATTTCACGTGCCAAGTCTTTGGCCATCGTGCTTTTTCCACATGATGAATAACCGTCAATGGCAATAGTTATTTTTTTCATATATAATTAATGTATAGGTGACTACTAAAAACGCTTCAAAGATAGATAAAAGTTGGGTGTATGTCTATGAAATCGGATGAAAATAAAATGAATTAGCATATTTTTCATGTGAAAATACTTTTTATTTAAAAGATTTGTGTTACATTTGCCCTCAGTGAGAAACACTTAATTTTAAAACACAATTTATGGAAGTTAAAAAATCGCCTAAAGCAGATCTCGAAGGTAAAAAGAGTACCTGGCTGCTTATCGGTTATGTGTTTATCCTTGCTCTCATGTTTGTAGCTTTCGAATGGACTGATCGCGACAAGCAAGTGACTACGGATACAGGTATAACTGATGTCGTATTTGAAGAAGAAATTATCCCTATTACGGAACAGGAACAAAAACAAGCTCCTCCTCCTCCCGAAGCTCCTAAGGTAGAAGAAGTGCTTCAGATCGTTGAAAACGATGCTAAAGTAGAAGAAACTGCCATTCAGGCTTCTGAAGAAACAGGTCAGGCTGTGGAAGTTAAATATGTTCCGGTAGAAGTGGAAGAAGAAGAACCTGAAGAACAGCAGATATTCCAAGTTGTAGAGGAAATGCCTGAATTCCCCGGAGGTATGGCTGAATGTTTGAAGTTCTTGGGTAAGAATATTAAATACCCCACTATTTCTCAGGAAAACGGTGTGCAAGGTAAGGTTATCGTTCAGTTTGTCGTTAATAAGGACGGTTCTATCGTTGACCCGGTAGTTGTGCGTAGTGTAGACCCCTACTTGGATAAGGAAGCACTCCGTGTAATCAAGACCATGCCGAAATGGAAACCTGGCAAACAGCGTGGTAAAGCTGTACGTGTGAAATATACAGTGCCTGTAACTTTCAAATTACAGTAATAAAATACTTTAATATCTTAATTAAGAGGCTGCCTTTAAAAAGCAGCCTCTTTTTCTAGAACCCCTTAATCAAAATAATTTATGGCTTTTTCTGCAGACCAGTTATTGGAAAAGGTAAATACTTATCTTGCTACGATGCCTTATGTGCGCGAACCAAAAGGATTGTATGCTCCTATAGAGTATGTCTTGTCATTAGGCGGTAAACGTATCCGTCCTGTTTTGATGTTGCTTTCCTATCAGCTTTACAAAGAGAATGTGGATGATATTTTACCACAAGCGGCAGGTATAGAGACTTATCATAATTATACATTGTTGCATGATGATTTGATGGATTGTGCGGATATGCGCAGAAACAAGCCTACCGTGCATAAGGTTTGGGATGAGAATACGGCTATTCTTTCGGGAGATGCCATGCTGGTGTTGGCTTATCGGCTGATGAACAATTGTCCGGAGCGTTATTTGAAGCAAGTGATGGATATTTTCAGTCAGACTGCTTTGGAAATTTGTGAAGGACAGCAGTGGGATATGGAATTTGAAACCCGGAATGATGTTACTGTTCCCGAATATATGGAGATGATTCGTTTAAAGACATCGGTACTTTTGTCTGCTGCGTTAAAAATTGGTGCTGTATTAGGGGGGGCTTCGGAAGATGATGCCCGCAAATTATACGATTTCGGTATCAAAATGGGATTGGCATTCCAGTTACAGGATGATTATCTGGATGTGTATGGGGATTCGAAAGTGTTTGGAAAAAATATAGGTGGAGATATTTTATGCAATAAGAAGACTTTTATGCTGATCAATGCGTTGGCTTTGGCAGATGGGATACAACGGAAGGAGTTGGAAAAATGGATAGCTTCTACTGCTTTTTGTCCGAAAGAAAAGATAAAAGCTGTAACAGCTCTTTATGATAAGATAGGCATCGGCGGAATTTGTGAAGAAAAGATTAACGCTTATTATGTCGAGGGGCTTTCGTTGTTGGAAAGTATGGCTGTGCCTTCTGAAAGAAAAGAAGAGCTGAAGTCTTTTGTTTGTCATTTAATGAATAGAAAAGTATAATATGATTGACACGCATTCTCATTTGTTTGTTGAGGAGTTTGATGAGGATTTGCCGGCTGTGATAGAACGTGCTCGGGATTCCGGAGTGTCTAAAGTCTTTATGCCCAATATTGATGACACCACGGTGGAAGCGATGTTGAATGTCTGTACGGCATATAAGGGGTATTGTTTTCCTATGATTGGATTTCATCCGACTTCTGTTGGGGCTGATTCGTTATTCCGTATTTATGAGATGAAAAAGCTGCTTTCCGGTGAACATCCTTTTGTGGCTGTAGGTGAGGTGGGAATGGATTTGTATTGGGATAAGACATATTTGAAAGAACAACAGAAGGCGTTGGATATACAGATTCAATGGGCATTGGAATATCATCTGCCTTTGGTGTTGCATTGCCGTGAAGCTTTTCCGGAGTTGTTTGAAGTGATGGAACCTTATAAAAAAACTGAGTTAAGCGGTATCTTTCATAGTTTTACGGGTGCTCTGGAGGAAGCAGGGCAGGTTTTAGAGTATGCTCGTTTTTTCTTTGGAATCAATGGAGTCGTTACATTCAAGAAGAGTAGTCTGGCTGAGGTTTTACCTCATATCCCCTTAGACAGAATTGTTCTTGAAACGGATTCTCCTTATTTGGCTCCTGTGCCTTTCAGGGGAAAACGGAACGAGTCTTCTTATATAAAGAATGTAGCGATGAAACTTGCCGAAATCTATGGTCTGGATTTTAAAGATGTGGATAGAATTACTGCCAATAATGCTTTAAAAGTGTTCAAAATGGCTGAATAAGTTTTTAAAGTTTATTAATTTTGATAGGTAATTTAAATATTGGCAGGGCTAATTCTACGTAAGACGAAAAAAAAGAATACATTTGTAGCTGAAATCGCTTGCAGTTCCCGATTTTCTTTGTAATTTGCACCCGATTTTAAAAAAGATAGTATTGTGTCGCCCGAAAAGGAGAGATGCTCGAGTGGTTGAAGAGGCACGCCTGGAAAGCGTGTAAACGCCAAAAGTGTTTCGCGGGTTCGAATCCCGCTCTCTCCGCATTGTAATGGAAAGCACAACAGACTGGAAGACAATTAAAACAAATAAATAACAATTAATTAATTAATCTTAAAAATTAGACACACAATGAAAAAGTTATTTGCAATTCTTGCAGTGATGGGAGTCCTTACTTTAGGATCAGTTCAGCCTGTTATGGCTCAAGACGCAGCTCCGGCTCAAACAGAACAGACTACTGAAGCAGCAGTGGTTGAAGAAGGTGGTGGTCTTCACAAAGAGTTAAAAACCAAATTTATTGAAGGTGATGCCAGCTTCATGTCATTGGTAGCTATCGCATTGGTTTTAGGTTTGGCTTTCTGTATTGAACGTATCATTTATTTGAGCTTGGCTGAAACGAATACAAAGAAGTTGATGGCTAACATTGAGGCTGCTTTGGAAAAAGGTGATGTTGAAGCTGCTAAAACTGTATGTCGCAATACTCGTGGTCCGGTCGCTTCTATTTGTTATCAAGGCTTGATGAGAATAGATGAAGGTATTGATGTAGTAGAACGTTCAGTTGTTTCTTACGGTGGAGTTCAAGCCGGTTATTTGGAAAAAGGATGTTCTTGGATTACATTGTTCATCGCAATGGCTCCGTCTTTGGGATTCTTGGGTACTGTAATCGGTATGGTTATGGCGTTCGATAAGATTCAGCAGGCTGGTGATATTTCTCCGACAGTTGTAGCTGGTGGTATGAAAGTGGCTTTGATTACTACTATCTTCGGTTTGGTTGTAGCATTGATTCTTCAGGTATTCTATAACTACATTCTTTCTAAGATTGAAGGTTTGACAAGTGAAATGGAAGACTCTTCTATCACTTTGTTGGATATGATCACTAAATATAACTTGAAATACAAAAAATAATTAGGAGATGGCTAAGTTATCATATAAAGTGTCTTACTACATAATGTACATTTGCTTTGCGCTGATTCTTGTCGTGCTGGGAATGTTCTATTTTGTAGGATACAATAATCCGGTAGGTGAATATAATGCACCTGAACATACGGAAACATTGATTTACTTAATGTATGCAATGTTTGGAATATGTGTGGCAGTAACTGTAATTGGTGCGATAGCACAATTTGGCGCTGCTTTGAGAGATAATCCTAAAAGTGCAATAAAGTCTTTGATCGGCTTGGTCTTGTTTGTGGTAGTATTGGTCGTTTCTTACGGTATGGGTTCTGACTCTCCTGTTGTTTTGGCCGATGGTAGTGCTTACACTGATACAGGTTGGTTGAAAATTACTGATATGCTGATTTACTCCATTTATTTCTTGTTTGGTGTGGCTGCAATCGGTACTTTAGTAAACTTGAGCGGTATCTTTAAAAGATAATATTATCTACATTGATTAAATAATTTAAAACGAAGTAAGTAAAATGGCAAGAAAAAAAAGAGGCGTACCTGGAATTAACTCCAGTTCAACAGCTGATATTGCCTTTATGTTGCTTATTTTCTTCCTGATAACAACATCAATGGATACTGACCGTGGTTTGGCGAGACGGCTTCCGCCTCCTCCCGAAAACAAGGATCAGAAAGATGATGATATTATTGTAAAGGAACGAAACATCCTTCAAGTCCGTCTGAATAAAGACAACCAGCTGATGTGTGGTACGGACTATATTGATGTGAAGCAATTGAAAGAAAAGGCAAAAGAGTTTATAGCCAATCCGTATGATGATGAAAATCTGCCTGAAAAGCATAGAAAGAATATTCCTTTGCTGGGTGATTGTATGATTACGGAAAATCATGTAATCTCTGTTCAGAATGACGTTGGAACTAGCTATCAAGCATATATTGATGTGCAAAATGAATTGGTTGCTGCGTATAATGAACTTCGTAATGAACTAGGTAAAGCTAAATTTGGAAAGCTTTATAATGAGTGCAACGAAGATGAACAAAAAGCTATTCGTGAATATTATCCGCAGAAGATTTCTGAAGCTGAACCTAAAAAGTATGGAGGTAAGTAATGGGAAAATTTAATAAAACAGGTAAACGTGGAATGCCTGAGTTGAATACCTCTTCATTGCCTGACCTTATCTTTACCATGTTGTTCTTCTTTATGATTGTAACAACCATGCGTGAGGTTACATTGAAGGTTCAATTTCAGGTTCCTCAAGGAACAGAATTGGAAAAGTTGGAAAAGAAGTCGTTGGTTTCCTTTATTTATATAGGTAAACCGTTGCCGGAATTCCAAAAGAAAATGGGTGCTGAAAGTCGTATTCAGTTGAATGATAAGTTTGCTGAAGTGTCAGAAGTTCAGGACTACATTTATCAGGAACGTGAGAATATGAAAGAAGAAGACCAGCCATTTATGACAGTATCCTTGAAAGTTGATAAAGATACAAAGATGGGTATTGTACAGGATGTAAAGCAGGCACTTCGTCAAGCTTACGCTTTGAAAATAAACTATTCAGCTACTCAACGTCAGTAATAGTTATATAAGCATAGATAAAAAAGGAAGCTGTTTTTAACAGCTTCCTTTTTTTATGTTTTCCATTCTATTTGTTATGGACGAATTTATCCGTTACCTATGGCTAGTAATAGTACGTACAATGGATTTTTTGAGGACAAACTCCTGTGTGGTGGCTCAGGGAATTGAAGAAAAAGAATGTTCAGATCTCTTGTCCGTAAACTTCTTTGTAAAGAGTCTTTTTAACTTTCTCAAAATCACTTTCCATATCTATATCCCCATAGGTCATTAAGAGCATTGGTAGGCCGCTATCTCCCTTACGGTAGGGAGGTTGTATATAGGGCTTTTTATGTAAAGTGAATTCCAAACGTTTATAGAAGTGAATACGGCGTGTGCTCATTTCATCATTAGGCTCCTCTACTTCCAATACAATTGGACCTTTTAACTGTTTTTTTATCATTTCCAGCACACGTTTTCCATAACCTCCGTTTCTGAGGCTGGGATCAATAGCGAAATGTTCGATATAGTAAAAATCTCCCATTGTCCAATAGCTGATCATACCAATGCTGTTACCGTTTTCTAAAATAATGTTGTTGCAGAACCGGGGATTATTATCAGAATATTCTCTCTGCTGTACGGTATCACGGCGTTCTTCTTGAGGGAATGCCGTATGCATTAATTTTTCCACAAAGGTATAATTAACCTCATCTTGTGTTTTTACTTGTTTAATTTCAATCATTTTATCTGTCTTTGTTTAGTCTTAAGTTATGAACCTATTTCGCAGTATAAAAGTTTATTAGTCTTTCTAATGCACGTTGGCATACCGGGCAGAATGCAGGTGCTTCGTTTATCTTCATTCTGCATTCGGTAGTAGGACGATAAAGTCCTTTTTGTGTATAGCCTGCTCCTTCATAGACACCCACCTTGGTGTATAAGTCGGCATTTTCTGTAGCTACCGGAGTAGGTATGGCAGTACCTTTCGGAATCATATCTTTCCATTTACTGTCGAAATCAATTAATGTGGTGATATTTGGCTCCCAAGGTTCCACTTCATATGGATATTGCGGGCTTGGGGCTTCGGTATATGCATATTCATCTGCTAATCCTCCAAAACTATGGCCGAATTCATGGACTACAACCGGTTGAAAATCAGGATGATGGGCTGTGGTCAGTGTATATGAGTTATAGATGCCACCTCCTCCATAGGTGTCTGTATTGGCTAGAATAATGATATGCTCGTAAGGAATTCCAGCCAACCAATTATGAATACTTTTTACCCGACTGGTAGTGAGATACCGGTCGGAATAGAACGTGTTGAAATGTGAACTTACAGCTGTAGATTTCCATTTGCCTTGTCCCGGTATGCTGACTCCGCTGTCTTCCGAAGGGCTTGCCACAGCGACAATATTAAATTTGTCCTTCAGTTTCTTGAAAGGTTCATGACTGAACAGGGCGTCACACGCTGTCTGGGCATCTTTATAAAATATATCCATCTCTTTTTCTGTATATCCTTCTGCCATGATTGCTACATCGATGCAATCTGCGGCATTTCCGTTTTGCAGAAGATAGCGATGAGGGGTAATATGGTTTGTTCCCCTCTGATGGATCAGAATATCATTGGGGATTATTTCATGTGTGAGTGAGGCATTTACTTTATGATATACATCTTTTAGAGATATGGTCACTACTGCTTCTTTTTTGGGATAAGGCAAAAGAAAAGAATTCTCGAAGCCTCTTTTTATCCTACTTGCTTCTTCTTCGCTTACCCATTCTTGGAAAAGGCTAGAGAATGACGTTCGATAAATGGTTTCTCCTGTTGCTTTGTCTTTCATTGTGATTTCACCGTTGCCTGCCAAAGGAAGTTCTGCTAGATGATGCTTGCGTCCTGCCCATTGCGGAAGGCTTGACAGTTCGTCCAGATATACTTCTTGTTTTTTGGCATCTCCGGTAAAAATATAATCTGCCCGAAGTGTTTTATCTTCGAAATAATCACTGAAATTTTGAGCGTTTACAGTCATGCTGAATAAACTGCACAAGGTAAAAATAAATGTCTTTTTCATCGTCTTTGCATTTTCTGCAAAGATAGGACATTCTATTAAATTATTGGTATTTATACAATAAAAGTTATGAATCGCACGAATATTGTCGGGAAAAGTCATATCTTTGCAGAAAATTAAACTAAAAAGAATGGGA
>OLWB01000745.1_pt1 | contig 32999 bp, 36 predicted proteins | sample 1673331 | NCBI WGS metagenome assembly OLWB01 (sample SAMEA3178943, study PRJEB25190) | human gut metagenome | biome: human gut; feature: human-associated habitat; material: faeces | place: Austria | collected 2013
TATATCTTTGTACGACGACGCATATTCTGTATCCTGCCATTGCCCTCCGCATGACGCAAAGTTTTCGGCAAGCTGCCGTGCGGTCAAAGAAATATCTGCCGGCTGGTCTGTGTACTCAAAACCGTCTTTGTTCAGTTCAAACCAGCAGTGGTCGGCTTCCGCGTCATACTCGTCAAATTTCCTTTCGGGCATCCCGACCTGACTTGGTATAAAGTATTCTCCCATATCACAGCAGTCTAGAATTTGACAGATTTGTTCTTCAGAGATTTCTCCCTGCACAATGCATTCATTGAAGACCTTGTAGTTGTCTGCATCCCGGTAGAGATACCGGATTTTTGTGTTCAATTGTATAGCCTCCTCCCTTTTTCCGGACGATAATCCCTATGGTTGAACTGTCAGTCTTCTGTAATGGCACAAAAGAGGACGCTGTGTAACGCAGCGTCCTCAAACCTATTAAGCACTTTATTACAGTCCCATCTCAGACCCGGACGGATTTAGTCCCTAGGCTGTTACCATATCCAGTGCCGGCTGAAGGATCAACGCAAACCGCTCCCGGATATATCTCGTATAGAATTCCTTCTGCAAGTCTGAGATATACGGGACATCGCGGATAAATGAGTCTATCTGTTCCAAATCGATCCGCGGAACGATCCTTTTCACTGCATCACAGCAGTCGAGATACTCCGCTTGCATCAGAAAATCATAATAATTGATCTTTCGGTCATTCTGCTTGATAGCGGAAGTCGGGAACTGAAAAATCCGTGCGTGGAGTGCTTTTTCATCGGTCAGCACTTCACGCATGACCTTTTCATCGGCCTGCGGCAGCAGACAGCTTCCACAGTCAAACACAGGCGCAATGGATGCTTCCTCTGTCCGGTCGTCGAACAGGAATCCCCAGTTCCCGTTGTGGCGGTCAAAGTTGCCGAGAAAAGCGTCGATCACAAACATATCCCAGAAATGTCCGGTCAGCATCTCAGGAGAGATATATCTCTGCTTTTCAATCGTATCCAGAATGTCATCAAGCTCGGTGCCGTTCCCGCCGGATTCCGATTCCAGAACCGTGTTTTTTAAAGAGCAGAAATCAAAGAACCGCTTCCCGCCGTCTGTAAAGTCCTTACAGGCACACACTACCTTTGTCTTTCCGCCCACCTGAAAGGTTCCAAGCATGGTTTCCTGTGCCTGTACGCCCAGCAGGTTGAAGATGCTGCTGGCAATATGCTCGCTGAAGCAGCTGTTTGTATACGAAAGGGCAGTCGGTTTATCTGTGCCGGATGGCGGAAACTTCAGCATATATGCGCTGCCGCCGTATTCTATGGCGATCTTTTTTCCGTTCGCCCCGTTATATGCCCGTCCGAGAATGGTTTTGCAATTTGTAAAAGCAATCGGCTGTTGCATATCGTCACCTCTCTACAGATATTTCCGCCGCAGGTAGTCTGCGTGTTCCGGCGTGATCGCTCCGTCACTGATTTCCGCAGCGTTGATGCTGCCGTACAGCTCGCCCCACAGGCAGTCCAGCAGGTCGGAATGGTTTTTCAGCCCCTCTTTGTATGCGTCCAGATCGTGCTGTAAATATCCGGGCAGCCCGGTTTCATACGCCTGCTCTCGCTCCGTCTGCCGGATACCGTCCTCCGTCAGCAGCTCCATCGGCACATTTAATGCCTTTGCCAGCTTGTAGATGGTCTCGGCGGACGCTTTTTCCAGCTTGCTCTTTCCACTGCAAAGATCATTGAGCGTCGCGTGGGGAATCCCCGCCTTTACTGCCAGCCGGTATTTACTCATTTTCTGTTTTTTCAGCAGTGTCTCTATAATCATCATGCCCGCCTCCTGTACTCATTATATCGGCATACCGAAATAATGTCAAGAAGAAGGCGGGATATGACACAAAGTAGTTGCAATCCTGTTATTTCGCCACGGCTCTTGCCACACTGCGCGTCAAGTTGACCGCCGTGGTTGTGGCGTGTACCACGCTCATCATGTTCACTCTCACCGAGCTGTCCAGCCCAAACTGCTGTGCAATGCGCGGCACCTCGTTTGCCGCCAGCATCACGCCGAGCCCCAGGAGCATATTGCCGGGGAAGGTAAGCAGTCCTAAGAAGAGAAGGGTCGTCTGCATGAACGCCGTCAGGCAAAGGGCGGCGATCTGCTTCATCCACTGGTTAAAGCCGTCTGTGTAGCCGCGGGGGACGCTGAACATATACAGCGCGCCCACCGCCATTTGAATGAGCAGAATACCGCCTCTTTTGATGTTCGCAAAAAACATCTTGATAACGCAGTAGGCAAAGGCAATGAGCGCGAGGATATTGAAGAGATTGAAGGAAATATCGGTCGCTACCGAAAAGCAGCCCTCCAGCACGCTGGTGCTTTCCCCCGCAAGGTCAATGGTTCTTCCGCCCGCAAAGATTGCCGACAGGTCGTGGGCAAAGCTGTTCTGCAGGCTGATGCAGAACTTGTACAGCTCTACGGGAACCACGCCGATCAAACTGCAGGCAAAGAAGCCTTTGAGGATATTGATGCTTGTGGTTTTGATGTTAGCTCTGCCGTTCTGATACTCTATCGCCACATCGAAAATGGCTACAACCGTTCCAGCAACGAAGAGCGACCATCCAAACAGCGTGAAAAGCCTGATTGTGGCCTGCACCCAGGACAAGTCAAAGATTTCAGCGCCCATGTTGCCCATCATGGTAAAGAAGTCCGCAACGGCGCCGTAGATGATCTCATAGAACCATTGGAGGATGGCGTCAAAGATGGTGTTGGCAATCTGTGTGCCGAGATACTCAATGGTATCTCCAATGGCATTGCCGATGCCGGAGAATATATCTCCAAGCCAGTCAAACATAGGTTTTCACCGTCCTTTCCAGAGGGGTTATAAGGTCATTCCCATGTCTTCCTCCTGGTACATGGAAATATAATCGTTCACGGTATCGGCGATCTTCTGATAGGCTGCAGGAGAAGGACGGTATCCGTACCAATCGGCTTTCCCGTTGTTCTCCCAAATGTGGATTTCCCTCGCAAACGGGTTGTTCTGATACGCAGGATTGCCACCGAGAATATCGCTGAATTTGAAGGTTTCGGCGTCAACTTCGCCATCCGTGCGGTTGATGATCTTCAGCCGCAGTGCATTGTAGTGATCTCTCGTCCCGGTGTAGACGAACTGCAGTTTTACCCGCAGTTCGTCGTCGATTCTACCGAGGAGCGTCTTGCCGCTGTACTTCGCGTCACGGATGACGTTGCTGCCGCCGAACAGCTTTTTGAGTTCCTGTTCGTAGAAGGTCATCGCTCTGACTTACAGGATCGTCCAGATATATAGAGGCGCGGTCAGAGTGAAGATGAGGCAGGCGAACAGAATGCAGGGCGCAGCGAACTCAAACTGACCGTGTTTTCTGTACTCGAAATACGAGGTGCCGACCTTGACAAAGAACAGGATGGCAAGGATCATGTCGATCACGGGGAAAACCACGTTGTTGACGACGGTCTGCACCTGCGACTTCGCGGCGTTCCAGGTGCTCTCGATGGCACCGGAAACATCGCCGGCCGCAAACGCAGTCACGCTGAACGTGGTCATGACCATCACGCACAGCGCGAGGGAAAGAATGATCCGAAGAGATTTCTTTTTCATGTGCATTATCCTCCTAATACTTTTTTGATGTCGCTGTCTTTCACAGCGCGGGTTTTGATATTGAGATTTTTGCAGAAATCGATTTCACGCCGCATCCCTTCGGTGATTTCGTCGCCGAAGATCCACAGCTCATCGCAGAACCACAGCAGGCTCATTCCTGCGGAAAGCCCGATTTCACGCTCGCTCGGGATATCATCGTTTAGGCAGAGGGCATAGAAGTGCGGCACCACCGGAGCAGTGCCGCACTTCAGTGCGTATTCGGTGTATCTCTTTGCTTTTTCGAGATTACCTTGGATATCCCCGCCTAACGGAGCGCAGATATACACCTTTTTCATCATTGCGAATCCTCTTACTTCTCGCCGTCATCTTTCTTCTTCTTGAAATACATGATGACACAAGCGATGGCGCCGCCGAGGGCGATGCCGCCGAGCCCAATCCACACGCCGAGATTGCTGTTGTCGCCGGTCTGAGGCACGTCGGGCGGAGGAGTGATCGTCACGGTCTGATCCTTGTCCTCAATGTCCTTATGCGTGGTAATCTCCACATCATCACGATACAGGCTCTCGAATACGACTACCTTAGTGCTGGTGGTAAGATCGTGAGCGTCGAAAGTGAACGTCACCTTGACCTCGCCATTCCTGCTTTCGGGTGTGAACTTGACCTCTGCGGTGATCGTCTCGCCGTTCACGGTAAAGACCTCGCCGGTCGTTTTGTTCATGAGCGTACCGCGGATGGTATACTCGGTGCCGGGGATGAGGTTGGTGTAGGATACCACATCCTCAATCGTCACCTTGCCAGCGGTGGTGATTTCTTTCTTGCCGTCGATAGAAGCAGTGGTCTTGATCTCGGGGACGTATACCTTCACAGACTGACCTTCATCCTCGATGTCGGCATGAACTGCGATCTCAACGTCCTCACGATAGAGGCTTTCGAACACAACCACATCTGTCGTTTCAGTGATGACGTAGGAATTGAAGGCGAAGGACACCTTGACCTCGCCGTCCCTGGTTTCGGGCGTGAATGCGGCTTCCGCAGTCACAGGCTCGTCATTGACCGTCACGGGCTTACCGGTGGTTTTGTTCATGAGCGTTCCCTTGACAACGTATTCCTTGCCGGGGGTGAGGTTGTGATAGGAAACGATATCCTCGATGGTGATCTCGCCGCCGATGGTCGTTTCTTTCTTTCCGTCGGTAGAAGCCTCGGTCTTGATCTCGGGGACGATAACGGTTACGGTCTGTGCCTCGTCCTCGATATCCGCATGAACGGTCAGCTCTTTGCTGTCGCTGTAGAGGCTCTCGAACACGACGATGCTCGTATCCGTCTTGATGAGCTTGGCATCGAAGGTGAACAGCACCTCCACACTGCCGGAGGGAGCTTCGGGAACAAAGGTCACCTCGGAAGTGATCTGCTCTCCGTTCTGGAGGAACGGTTCGCCGGTCGCCTTATCCATAAGGATGCCCTTGAGGGTATACTCCTTGCCGGGGACAAGGTGCTTATACTCGACCGTATCGGTGAGCGTGAACACCTCGGTGGCGCAGACTTCCTTCTCATCGTCAATGGCGGCAGTCGTGCCGATTTCGGGGATCAGATCGTTCACTACGGAGATTTCGATCACGTCGCCGTTCTCATCCACAGTCACGGGATAGACAGTCTCGTTTTCGAGATAGCCAGCCGCAGGACGCAGCTCGCGCACGGTATAGCTGCCGTACACCACATTCTCAAAAGTGAAGACGCCATCCTCGCCGGATTCAGCAGTCAGCAGTGCGTTGTCCTCCGTGAAGCTGGTTTCATCCGCACGGAAGAGACCAAACAGAGCGCCGGAGATCTTATCGCCGGTTTCTCTGTTGACCTTATAACCCTTAATCGTGCCGTAGATCAGCTCATTGGGGATGTCCTTGCCGTCGTTCACGGTGATGTGAACAGCAGCAACTTCCTGGCCCGCGTACTCGAATACCACGGGGTATTCCTTATCGGAGAGGATATAGTGCTTATCGGTGCTGATTTCCTTAACATAGGTTTTTGCACCAACGGGAAGGTCGGTGCTGAAGGCTGCATAGCCGTTTTCGTCGCACTCAACGACTTCGAGCACCCAGCCAGTGGGGATGCTGCTGCCATCTGCCGCAACGATTTCATCTGCTGCGAACAGGCCGAAGTTGACCGAGGTGATTTCGCCGTTGTTGCCAACGCCGAAGACCTCGTTCTGCTCCATTACCTTGTTCAAGTCGATCTCGATCTTCTGACGCTCGTTGTAGAAGCCGGTGGAAGTTTCAGTAATCTCCACCTCCTGGCCGGCGTAGGTCAGTTCCACAGTCTGAACCGTAGGATTGATGATCATGCCATAGGGAGCCTTTGTCTCTACGACGTTGAATCTGCCAAGGAACAGAGGCTCGGTCATGGCTTTGCCGTCAGCCTCGGTGACGAGGACAGCCACGACCTCATCCTTGCTGTATCTGAGAGTGCCGTCCGGCGTGTAGATATCCTCGGCTGCGGTCACGGTGTACTCGGCTCCGGCGAGACCGCCGACCTCGTAAACCAGGCGCTTGCTGTCCTTCGTATCGATGACGGAGGCAAGATATTCACCGGTCTTTTCCACGGTGATGACACCCATCTGAGGCGCGTTCTCCTTGGTTACGACCACCACAGTCACAGCGTTTTCTTCTGTGGAGTTTTCTTCGGTGATGTCGAAATAAACGGGATCGCTGTTGAGCACATATCCATAGGGAGCCGATACCTCGACCAGCGAGTAGCCCTTGCCGTATTCCAGCTTTTCAGGCGTAATCAGCATACCGTCGCCGTCCGTGTAGAAGGTGTCGATGGTTGTGACAGTCGGATAGGTGAAGGTCATCTGAATCTGATTGCCGGAGGGGTCATAAATGTGGAAGCCGATGCCGGAAGCCGGAATGGTCTTGCCGGTGGTGCTGTCAACCTTGACCACTTTCACATAGGAGAAGAAGTTGGCGTTGTTGATCAAATAACGGTAAGTTTCTCCATCCTCGCTTACGAACACATCGAAAGGCTTCAGCAGCTCGCGGCCTTCCCAGCCCTTGATCTGCTGGACGGTATATCTGCCGTAGGGCAGATCCTTCGTCTGCGCAAAGCCGTTCTCGTCGCAGATCAGATAATCGCGCTCGGAGTCCTTGGCGTTGTCATAGGAACCTGCGCTCTTGAGATAGACGGCGAACTCTGCTCCTTCCTCGGGGGTCTCGATCTGCGTCTGGCCGTCATCGGTATGCTTGATGATGGCAATATTGCCTTTCTTGACCTGCTCGTACTGTGTCATGGCTTCGCTGTTGTACTCTGCGGTGTAGTTCTTGGGATCGACGCCGATCTGCTCATTGCCGGGGGTAACGAGGTAGCCCTCGCTGCTGTCCAGCTCCTTGATCGACCAGTCGGTGCCGCAGACATAATACTTGGTGGTGAACTTGCCGTCCGCGTCGGTCACGTAGGTGTCGATCAGCTCGTCGCCCTTGAAAATGCCGTACTTAGCACCCGCCAGGTTTGCATCGCCCTGAGCAGAGCCGTTTTCGACGTCCTGCTTGGTAACGGTCAGATTCCATTTCTTGAGCACGTTATCAAAGCTCTTGTTGGTCACTTTGTTCCACTCGATTGCCGCTGTCTGCTTATCGGGGACGACATAGCGGATCGGAGTATCCATTTCCTCGAGCGTATAGCCGGTGCCGATCAGAATGTTGCTGAAGGTCGCAACACCGCTGGCGTCGGTCACGGCGTATTCATCCACGGGAATGCCGCTGTAGGAGGTGCCATAGAGGTGGAACTTCAGGCCTTCGTTGAGGCCGTCCTCTGCGGTCTTGGTGACCTTGAGGTCGCCGCGCTTCAGGTCGTTGTCAAAGCTCTTGTTCGTGACCTTGTTCCACTCGATAGCCGCCGTCTGATTGTCGGGGACGATATAACGGTCGGGAGTGCCGACTTCCTCGAGTGTATAGCCGGTGCCGATCAGCACATCATCAAATACAGCGATACCGCTGGCATTGGTGACGGCGTATTCATCTACAGGCAAGCCGCAGTAGGAAGTGCCATAGAGATGGAACTTCACACCTTCGACGAGCCCGTCTTCTGCGGTCTTGGTAACCTTGAGGTCACCACGGCGCAGGGTGTTGTTGAAGGTTACGGTAGAGGTCTTGCCGCTGACGATGGTGACAGTCTGTGCCGCCTGCGTCTCATACTTGTCATCGGGAAGCTCCGTCACGGTATAGGTGCCGGGGAGCAGGTCAAGATCGACCGTTCCGTTCTTGCCGGTCGTAACCGTCTCATTGACGCCGTTGCCAGTGATCGTAAACTTGATACCCTCGACCTTGCCGTCCTCGCTGGTTTTCACGATGTGACCGACGCCCTTGGTTTCCGTGTTCAGCTTGAAATAGAAATACACGGGATCTTCCGCGCCAGAGGCCATCGTCTGCTTGCCGGGGCAGCCCCAAATGAGCATCTTGCCCATGCCGAGGTTGGTTTTCTTCTGTGCGGAGATCGTCACGGCGTTGGAAATCATGTTCTTGCTTGTGAAGGTATACTGATTCCCGCTGCGGGTGACGGTAATGCCGCTTTCGGAAAAATTGATGTCTGCGAGGGTATTGTTGGTATCCGTGAGCGTCAGGCTGTAGTTGTCATTCGCCTGATCGTACTTCATTGTATAGGTCTGCGCGTTGCTCTGGCTGCGGGAGGAGAAGCTCGGCACAACGTAGTGCTTGGACATCTGATCCAGAATCCAGTTGTAGCACTTCTCAGCGGGTCGATTCTTCAGCGTGTCATAGAACAGGTTGGCGTCAACCCCATTGGCAGATGCAAGGGTCGTCGGACTTGTTCTGATCTGCTGCTGATACTCCCAAATGATGCACTGCGTTGCGTAGATGAAATCATCCACATTCGTTCCCGCAACGGGAGAAGACGCACCGTCGTGCCAGCCGTACATCAGCGCCATCATAATTCCGAACTGAGAAGCGATGGGCAGGTTCTGAAAATACTTGCTGTTCTTACCGCTGGTGGAATTGTAGGTGTCGCTGTAGTTGTAGGACACGCCGGACTCAATGCAGTACACGTGATGGGACGTGCCGTTGCTGTCAATCATCAGGTACTTATACCTGGCAACACCGCCGCTGTGATAAGAAACATAGAAGCTTCCGTCATCATTGTAGAAGAGAGTGTTGCCAGCTTTGCTGTAGTAGTTGTCTCCGTCAGAGCCGAGATACTTATCACCGTAGGTGGAGGTGCATTTCGTGCCTTCCTCAGCAGACCATGCGAATGCGCTCGTGGGAAGCATCGCAACGATCATGAGAACGGCCAGAAGTGCCGAAAGCAGTCTCGTGCTCTTGGATTTGAGAATAGCATTCATCTCGTATTTCATTCCTTTCATTTTGATAAAGAAAAAGCCCTCCGCTTTTCAGCAGAGGACTTCGTCCCGTATTTGGTTGTCGTTATGCGAATACGAAGTAGATGGCGTATGATCCGTCGCCTCGTGCTTCGCAGCAGATGTTGAACTCTGTGATCTCGTCCATACCGTAGGCGCTGAGATTTGCGACCGTGTGGAATCGGATATACTGTTCCAGTGCCGACTTTAGCGAGCTCCCTTGGTTGGATTCCGATGCCGTCACCGGATTCCACCATGTGGCATTCTGAGGAGTCAGCGAAGTGTTCAGCGTATAGCCCATGCTCTGACCGATGGCGATGCAGTCGGCTCGGATCGCATTGATGTCGAATTCATAATCGTATGCGGTCTTTGGCTGCGTTTCTGCGGGAGGCTCTGTTTCCACCGGCGCAGGAGGCTCAGTCGGTGCGGGAGGCTCCGTTGGAGCAGGCGGTTCGGTCGGTGCAGGCTCTGTTGGAGCTGGAGGCTCAATAGGCTTGGGCTGTTCCGTTTCCTCTGGCGGTTCCGCAGGCTTCGTCGGTTCTGGCTGCGTTTCCGCAGGCTGTTCCGACTCAGCGGGCTGGCTCGGAGATTCTTGCTTCGGAGCCTCTGTCGGCTCGGATTGCCTGGGCGATTCTGTCTGTTTCGGAGCTTCCGATTCTCTTGGCTGGACAGGTTCCGCTGTCTCGCTTGTCTGCGGTGCCTCCGTTGAAGCGGGCTGGGCAGGAATATCTTTTTCTGCCGTTTCAGCAGCCAGAGTCACGGCTTCGGTTTCTCCCTCAGATTCTATGGCGGTTTCCGTATCCATTGTGACGTCCACGTTCTGAGTGGGCGTCGATGCGATCTTGTCCGCGGCGCATCCCGTGAGTGAGATTAGGAGCGCACAGACGATCATTGCGGTTAGGAGTTTTGTTTTCATAGTAGGATCACCTCTAACTACAAGAATACGGACAAAAAGCGGGAAGTCCAGCGAGAATCGGAAAAAAATTTGGAACTACATGCTCTGCCCGAAGGCAGGCGCATCCTCGTCCTGCTCATCGAGGCTTTCGCCCTCATCGAGATCCTCGTTCTCGGACTCGACCTCGTCGAGCTTCTGCTCGTAGGCTTCCAGTACCTTGCTGTTCAGCTCACTGCGAGCGTCGGCCGTGACAGGATGGAAGATGTCCGAATACTCGGTTTTGCCGTCCTTCTGAAAAGAGTTCTGCGGCATCTGCACGAACAGCCCTTTCTGCGAATCAATGACACGCAGGCCGTGAATGGCAAAGGCGCCGCCGATGTTGACGCTGGCGATTGCCTTGACCTTCGAGTTTTCGTAGTCCACGAGGCGGTCGATCCGCGCCGAGATGCTCGGGGTGCTGCGTTTCTGCTCCTTCGCCGGAGCTTTTCCGGTGGTTTTCTTGGTTGCCATGATGGATTCCTCCTTCGTTACATGGGATAGATCATGAAGCCCATATCGGCTTCCACTTCTTCGGGACTGATGTCCTCCGGTTCAGCGAACCGAGCCATATATCTCGTCACCTCCTCGTCAGTGAGACTTCTGAATGTTTCGCCGGAGTCGCCGCATACGAAGAAGGGGCCGGCCATGATGGATGAACCGTCGCCGATCCTTCGATTTCCGTCCATGCCCCGGAGCTTTGATTCCTCGTTGCCCACGAGACAGGTACCGTCATCATTGTCAATCGGCTCGATCAAGCCATCACCAACCGCTTTCTGCTCCGCTTCAAGCGTATGAGCGACGTCGGCGATATAGGGAGCCTTATGCGGTTCGACATAGACGACACGCATGAGGTTGTCCGGCTTTTGAGTCTGAGACTCGTCAAATGCAATGGGCTGAAACCCGATGCTGTCGCAGAAAAAAGCACCGTTGTCGTTCACCACCACGTCTGAGACGGACAGTGAGTGACCTCGGTGCAGGGGATGTCCTACCGTATTGAATCTTTGATAGATCGCTTCGAGATCCGTTTCATCTATCTCTGCGTTGAACACCTCGTCGTAAATGGAGGGATCAACGGCAGAGGAACCTTGATACCGTTCCAGCAGATCCAGACCTTCGAACTTGACACGGTTGACGTCCCGCTTAGAGTTAATCTGATAGATCTTCGTTCTCATCCTACATACCTCCCATCGTGATTCCTTCGGACTCATCCTCGTCGGGAAGCTCAAGCTCGGCGAGCTTTTCGGCCGCCCATTCGGGGATGCACTCATCCTTGATCACGCCGAGGAAGTCGCTTCGGTTGAAACTCGTATTCTCACCGTCCTTGAGGAACTTGCCGAAAACCTTTCGACCGGAGGCAGTCGGACTGCAGCCGAAGCCGCTTTCGGCATAGAAAAGCTGGTAATCAGATGCCTTGAATTCGTCCTTCAAAACGGACGGCTTGAGGATCAGCAGCTTTCCGGCATAGTCGTTATCTTCGGAGCAGTGAGAGGCATCGAACAGGCCGAGATTCTGCCACGCCTCCCGAGTCTGATTGATAAAGAGATCCGTCAGTCCGGGGTGAGACTCTACGCAGAAGTGCCAGCGCACGTCATCGCTCGGGATGAAGAAGCCCTTTGCCCATCGCTTGTTATCCTGGGAGAAGCGGCCATCGTGAGCCTTCTCCTGCAGGGTATTTGCCAGCACCCAATTCACACGGTCGAAGCCGTAACGGTCGATGATGTCCTTTGTACCGTTCTCGAGGATGTTGTCGTGGTAATGGTCAGCGATGGATCGCTCAATGGCCCTGGCGCAGTCGCAGTTTTCTCTGTAGCTGTCTCGCCAATCCTGCACCTCATTGTGGGCGATGGCATCCTGCAGCGACCAGCGGTAAAGAAGCTTATGATCTGCCATAGAGACCACTTCCTTGCACACGATCCCATTTCAGCTTGAGATGGGCGAAGGCAGCCTTCTGCTGCTCGTCGGAGAGACTGTTGAGGAAGTCAAAGAGCGTAATCGTGTCTTCGGCATCCTTCCTCTGCGGCTTTTCTGCCGCACAGTTGTCGCAGATCTTCTCTCGCTTGACGATCACGGTTCTGCCGTCCGGCGCTTCCGTGAAGGAGAGAATGTCGTTGTAGGAGAATCCGACGCGCTGGCGGATCTCAAAGGGGATGGTAATGCGTCCACGCTTACCAAGGATTCGGAACATCTGAGCCATATTAGAACACCTCGCTTTCATCACAGCAATTATTACAGGGGCAGACGGCACACTCGCCAGTGCAGTCGAGCAGGAGCATGGGACAGCCTTCGCAGTTGCCATCACAGACGAAGTTCATGTCCTCGGGAGAGATTTTCTCCATTGTGACTTTTCCTTTCTCAACGGTGAACTGCAGGGGATCGCCGATCTCAATGCCTGCGTCCACAAGCGCCTCATACGGCACGGGAACCAGCGCAAAGAGGGGCTGGTTTTTCATCTGATTTTGCATGATATAATGCTCTCCTTTAATATTTTTTCGTAGTCGTAGTTCTCGTCGCCGTAGATGTCGAACAGCGTGAGCTGCTTGGGTTTTGCGTTTTCGCGCTCGTAGTAATCGTAGTTGGCAATGAGAAGCTCCTTGAATTCCTTTCCGGCTTCATACCGCTGTGCCATCGAATGGGTGCGGGAGAAGTCGAAGAGGCTGAACCCGTCGTACAGTTCACGGATCTCGGGGCAGTCGTTGTAGGACAGAAGGAACTTGCCTTTGATCCTTCCGAGAGTTTCTCTGAGCCTGACATGGTCATCCCAGCCGAAGCCCACCTCGTACATGTCTTCCGTTGAAAAGTAAGGCGGATCGGCATAAAAGAAAGCGTCGGGACGGTCATAGTGGCGGTTCAGCGTCTCGAAGTCCTGGTTCTCGATGACCACGTTTGCCATGCGGTCTTCCAGCTCCTGAATCAATCCGAACAGTTTTCTGATGTCAAAGGGCTGTGAGGCAAAGGATTTTCCGCTGCTGGAGTAGCTGTTGCGGAGAAGCTTCAGGAACATGGCCGCTCTGCGCACATCGTGATCTTCGGTAATGCGCAGGCGAATTTCCTTCAGCTCCGCAGCCTCGGGAGGAGGAAGCATGATCTCCGTGAGCATCAGTTCCTCCGTCAAGAACCTGTCATCGAATGTCTCATGATCGAAGAACTTGCGGATCGCAATGAAGTCCTCTCTGGAGTTGAGATTGCAGAAGCCAAGCTCACGGATCGTTGCCATCGTCCGTTCCTTCATACATCGGAACAGGTTGACCAGGTTGCGGTCAAAGTCGTTGTACACTTCGAAGGCGTCAATGGTCGGTTTGCCGAGAAGGACGCTGCCGCTGCCGCCGAACACATCAATAAAGCGTCCGTAGTGCAGCGGGAACAGAGCGTAGAGAATGTGCAGGATCGCAGTTTTGTTTCCTACACGTGATACAGGGGTTTTAATGTTGATCACCTCGCTTTTCACGAGGTACCAACCGCGCCATAAACGAAAAAAGACGGCACCAATCGTTATGGGGCGATTGATACCGTCTTCGGAATTACTTGTTATTCAGTTGTGAGCGGAGCTTTCGAAGCTCGGCTTCGTATTCGTTGATGCGGTTGATCTGCAGGCAGCACAGCACCAGGGTTGTCACGATCCCGCCGATGAAGAGCCCAACGAGGAACCAAAGGAACTCGGTCATGACAGCACCATTCCTTCCTCATCATCGGGGAGCCATGCGTTGTCCATCGTATCCTGACCGAGTCCGCGGAGAAGATTATTGAAGTCCTCCGCGTCCTCGCAGTTTCGGATGCCGTATTCCGCGCAGGCGTTCAAGACATCCTGCGCCTGATCATCGGGCAGATCGGACATCATGAAGTCATTGGGGGCGAGCCAAGCTTTGCCTTGCTCCCAGCAGACACAGAGCGAGGTCGGAAATCCGAGCGTCTGATCGCACTGGAAGTCCGGAGACACGTGGATCATCAGCGTATCCTCATCCTCGATGATGCGGTCAACAGCTTTTTTGAATTCATCGTATTTCATAGCTGCATGCCCATTCCTTCCTCGAATTCCTCTCCTTCGTCCGGGGCGTCATCCATAGAAGTGATGTTGACGTACTCTCCGATGACGCCGAGCGCCTTGTAATAATCACCGGACTCACGGATGCGGTCGCACATCTCCTTCGCCTGGTCTGCAAGACCGTTCTGCTTCAAAGTGCGGGATGCGATACCCATCAGATTGAAGATGTTGCCGTCCTGACCGATCAGCGGACAATCGGGCTTTGGCGCTGTCTCTGCGGTCTGTTCCTTGGAGATGAAGCCGCCGAGCTTGTTCGGAACGTAATCCGAAAGCCAGGTGCCGCCGAAGTTTCCGTGCGTCTGGAGCCGCCACATGGCGAGCCTGCCAACATCGAGCTTAACGTCATCCTTGAAGGGAAACAGGAGGCAGGTTGATCCGTCATGCTCAAAGGTGGAGCAGTCGTGAAACCTTGTGCCGTCCAGCAGAATGCCGTCCTCCGTGAGCATGTCATTGATGCCGTCCACCCATTCGTCGAGGCTGCCGCCGCAGCCTTGAATGATCAAGCCTTCGGAGCCCTCCATCCGGCGAAGTTCGTCTTTGGATATCGTTTTCACGCTCATAACTGCATACCTCCCATCGTCAGAGATTCATCTTCATTCTGGCTGAAGTCCGTGTTTTGAAATTCCTCGACAGACATATGGTCGCCGAGGAAGTTGGGCGAGGAATCATCGTCAAACTCGATGTATCCTTCCTCGCCGAAGATGATCGGCTCTTTGGTGATGATCGTTCCCGCATGGTTGACAGCCACACTTGGCTCGACCGTGGCGAAGGCGATGGACTCGCCCTCACGCAGATCATACTTGTAAAGCCCATCGGGGAGCTCTTTCTGCGTAACGCGGCCGTTGGTGAAGAGAGCGGTCTGACCGAGCACTTCGACCACCTCGAGCTTCTCGTCGGTCATGGCCTGTGTCTTTAACTCTTTAGCTTCCGGCGCCTCAACAGGGACAGGCTCGAACAGATGACCGCCACGGGCAGAGAGAATACCATAGTCGGTAATGCTCGCACCCATCCGCTCAACCAGCCGCTTGCCTTCGTTCTGCGTCAAGAGTGTATCCAGCCAGTGATCGTCAAAGCGGACGTCGAGATTGTGGCACACATGGGTTTTGAAGAAGGAGGCGGCGTCGCTGTCGAAATACGACAGCTCATATTCGTTCAGCCTGTCTGCGGCTTCCAATGCGCCGTCCGCGTCATGAATGTTCTCCGCTTCGAGGATTGCTTTGAATCTGAGCTGTGCATCGTTTCCCATTGTGAGGTACCTGTCTGCGACAGCATTCAGAGCGTCAAAGGAAGACATCTCTTTGGCGGCGATGGCAGTAATCTGCGGGATGCCGGATTCGAAGTCAAAGCAGGCGCAGTCCTCAATGGATTCTACGCCAAAGGCATCCTTGACGATGGCATCCGCTTCCTCTCTCGGAATCGGAAGTGCGAGCCACACGGCACCGGCTTCCGCTGCTTCGGGATCGTTGAGATCGGCAAGGCCGACCTTCAGCCTGAACACAGCGTCATCAGCCGCAACAGGGATATTCTTTCCGTCATAGACCTCGGGGATTTCATAATCGCCGGTGACCACATAGAAGCCTTCGATCAGTATGCCGCCTTCATTCTTTCGCTGAAGCTCTCCGATCCTGCGCTTGTCCAGCAGATACAGAGAGTCATCCGGGATGGCAGCGACGTCGGGATGGAGGTCGTTTTCGATCACGAACTGTCCAAGCTGCTCATCGTTGTGGATGTTGGATGCAACCATCACATTGTCCAGACCATAAGTCATGTTGATGAGACCCTTGACCGACAGAAGCTCGTCGGAGTCCACATCACCGAACCGCTGGTCGAAGAGCGCCTGATAGATAATGAACTGCTCGTCGGAGAGAGTATCCAGGCGCTGGGCAAGGTAGTTCAGTTCCTCCACGGTGGTGGTGTCGAGCCGGAGGTGCTCGAGATCGGGAAGCGGATCGAAGCCGAGAAAGCTGATCTCTTGATAGGTCATATCCTCTCTGCCGGTGATTCTCGCTCTTTGCTTGGCGTCTCTGATCTGCTGGGCTGTGGCGGGAAGATCCAGCACAGCGTAGAAGGGTTCCCAAGCGAGCCTGTTCTCCGAGGAAAGCTCAATTCTGATTTTGTCTCTCATAGGCAATTACCTCACTATTTCATACTTTTCATTGACTGCTTTGATTCTCTGCCCGATAGCAGAAATGACCGGCACAGATACACTGTTGCCGGCCATCTTGTACAGGTGGCCGTCCTTCAGTCCAAGGGCTGCCGCCTTATTAAATTGTTCGTCGGCATATCCCTGCAGACGCCAGCACTCAATGGGCATGAGTTTTCGGATTCTGCCTCTGTGCAGGATTCCGTGCCTGTCCTGAGCGGTGATCGTAAACATCGGCTCGTCCGGCTCCTTGATCCGGCGGCCCTGCTGACGCACCTTTTCTCTGTCGGGCGTGAGGATCGCTCTCGGCACATCCTCAATTAGCACGGCGGAGTGTTCGCCTCTGTGTTTGCTGACGCCGGAATCCTGACGGGCAGTGATGCATCGGGCAACGTCGGTAACGACGGGATCGGCATTCATGTCAATGAAATACAGACCTGTCTTGCCGCCCCAGCCTCCGCTGGTCGCCGCTTGGGTGCAGGCTACTCCGTTGGGATCGTAAACCCTTTGCCCCTGGGCGCCGCCGATAAGTTGCCGGAGATGCGCCGCATTGCCGCCGCTGAGAGGAAATATTTGTCCGGCACATCGGGGATCAAGATATCCGACAATATACAGGCGCCGTCGCTGCTGGGGGACTCCGAAATATCTGCTGTTATGCACACACCATTCAAAATGATACCCCATTTCAATAAGCGCGGCGTAGATGGTTTCAAGCGTCTTGCCCCCGTCATGCGATAGCAGCCCCGGTACGTTTTCCAGAAGAAAAAATGCAGGCCGTTTGGCTGCAAGGAGTCGGGCAACTTCAAAGAACAGAGTTCCTCTCGTGTCTTCGAATCCAAGCCGCTTTCCCGCAACAGAGAAGCTTTGGCAAGGAAATCCGGCACAGAGCAGGTCGAAGTCTGGCATTTCATCGGGGTTGATTGTTCTTGCATCGTCACAGTAATATTCTCCTTCCGTGTCATAGATGGCGCAGTACGCCATGTTTGTGCGTTTGTCGATCTCACAGTGACCAATGCATTCAAACCCGCCGACAGCCTCCAAGCCTGACCGGAAGCCGCCGATGCCGGCGAACATATCAAAAAATCGGATTGCCATAGGGCATCCGACCTTTTCCTATTTTACTTGGTCACCTCACATTCCCATACTGAATCCCTGGCCTTCATCCTCGGACTCGTCTTCGTCCTCATCGGAATCGGCTTCAGGATCGTCAAGAGCGGCGTCTTCGTCCTGCTCGGGATCATCTTCGTCCTGGTCGGGATCGCCGCTTACAGCCTCGCTCTGGCTCTCACGCTCGGTCTGATCCCGTTCCAGCTCGTCCTCAATGAGTCCGATGAGGAACTGCCGCTGAGTCATGTTGTTGCGCTGCAGGTAGTCCTTGATCCGCTGGAACAGATCCTCCGGCACCTGCACAGCGATGGTTCTTGTGTTTGCCATAGTGTTTCCTTCCTTCATCTGATTTTTCGGGTGGAGCTCGTCATCCAGTGCCAGACTGACGAACTCTGCCATAGTCATGCTGTGATCCCGCAAGTACTGACTGACCTCTGCATGGAGGTCGGCGTCGATCCGCACGGTGATTCCTTTCTTTTCGCCGTTAGGCATTGTCCTGGCTCCTTTCCAAATAGTTTCTGAGAGCGTTTTCTACGATGTCCTCCACGGGAAGTTCCGTTTCAGAGGCATACTGCAGAAGCGGTTCGGTAAGCTGGGGCGGGATTTCGATTTCAAATCTTTCTCCCATAGGCACCTCACATTCCCATGACGGGGCCGCTCTCGTCCTCGTCCATATCTTCTGCCAGTTCCTCGGCAAGTTCCTCATCCGTCAGCTTACGGAAGGAGTCTTCGCCGGGGACAACGCCAAGGCTCCTGCCATTGTCGAAATCGCAATGCAGGGTGCCGATGTCATCCACGACTCTGACCGTTCCTCTCGTGCCGCTCTCCACGGGGTTCGGATCGTTTTCCATGCCGAGAAGCATAATCCTCGTTCCGGGGGGATAGGCTTCCTTGTATCGCTGTGCCTGTCTGTGCAGGCGATCCCATTCATTCATGTCGGGTACCTCCTTGTTCTGTTCTGACATGTTCTGTTCGCTGTCGTAGAGTTCCATTTCATAGAGAACGCTGCCGTCGTTCTTCCTTGTGTTGAGCACTTGGACGGTAGACTCCGTGAAGTGGTAAGCTCCTGCCTTGTTGAAGGGTGACCAAAAGCCCAATCCCTGATTGCAGGTCGACCATTTATGATCCGGCTGATCCTTGATCTTGGAATAGAAGCCGTTGGTCTGCACTTTCGTCACCACACGGGTGAGGCCGACGATATCGGGGTGGTATTGGTGCGCCATCGCCACCAGCTCGGTTCCGAGCTTTATATGCCGCTTGAGGTCTGCAAGGTTCTTGATCTGGAGTGGCTTGCGGTCTTTCTTTTCTGCCATCATAACTCCAACTCCACTCCGTACAGCTCGTCAGGCGACCATTGGATGGTGAAGTCTGCGTCCTCGATGTTGTCGCAGTGGTCGTGCAGGAATTCTTCGTCTGCATCAGCTCGCATCTTGAAATACGCCACTTCCTCGGGCGTTGCCTTGAAGGTTTCACCTTCACCATAGAGGTAGGCTTCCACATGGACGCTGACTTCCTGTTCGGAATCCAGTTCATCCATGAAGTTCTCATAGGCAGTCCAGCCCTCGAGATCGTCGGCGTCCCTCGGAACACCGGCAGCGAGAAACTCTACCTGATTGTTGTCTGCGGTAAGCGTTACCGCCGAAAAGAGCACAGCCATATATCACATTCCTCCCATCGTCATGCCCTGATTATCTATATACTCATCCAACTCGTCACGAGTCATGATGGAATAGTTGTCGCCGCTGTTCCAGAAGGAGACGTACAGATCTCCATCCTCGGTGTCAATCGGCTGCTGCTCGAAGTGCTCTCCGTAGCCGTCCGAGTTCTGACCACTGAGCCAGTCGGTGAGGATTTCGGTTTCGGCATCGGTGAGTTCTTCCTTGAGGCTGCACTCGATCCTGCCGAATAGCCTTCCACGGTAGGTTTCCACGCCCCATTTGGCGGACACGAGCTTTGCCTTAACGCCGTCATCCTGATCGAAAAACTCAGCCATGTCCATTTCATCGTCGGCAGTATCGGCTTCCAGGGCTTCTTCAACAGCCCATGCATAGCTCTTGAGGAAACGTCCGTCGACAGGAGAACTGAAACCTTCATCATCGGTCACCTCGCCAACGAGGGGACAGTAGAACACAGCCTTGACCGGCCCGGACTCATAAAGCATCTGCTTGATGGCGTCTGTGACCTCCTGCATGGAGCCGTACTGATCATGAAGCAGATTCTGTTCCAGCTTGGAGCGGAAGTCAGGCTTGGCGTTGTCCACCATGAAGGCCAGCATGTTGGCGTCTGCCAGCGTGTTCTGCTCCTTGAGCGTGAGAAGCAAATGCTTCCCGATCTCGTCCTCGGAATAGAGCTTGACCCGCACGTCATCACCATCCTCATCGGAAAGGGTGATCTGATGCGGGGACTGCCTGATACCTACTGACTGGAGCTTTTCATACACATCGTAGATGCTGTGGGGAAAGTCCAGCACGAGTGTGCCGCCGTCTTTGTTTTCGATAACTGCATTGATTTTCATGCTCACATACCTCCCATATCCATGCCCTCATCCTCGGACTCGAGTTCCTCGAGAAACTCATCCAAGGTTCTGTCGCTGTCGAAATACACGAAGCCGCCGCTCACAAACTGTCCGTCGTGTTCCTCGGCGAAATACTCCCCGAAGCCGGAGAAGTCGAAGTATTCCTCCATCTCGATGTTCATCTCGTATTCTTCCACATTGTCCACGAGGAAATGGCCGACGTCGGATTCGCTCTTTGCGTCGGGAATAAAGGCAAACTCGCCAAGATGCTCTGCGACGGCGGCAATGTTGGCGGCGCTCTTTACATCGGTGAGCTCTACGGCGGCAGTAAGCTTGCCCCAATCCATATCGCCGGTGTCCAGCGAGCGGAGCATTTTGTTCGCCTCATACAACCCCTCACTGCGGATGATGCCTTCGATGCGTTCTTCCCAGGCGTCATCCTCTCCTTGGTTAAGGCAGAACTTGATTTCACAGTCGCTGTCGGAGGGAGCGCCGAGACGGGCAAGCGCCTTTTGAATTGCGAGTTCTTCGCCGGGGAGCAGGAGCAGCTCGGTACGGCCGTTGTAGCTGACCTCCGCGCTGGCAAGGCTGTTTTCGTAGTAGTATTCGGGGAAGGTTTGTCCGTCGTACACCTCGGTCAGCTCGTCGAAGGGATTGTAGATGAGCAGACCTTTTTCGGTGATCTGCGCCAGCCCTCGGTCAATGAGATCCTTGCCGATGGCGGCGTATTTCGGATCGTCCTCGTCATGGGCAGGAACGGCGCCCTCCGTATTCATCACATACTCTCTGCCGATCTTTCCATAGCTGCTGACATCCTTGCACAGCGTGAAATGGTCGAGGTTGAAGGTCAGATTGATGAGATCCTTCTCGGTGGGGTTTTCCAGCTTGGTGATGCCGATGAGGAACTGATCGTATTCGTGATAGTCGAAGCTCTCCATCCTCTTTGCGAGGTAGTTCAGCTCGTCCAGATTGGCGAAGCGGTCTTTCAGCATGGAGAATTCTTCCGGCCAGTAGACCTCTGTCACGAAGGCTGACTGCGGGGCTTCCTTGCCTTCGATGGCATGGATCTCACCAAGCTTTGCAAACAGTTCACTCTCGCTGATAGGGAAGCGGATGTCGATTTCGTGATCGGCATTCTTGATTCTGATTTTGATCATGGTGCTCATTCCTTTCATAGAAAATAAAAAAGGGCTGACTTCATAGAATTACTTCTACAAAGTCAGCCCATAGATTACGGTGTTATTAAGTTAAGTGAGGTTTGCCCCAAAATGTAGGGCAAACCTCTTTTCTGAACAAGTGGGGGAAGACCTCTTAGAAAAAATTTTCTGCGAAAACGAAAAAAAAGCGGCTTTCGGAAGAAAAATCCTCTCGAAAGCCGCTTGAAATAGTGGGGGTCGGTAGTTCAAGTCCTCTCAACAAAGAAAAATATCTTTTTGTTTGCACTTGAAAATCGGAGTACGAAAAAGCCCAGAAACCGTGTGGTTTCTGGGTTTTCCGGTGCAATATCTTTTTTGGTTGCACAACATGGTTGCGGAGGGAGGACTTGAACCTCCGACCTCCGGGTTATGAGCCCGACGAGCTACCAACTGCTCTACTCCGCGATATTGAATTGGGTCCGGTTGGTGCCGGTGACCGGACTCGAACCGGTACGGTATTGCTACCGGGAGATTTTAAGTCTCCTGTGTCTACCATTCCACCACACCGGCGGATATCGGCAAGAAGTATAATACCACACCCCTCCCTCCCTGTCAACCCCTTTTTTGAAATTTTTAGTCATGGTCGGGACAGGCACGTTTTCCGGAAGGGACACATATATTGGGCTATGCAGCAACGGATGGAGGTTTTTCTATGGATCAGAAGGAAATGATGGAGCGGCTGAAGCGGGACCCGGCGGCCCTGCAGGCGGTGATGGGGTCCCGGGACGGCCAGATGCTGCTGGGACTGCTGTCCGGCAGCGACGGGGGCCGCACCCTGCAGCAGGCCGTCCGCCAGGCGGCGGCGGGGGACGCCTCCGCCATCAGCGGGATGCTTCAGGGCATCATGAGCACGCCCCAGGGGGCGGCCCTGGTGCAGCGGATCGGCGAAAGCCTGCAAAAATAGGGAGGAGGGGCGGCAGTGTCGGAGCTGGAGGAAAAACTGAACGCGCTGCTGTCCGATCCCAACAGCATGGCCCAGGTCATGCAGATGGCCCAGCAGCTGTCCGGAGCCATGGGGGAGCAGAAGGCGGCCCCGCCGCCCCCTGCCCCGCCGCCGGGGCCTGACCTGGGAGCGGCCCTGGGCGGACTGGACCCGAAGCTCCTGGGGAAGCTGCTGCCCCTGGCCGGTGAGCTGGGTACGGAGAACAGCGCCGCTTTGCAGCTGCTCCAGGCCCTGCGCCCGTTCCTGAAGGAAGAAAAGCAAGGGAAGATCGAGCGGGCGGCCCGGCTGGCGCGGCTGATCCATGTGGGGAAAAAGCTGCTGGCGGATTGGGAGGGGTAGCCATGTATAACCGCTATATCCGCAACGACAACGGGGTATATGACCGGGTGCCCCAGCAGGAGACGGCCCCGCCGTCTCCGCCCCGTCCCCAGCCGCCCCCGCCCAGGCCGGGGCCTCCTCCGCCCGGGCCGGAACCGGCACCGCCTCCGGCACCTGCCCCGGAGCGGCAGTTTCTGAACCGCTTGCTGGCGAAGCTGCACCTGGGGGACATGGACGCCGGGGATCTGCTGCTGCTTCTGATCCTGTTTTTCCTGTTCTATCAGAAGGCGGACGAGGAGGTCCTCATCGCCATCGGCCTGCTGCTGATTCTGTAAGAGACTGTCCCAAAAGGGCAAAGTCCTTTTGGGACAAAAGGCTTGCAGTCTGCTGCGCGCATAATTGGTTCGCTGATGGCGAACCAATTCCACACTTGCAGCCTGAGAAGTATTTTCGGTCAGGTACACGCCCTGGCCGAAAATGATCCCATTTGCTTTGCCGCCTGCGGGCGGCAAACTCTGCGAGGCTTTTTTAGCACTCAAAAACTGCGCTGCCTCACGGCAGCGCAGTTTTTTATGGGGCGTTTTACGCGTTATAGACGGCCATGCAGCCCAGATAGTTCATGTAGCAATCCAGCTTGCCCACGGTTTCAAAGGGGGAGTGCATGCTCAGAACCGGCACACCGGCGTCGATGGTGGTGATGTTGCGGTTGGCCATATACTGGGCCACGGTGCCGCCGCCGCCGGCGTCGATCTTGCCCATCTCGCCGATCTGCCACACCACACCGGCGTTGTCCAGCACGCGGCGGACATAGGCCACAGTTTCGGCATCGGCGTCGGAGGAGCCGTTCTTGCCCCGGGCACCGGTATACTTGCAGATGCCCAGACCATAGTTCACCCGGGACTCGTTGCGCTTCTCATACACCTCGGTAAAGTTGGGGTCATAGGCGGCGGTGACGTCGGAGGACAGGCAGAAGGAGCTTTCATAGCACACCCGCAGGCTGACGCCCTGGCTCTGGCACAAGTCCTCCATGAAGGTGTCGAAGAAGGCGGACTGCATACCGGTGACGCCCATGGAGCCAACCTCTTCCTTGTCGGCCAGCATGCACACGGCAGTCTTTTCGGGAACGTCGATGTCGAACAGGCCCTTCAGGGCGGCGTAGCCGCACACCCGGTCGTCGTGGCCGTATGCGCCGATGAGGCTGCGGTCCAGGCCCAGGTCCGTGGCGTTGAAGGCGGGGACCACCTCCAGCTCGGCGGAGGTGAAGTCATCCTCGCAGATGCCGTACTTCTCGTGGAGCATATCCAGCACCCGCAGCTTCACGCGGTCGCTGTCGCCCTCCTGGCCCAGGGGGCGGCTGCCCATGAGAATGTTCAGATTTTCGCCGGGAATGGCCTCGTTAAGGGGCTTCTTGCCCTGCTCCGCGCCCAGGTGGGGCAGCAGGTCGGTGATGACGAACTTGGGCTCGCTGCCCTGGCCCAGGACCACCTTCACCACGGTGCCGTCCCGCAGGACCACCACGCCCCGCAGCTCCAGGGGGATGGCCACCCACTGATACTTGCGGATGCCGCCGTAGTAGTGGGTCTTGCCATAGGCAAAGTCGCTGTCCTCATACAGGGGATGGGGCTTGAAGTCCAGACGGGGGGAGTCAATGTGAGAGGCCACGATCTGCGCGCCGTGGGACAGGTCCTGGCGGCCGATCTTGGCCAGCATCACGCTCTTGCCCCGGTTCACACGGTACACCTTGTCGCCGGGCTTCAGGCTCATGCCCCGCTGATAGGGGACATAGCCCTGGGCCTGGGCCAGCTCCACGGTATAGGCGGCGCACTCCCGCTCGGTCTTGCCGTTGTCCAGATACTGCTTGTAGCTTTCGCAATAGGTCTCCATGGCGTCCAGGGCCGCCTGGTCCACCAGGTCATAGCCGTTTTTGGGGCTGGAGAACAGCTTTTCGCGCTTGGCCTTCATTTCGTCTGTCATGGTTCTGATTCCTCCTCAAATTTGTTCGATTTCCCGGAGCATGCTCCGGAAGAAAATCCGTGCCTGATCCCGGAACTGCGCCGGACCGGCGCAGGCGTTTTCCAGGATATGGGAGCAGTGCTCCCGGTAAAAGCCGTCGGACGGCTGGGCGGAGATCCGCAGCCGGGCATAGTCCCGGCTGATGCCGTCCCGGGCCATGATGCGGCGGACCCGATCCTCCGCCGGGGCCAGCACCGCCACGGTGCAGGCGCACAGCCGGTCCAGGCCGCTTTCCACCAGGTTGATGGCGTCCAGCCCCACCAGGGACTGTCCCGCCGCCCGGCGCATCAGCTCCGGCGGCAGGTATTCGTACACGATGGCGTTGAGCCGCTCCAGGGCGGCGGGGTCGGAAAACACGATGTTCCCCAGCTTCTGCCGGTCCAGGGCCCCGTCGGGGCCGAACACCGGGCCGAAGGCCCTTTCGATGGCCCCCCGCAGGGCGGGGTCCGTGCGGAGCATCTGGTGGTACACGGCGTCGCAGTCCAGCACTGTGCCGCCCAGGTCCTCCAGGGCCGCCAGGGCGCTGGTTTTTCCTGCGCCGGTGCCGCCGGTAAGGCCGATGAGAACGGGCCGGTCGGCGTCCACCAGGTGGAAGCCCGCCGCCTTTTTCAGGCGGTTGGCCACTGCCAGACCCAGGCCCCCGTCATCGGGGCACTGGGCGAAAATTTCCGTGATGTCCGTGCCGTCGAAGGTGCGCAGGGCGTCGAATACGTGCCGGGCCTGGGCGGATTTGTCCGCCGCCGGACCCAGACGATGGATGATGTGCCCAGCATACAGCGGGGCATACTCGTCGAAGCAGATGACCCCCGCCTGGTCCGACAGCAGGCCCAGGATGCGGCGGGCGCTGCGGTCCGGCGCGCCGGTGACCACAGTGACCGGCGCGTGGGGGGCATAGTGCCGGTATTTCATCCCCGGGGCCCGGGGATGCTCTCCGGCGGCCAGCGGGCCGGTGACGGCCTTGTCCACAGCCACCTCCCCCAGCACTTCCTCCAGGGCCTCCAGAGGCAGGCCGCCGGGGCGCAGCAGCCGGGGCGGCGTCACCGTCAGGTCGATGATGGTGGACTCCACCCCCACGGTGCAGGGGCCGCCGTCCACGATGCCGTCGATTTTGCCGTCCATGTCCTCGATCATGTGGGCGGCGGTGGTGGGACTGGGACGGCCGGAGGTGTTGCCGCTGGGGGCGGCAATGGGCACCCCGGCGGCCCGGATGATGGCCAGGGTCACCGGGTGGTCCGGGCAGCGGACGCCCACCGTCTCCAGGCCGCCGGTGGTTTGCAGGGGAACGATATCCTGCCGGGGCAGGATCATGGTCAGAGGCCCCGGCCAAAACCGCTCCGCCAGGCGATAGGCCTCCGGCGGCACGTCCCGGCAGTATTGCTCCAGCCAGGAGGCGTCGGGCACATGAATGATCAGGGGATTGTCCTGGGGCCGTCCCTTGGCCAGGAAGATCCGGACCACGGCCTCCTCATTGAGGGCGTCGGCCCCCAGGCCGTATACGGTTTCCGTTGGGATGCCTACCAGCCCCCCCCGACGCAGGATGGCGGCGGCGTCCCGGACGGCGTTGGGGTCGGATTCCGGGTGAAAAACAATGGTGTTCAAGTGGATCCCTCTTTTGGCTCAGAAGCCCAGATCTTCGCCCACCAGAATGACCTTGATGCGGCCGGCAGGGCGACAGGCCCGGGTGATGACCATCTGGCAGCAGATGCAGTCGGGGCTGGTGCAGTCGCCGCAGCTTCCGGTAACGGCGCAGGGAGTCTTGATGTCGAAGCGCTGGGCGTTGGCGGGAGCCGCCACCTGGCGGGCCCGGGCGATGGCGCTGTCCAGGTCGCCCATGACCTTGTTCATCCCGGCGATGACCAGGACGCTTTCCGGCCCGTAGCACAGGGCCGCCACCCGGTTGGCGTTGCCGTCCAGGTTCACCAGCTGGCCATCGGCGGAGATGGCGTTGCTGCTCATGATGAAGGTGCCGCAGGTCAGGGCCTGGCGCATCAGGGCCTGCTTTTCTTCGGGAGTCTTGCCGGTGTCCCGGTCGATGAGCTGATAGTCCCCCTGGTGCAGGCGGTCCATCAGGCCGATCTGTGCGGCGGTGGCGGTGCCGCCCCAGGAAACGGTGCGGTCCTTGGGGATCAGGGTCAGGGCCAGCTCCAGGGCCTCCTGGGCAGTGGACACATAGTGGGCCTCAAAATGGCGGCGGCGCAGGGCCTCGGCCACCTGGGGACCGGCCTTGTCATAACGGGTTTTGATGGGAGCTTCCATGGTTCATTCTCCTTTCTCTGCGCCCTCCTGCAGGCGCCTGGCCTGGTCGGCCAGGGTCAGCGCATCCACAAGGGGGTCCAGGTCGCCGTTGATAACGGCGGCAATGTTGAAATTTTTCACGTCACCGGTGAGCCGGTGGTCGGTGACCCGGTTCTGGGGGAAGTTATAGGTGCGGATCTTGCCGGACCGGTCGCCGGTGCCTACCTGGCTTTTCCGCTGGGCGGCAATGGCGGCGTTCTGCTTCTCCTGCTGGGCCTCGTAGAGCTTGGAGCGCAGGATTTTCATGGCCCGGTCCTTGTTTTTATACTGGCTGCGCTCGTCCTGGCACTCCACCACCGTGCTGGTGGGCAGGTGGGTGATGCGGATGGCGGACTCGGTCTTGTTGACGTGCTGTCCGCCTGCGCCGGAGGAGCGGAAGGTGTCAATCTGTAAGTCCTTGGGGTCGATGGTGAACTCCACCTCCTCCGCCTCGGGCATCACGGCCACGGTGGCGGCGGAGGTCTGGATGCGGCCGGAGGACTCGGTTTCCGGCACCCGCTGGACCCGGTGGGTCCCGGCCTCGAATTTCAGGCGGGACCAGGCCCCCTGTCCCTCAATGGTGGCGCTGGCCTCCTTGATGCCGCCCAGCTCTGTGGTGTTTTCATACACCAGCTCCATGTTCCAGCCCCGGCGCTCGGCATACAGGGCGTACATCCGCAGCAGGTCCGCCGCAAACAGGGCCCCCTCCTCGCCGCCGATGCCGGCCCGGACCTCCAGGATGACGTTCCGGTCGTCGTTGGGGTCCCGGGGCAGCAGCAGGCGCTTGAGCTCCTCCGACAGGCGGTCCCGTTCCTGGCGTGCCCGGTGCAGCTCCTCCTGGGCCAGCTCCCGCATTTCCGGGTCCGACAGCAGCTCCTGGGCCCCGGCGCAGTCCGTCTCCGCCTGCTGCCAGGCCCGGAAGGCGGCCACGATGGGGGTCAGCTCCTTCTGCTCCCGGCTCAGGCGGGTCAGGGATTCCCGGTCAGCGTACACCGCCGGGTCCGACAGCTGCCGCTCCACCTGGTCCAGCCGCCGGGCGATGGCTTGTAATTTCTCCAGCATACGGACTCCTTACTGGGCGTCCAGATAGCGGCGCACCTCGCCCACCAGCTTGTCCCGCCAGAACTCGTATCCCACGGCTCCCGGCCGCAGGGATACCTCCAGCAGATGGGGCCGGGCGGTGTACTGGTCCATCTGCTCATAAATCTCCTCATACTTCCGGGAGCTTTTCCGGGTCAGCACATAGGCTACCCTTTCCAGCTCCAGCCCCCGGCGCTTCAGCAGCGCCCGGACCGGGGAGGCGCAGCGGCCCGCCCACACGGGGGTGCCCAGAATCACCAGCCGGTATTCAGACAGGGGGCGCTCCGTTTCATAGGGGGCCAGAGGCAGGGTGGCCCGGCGCATGGCGTCCATGCCGGAGCGGAGATAGCCCCGGGCACCCTGGCGGTCCACGCCGTCGGTAAGCTCCACCAGCTCCGCGTCCAGGGCCTGGGCGATCTCCGTCATGGCCTGGCGGGTGGCGCCGGTGCGGGAGTAATACATACATAAAATATCACGCATAATGGTCCTCCTGATTATTCCTCCAATTGCAGAGACAGCTCCTCCCAGCGGGCCATCTCCTGCTCCAGTTGGGCCTCCAGATTCTGCTTCTCCCGAAACAGCTCCTGGAGCTTTTCTGCATCGCAGGCGTTCTGTTCCATTTCGGCGTCCAGCTGGCGGCAGCGCTCCTCCAGCTTGGAGATGCCGGTTTCGCAGATGGTCAGCTGGCGGCGGGCGGCCTGCTTTTCCCGTCCGGCCCGAGGGGGCCGGGTGTCCTGCTTTTTCTTCTGGACCGGGGCGGGGGCGGGCTTTTTCTCCTCCGCCTTGGCGGCCCGGTACTGGGCAAAGCCCATGGGATAGTCGTTGATGGTGCCATCCGCCAGCTCCCAGACCCGGGTGGCGAAGCGGTTGATGAAATACCGGTCATGGGACACGAACAGCAGGGTGCCGTCGAAGGCCTCCACCGCCTCCTCGATCCACTCCCGGGAGGCGATATCCAGGTGGTTGGTGGGCTCGTCCAGAATCAGGAAGTTGATTTCCTCGTCCATGAGCATACACAGCCGCAGGCGGCTGAGCTCGCCGCCGGAGAGGACCGACACGCTTTTGAACACGTCCTCCCCCTGGAACTGATAGGCCGCCAGGCGGTTGCGGGCGGTCTGGGGCGTCATGCCCTTCTTTTCATAGAGCATGGTGTCAAGCAAGGAGCGCTCCGAGTGCTCAAAGTGGATGATCTGGGGCAGATAGGCCGCCCGGATGGCGGGCCCCATGCGGATGATGCCGCTGTCCACGGGCTCGGCCCCGGTGATCATGTTCAGCAGGGTGGTTTTCCCTGCGCCGTTTTCTCCCAGAAAGGCGATGCGCTCGCCGCCCTCCACCCGCAGGTACACGTCGGAAAACAGGGTGCGGTCACCGAAGGACTTGGACACGCCCTTCAGCTGCAGTACCTCGTCGCCCCGGAACTCCCGGCTGGCGAAGCGGGCGTCCATCTTCTTGGCCCGGGTGGGCTTGGACACGGTGCGCATGCGCTCGATGCGCTTTTCCATGGAAAAGGCCCGCTTGTGCAGGGCGTCGTTGCCCATAAAGGCCCACAGGTGCATCTGCTCCGCCGCCTTCTCCAGCTGTTGGATCTTGGCCTGCTCCTTCAGATACTGCTTCATGCGTTCCTGATAGCGGCGCTCCTTTTCAATGGCATAAAAGCTGTAGTTCCCGCTGTAAAACTCTGCCTTACCGTCCAGAATTTCGATGATGCGGGTGACGGTGCGGTCCAGGAAATAGCGGTCGTGGGAGATGGTGACCACGGTGCCCCGGAAGGAGCGGATATACTCCTCCAGCCACTCGGTGGCCTGCAGGTCCAGATGGTTGGTGGGCTCGTCCAGCAGGAGAATGTCCGTGTCCTCCAGGATCAGGCGGCCCAGGTTCACCCGGGTTTTCTCCCCGCCGGACAGCTGGTCGAACAGTCTCCGCCGCATATCGCCGTCGATGGACAGGCCGTTGGAGACCTTGTTGACGGCGGTGTCGGTGTCATAGCCGCCCAGGCCCTCGAACCGGGCGGTGAGCTCGCCGTAGCGCTGCAGGGTCTGGGGATCGCTGTCCCCCTGCTCCATCTGCCGGGTCAGGCGGTCCATCTCCTCCTTCAGGGCGGTGGTGCGCTGAAAGGCGGAGCGCAGAACGTCCTCCACGGTGTATCCCGCAGGATACACCGGGATCTGAGAGATCAGGCCTACCCGGCGGCCCGGTGCAATGAGCACCTGGCCGGAGTCATAGTCCAGCTCCCCGGTGAGGATGTTGAACAGCGTGGATTTCCCCGCGCCGTTTTTGCCCAGCAGGCCCACCCGCTCACCGGTGTCGATCTGGAAGGACACACCGTCCAGTATTTTCTTTTCCAGGTCAAAGGACTTGACCAGGTCGGTTACGCTGATATCTATCATATGGTCGATTCGTTACATTTTTTCCAATTCACTGACAATTTTGCCAAATTCCATGGCGTGGGACGCCTTCACCAGCACAGCGGTGCCGGGGGTGAATTCCCGGTGCAGGGCCGGAAGGGCCTCCTCAATGGCGGCGAAATGCTGTGCCTGGGGACCGGCAGTCTCGGCGATGGCAGCGGCCTTGGGGCCGATGGCAATTACCGCGTCCAGTCCCAGCCGGGCGGTGGTGCGGCCCACCTGCAGGTGGGCGTCCCGGCTGATGGGGCCCAGCTCCCCCATGTCGCCCAGCACCGCCACCCGGCGGCGGCAGGCGGTGTCCGCCAGAATCTCCAGCGCCGCTTCCATGGCCTGGGGATTGGCGTTGTAGCAGTCGTCGATGATGAGCCGGTCCTCCGGCAGGCGGATGCGCCGCATACGGGAGCCGGTGGACACATACCCGGCCACGCCCTCGACGATCTCCTGCTCCGACAGGCCCAGATATTCGCCGATGGCCACGGCCATGGAGGCGGAGTAGATCATGTAGTCCCCGGGGGAGGGGATGGACAGCCGGTAGCTGCGGCGGGGGGTGGTGACGGTGCAGTCCAGGCCGTCGATGCCCCGGCGGACGATGTCCGTGACCCGGACATTGCAGTGTTCGCTCCTGCCGCAGCGGAGGGTCTCAAAGGGCAGGTCCAGGCCGTTGAGCAGTTCATCGTCGCCGCACAGCACTGCCAGGCCGCCGGGGCGCAGGTGGTCGAAAATCTCGCACTTGGCCCGCAGGGTCCCCTGACGGGTGCCGCCCAGGTTTTCAATGTGGGCGTCGCCGATGTTGGTGATCACCGCCACATCAGGGGGGGCAATCTGGGTCAGATAGTCGATCTCCCCGAAGTGATTCATCCCCATCTCCAGCACACAGATCTGGTGCTGGGCCGTCAGACGGAACAGGGTCAGGGGAAGACCCAGCTCGTTGTTGAAGTTTCCCTCCGTTTTCAAAACCCGGAACTTCTGCCCCAATACCGAGGCCACCATGTCCTTGGTGGTGGTTTTGCCTACGCTGCCAGTGATGCCGATGACGGGGATGGGAAACTTCTCTCTATACGCCCTGGCCACCTGGCCAATGGCCAGCATGGTGTCCTCCACCTGGATATAGAACTTTCCAGGCAGCAGCACTTGGGGGACCTCCTCGGTCAGGCAGCCGGCGGCGCCGGTCTCCAGCGCACTGGCAATATACCGGTGCCCGTCTGTCCGCTCTCCCCGCAGGGCCACGAAAAGGTCTCCCTCGTGGACGGCCCGGCTGTCTGTCTCCACGCCTGTGATGGTCCTCTCCGCCACAGCTTCCTCTCCCAAGAGCCTTCCGCCGGTGGCGGTCAAAAGCTCCCTGACTGTCATAGGTTCCATTGCGCGTTCTCCTTTTTTCTGTTGGTCTCTCAGCCCTTCCGCACCCGGAGAGACTCCTCAATGATCCGCTGGCACAGGCTGGCATAGTCAATGCCCACCGCCGCGGCCTCCTGGGGCACCAGGCTGGTGGGGGTCATCCCCGGCAGGGTGTTGATCTCCAGGAACCAGGGGGTCCCCTCCTGGTCCACAATGAAGTCAGCCCGGGAATAGACCGACAGCCCCAGGGCGTGGTAAACCGTCAGGGCCGCCTGCCCCACCCGCTGTTCCCACGCGGGGGGGATGGGGGCGGGGCAGACCTCCTCTGCCGCGCCGGGCTGATACTTGTTTTCATAATCATAAAATCCCTCTTTGGGGATAATCTCAATGGAGGGCAGCGCCTGTCCGGCCAGAATGGCCACCTGAATCTCCCGGCCGGCCACATACTGCTCCAGCACGCACTGGCCGCCGAAGCGGAGTCCCTCCATCAGGGCCCCGTGGAGCTCCTGCCTGGTGTGGGCGATGGACACGCCGATGGAAGAACCGCTGGCCACCGGCTTCACCACGCAGGGCACCTGGGTGGCCGCGGCCAGGTCCTCCACCTCCTGTTCGGTGTAGCTCACCCGCTGCCACTGGGGGGTATGCACCCCTAAGTGGGCAATCAGACGCTTGGTCAGGTCCTTGTCCATGGCCAGGCCGGAACCCAGATAACCCGCCCCCGTGTAGGGAATGCCCATGAGATCAAAGGCGGCCTGTACCCGTCCGTCCTCCCCGCAGGTCCCGTGGAGAGCCAGAAAGACGATGTCCGCCATCTGGCAGAGCTCCAGCACGCCCTGGCCAAACTGGCTGGGGCTCTGCCACTTCCGGGCGGCCCGAATCTCCGCCAGGTCCGGTGCTTTGGGGTCCACCTGCTTCCACTGGTCGGTGAGGGGGGCGTCAAAATAGTCCGCCACAGGGCCCGTGTATGCCTCCAGGCCGAAGTACATATCCACCAGGGCCGCCTGGTGCCCCAGCCCCCGCAGGGCATGGGCGATCATGGTGCCCGAGGACAGCGAGACATTTCTCTCCGGGCTCAGTCCTCCGGCCAGCACAACAATTTTCATAGGCGCTCCTTTCCCCAACAAAAACACGCTGGAAGGGACTCCTTCCTCTTCCAGCGGAGACATTCTGGTATATTTTATAGATTATAACATAACCGGGAGAAAATCTCAACCAAAACCGGCCCTCTCCCTCCCCCAGAAAGCGCCAGATTCCAAGGCTTCCTGTGGAAAAAAACATGGTTCCACCTTTTCCCTATAAAAAACGAGCGTGCCGAATCTGCCTCCGGTACGCTCGTCTTTTCTTTCGGTTGGGGGATAAAAATTACTCCTTGTAGCCGATTGCCTTGGGCTCGGTCTCGCAAGCGTCCTCGCAGCCGCCGCAGTCGATGCAATCCGCGTTCACAACGCAAACTTCCTTGCCATCCACGGAGCCCTCAGTGATGGCGCCGCTGGGACATTCTTCCATACATTTCTTGCAGAAGGTGCACAGTTCGGGATTGATAGCGTACATAGTTAGGTACCTCCAATAATTTTTTCTTGGCAGGCTACATTGTATCACATTTTCTAAAAAATGCAATTCTAAAATCATAGAAATTTTTTGGTTATTTTTATAGATTTCGGGCATGATTTTTATGGACTTTGGCCCTAAAAAACACCTTGGAAGGATTTTCTCTATGCAAAA